>Ga0206828_1029_pt1 | contig 27814 bp, 21 predicted proteins | sample Alteio_BWOrgCont_78_FD_152858 | JGI IMG/M metagenome (GOLD analysis project Ga0206828, IMG submission 152858) | Enriched cells from forest soil in Barre Woods Harvard Forest LTER site, Petersham, Massachusetts, United States -... | ecosystem: Environmental > Terrestrial > Soil > Temperate forest >... | reverse complement strand
CTTGCCAAACCTTTCGGTTGAAATAGCTTCCTAAAGAATCCCATATCTTTTCTAAGGTTTGGAGATTCTTCCCAAAATATTGCCATCGGTCATAAAGAACAGCAAATACCACAATGGATAGAATCATTAAAAACCCGATTACCCATCCGCCCTTCAAGATAACTTGCACCAATGAAAAATCTTGAATCATAAAAACCTCCAACATTTTTTCTAAAATTCGATTGTTTCAACTTGTCTTTAAAAAGATATCTCCACTCCACCTTTAAAATCAAATTCCGGTTCCTCATACCCAGGCTGAATTTGATAATCTTGGCCCAGTAAATTATCGACTGAAAGCCAAAATGCCAATGCCCGATCAGCGTGATATTCGCCATGAAAACCAACCGTCCAATAAGCAGGCAAAGTAACAGAAATAGTTTCAAAAGCATCACGCTGTGAACTCCATTGGGTCTCTAACTTAACGTCCCATTTCTCCTCAGTCCACAATAAGGATAGTAAGAACTGATTCATTGGAAGATTAGTAAAATTTCGAGCATCAGACAGATTCACAGGTTTGATCCATTGATATTCCCCAGTGAATGTCCAATTTCTTTCAAAATCCCATTGGAAGTTAGTTCCCGCCTTATACAGTTGGACCTGTCCAATTGTGGAATAGGTTTGAATATAAACCGGATTTACCCCCGGAACGAGGTCCGTCCATTGATGGTAATTTCTTATTTTTCCCTCAGAACTGAAAATTGAAAAAATAAATTGCTCAGAAAACTTTTTAGTCAACTTAGTGCCAAATTCATTTTCTGTTTCTGACGGAAGCGCAAACCCAGCCGTATCGCTTATATGGATATTGTCCATGAAACATTTAAAAAAATTATCCACTTCTCTTTTGTTGGAATAAGTTACTTCCAATTGGGCATCTTCAAAAATTTTAAACAACATTTCAAATGAAGGATAAACTGATGCCGACAAGTCAAATCCATTCCCAGCCTGTTCTTGAATTTTCGTCTTCAACCTTAAGCTGTCGTTTATAATATCAAAATCAGCCGACTCTTCTAACCAACCCAATTCATAATTGATCACCCCAGTTGTTGGCAAACCAGTGGAGGTTGCGTTGATCCCACCCACTCTCAGCGAAATATTTTTTAAAAACGTGGTTATTTCATCCGCCGAGAATTGAAAAATACCCGTCAATTCATTCACTTGTCCGTTATTTAAACCCGCATCCCAAGAGGTGAGCTCGGTTTGTTGTTCCGTCACATTAAATTGAAGTCTCGTAAAATCCGACAGCTTTTCGTTTGCCGTTGCCCTTAGCTCAATACCTGTATGCAGTTCGTGAATTGAACTTTGATAAGGTAATTCCACGTCTAAATGTGTGTAATTTGCGGATAAAATAAAATTGAGGGGTTTGGTTTGAAAAATTTGACTGTCTAAACCGAACCCATATTGATTTTCCCCATCACGACCTAAAGCAGTAGGCTCTCCATCCCAATTGGAATAATCGCCCGAAAGTAAATATTGGAAATCGTTAAATTCCTGTCCCAAAAGGCCCCATCCACCGTAAGTTCCCGGATTTCCGCCGCCTAAATGTAAAATCAAAGCTGAATCTCGTAAGGAACCCACATCTTCGGTCGACAACGCCGTCATAGTCTTATTAAGCCCCGGAAGATCGTTTACAGATCGATCAAGTCCCGTCAAATCATGTGCGCCCAGCGTTACATCGTTTTCTTGTCGATCCAGTCGTTTGGCTCCAATCGTCAACTCATTTTCGCCGGTAATAACCACATCCGGAAGGGAAAATTCCGGAGCGGCTGTCGAACGATTTGTCATCGGGGCTTTTTCGCCTTCCCCTTGAGATGGATTCTGTTCGATGGTTTGCGGCTCTTGTTCCGATTCGACTTTTTCAGTTTTCGGCTTTGAAATATCAATCTTATTTATTTCAGGCGTTGGTAAAATATCTTCCTCAATAACCGGGGTCAAATCATTCGAAGACGATGACAATGTGGTCGGGAGGACCGTTGGTGATGGAGTAACTGTCATATCATCGGCCCAAGCCAAAATATTTGCGCCAAGAAAAAAAGCTAGCATTCCAATAAATGATCCAATTAATCTCAAATTCTTCATCTGGATACCGCCATCATCGATGGTTTCAAAAGTGTTGTCTGTTTTAATTTACTCCGATGAATAAAAGGCTCCAAAGCTTTCATGTGTTTATAAGTAGCGTTTCGATAAGCTTGGATTTTTGTGTATTTTAAAATTCGTTCATAGGACGTATAAGCTTTTGAATATTCCTTTTGTTCCTCATAGCATTGAGCAATTTTTGCGAAGGCCGTAACAACCCACTGATCTTGATCTGGGAACTGCGTGGTCAAATGATTAAATTCAGAAATGGCTATATTATATTTCTTCATTTGCCGTTCTAAATCTGCGTGATAAAAAACTGCCTCTACGGCCAAATCCTGATCCGACGATTGAGAGGCAAAAGCATAAGCCTGAAGCGCTTCTTCTTGACGATTGTCTTGCTCTAAGAGAATACCTAATTGAACTGACGCTTCAAAAGCCAACGGGTCGTTTGGATAGTTCTTGGTCAACTCTTGAAAATCATTTAGAGATTTATCCAATTGCCCTAATTGTTTTTCACAAACTGCGCTGTTGAAGAGCGCATGTGGCGCCAAACGATGATCGGGGTAACTTTGATAAATAAAGGTATATCCGGCTAAGGCGTTCTTAAAATCCTTATTTTCAAAGTAAATGGAAGCTAAGCTAAATCGTCCTTCCAGAGCCAGCGGCTCCCCAGGATATTGTTGAATTAACTGTTGAAAAACAACAGCCGCCTCATCGGTCTTTTCTAATTTCACCAAAGCGGTCCCCAACCAAAAAAGAGCTCGAGGAATCAGTACACTTTGTGGAAATTTTTGGATCAAATCCTTATACTGATCAGCCGCTTTATCAAATTGCTCATCGTGAAAAAATTGGTCAGCCAAACGAAACTCAACGTTTGGTGAATAGGGGCTCTGTGGAAATTTTAATAAAAAAGATTGAGCCGCTTGAGCGGCGTCCTCTTTTTCACCTAACTTTTCCGCCGACCACTGTAATCCATAGAGAGCATCTGGAACTAGCGGGTTATTAGGATAATCATCCAAAAAACTTTGATAAACTTGTTTTGAATTCCGAAAATCTTTCAAATTAAAAAAACAATCTGCGCGCCGCAATCGAGATTCGGGCGCTAAATCGTCGTTAGGATAATTGTCATTGACCGCCTTAAACTGTTCGGCTGATTTATCAAACTGCTTATCACGGAAATAGGCCCAAGCAGTCCAGTATAACAATCGGGGTTTTCGTTCATCTGTTCCAGGAGTTTGGATTAAATCTTCCCATTCCTGAATCGCCTTTGTGAAGTCTTCTTGCCGGTAGGCGCACCAACCCAGTTGTTCAAGCGCGTCTAACTCGTAGGGCGAACCATCGTGATTATTTACAACCTTTTGATACTCTTTTTCCGCTACTGCGAATTCATGAAGGTTGTATTGACAGTCACCCGAACGAAGCTGCGCCTCAAACGCCAAAGGAGATTGAGAATTAATTTCTATAACCTTTTGAAAAGCTTGATATGATTCGGCATATTTCCCAAGTTTAAAATAACTCCAACCAAGACCGGAATAACATTCCGAAGTTATAGGACATCCAGTTACCTTTAAGGAATCCTGATAACCTTGAATAGCCGCATCATAGTTCCCCAATTGGCAAGCTGATTCCGCTCGACCCCAATCCGCCCGAGCTGTCCAAGTTTCATCTTCTGTTTCGGATAATTTTTGAAAATGATCGAATGCTATTTCGTATTCGCCCATGGAATAATTACACCAAGACAACCAGTATAAAGAGGCTGCAGCCATATCCGCCGGAGCATTTTCGGTACATTGCGTGTAAATTTTCTTGGCGGAAACATAGTCTCCCAAAAGATAATCGGAGCCCGCTTCAAGATACTCTGCATCCCAATGAAGTTGGCTTTCAGGCAAGAACAAAGACACTTTCAAAAAATGCGTTAAAGCATCACTATATTTTTTGTCAGAAAAGTCAAGCCATCCCAATCCAAATTCAGCCAAATCGGCGGGTGATTGACCAGACGAAAACTGTAAGGCCTTGGTATAGGCTTGCCGGGATTGCACTAGATCACCGCAAGCGTAGGCATCAGCTCCTTCGCGAACTGCGGCCCAAGAAGCTAAAGAATGTTGGGGATTATCGTTCACAATGCGAGAAAAAGTGTCAGCGGCTCTCGCATAATTGGTTTGCTTTTCGATTGACCAACCTAATCCATAAAGTGCCGGAACTTTGAGAAAATCATTCGGGTACTGATTTAGAAAATCACTATAATTTTTTTCAGCTTCGCTATACCGTCCTGCTCGATAGAAAGTCTCGGCTACTTGAAAAAAAGCTAATTTTCGCAGCTCTGTGTCGTTAGTTTTATCTTGAACTTCGACAAAACCTTTCAACGCAGCATCATAATCCTTTTCCTGAAAAGCGCACCAGGCCTGCAAATATCGGACTAAATAAACATAACGATAATGGATATTCGCATTGAAAATTTTCTCATATTCTTGGCGAGCTAAATCATATTGCTCCATCTGAAAATAGCATTCGCCTTCCCAAAAATAAACATCCGTTAAAAAATCGGTCTCGCTTGTTTTATTTTCGAGCGATTTAAATTGTTCAAGCGCAGTTTGGTAATTTTTAAGATAGACCAGAGAGACAGCGGATCTTAGCTTTAGGCTTAACCCCGTCGAAGATAATGGGGCTAACTCAAGTGATTTTTGGTATGCTTCATAAGCGGCAGCGTAATCGGCGTCTTTAAATTGCGTTTCGCCAATCATCCTCAGGGCTAAAGCCTGTTCTCCGGGATTTTCGCTAGTTTCTTCCACCAATAAAAATCGGCTCAATGCCAAATGATAGGTATGGGCTTGCAATAAGACGCGGCCTTGTTCTAAAAGGCCGGGTGGTTGAATCCCGGCAGCAATCCCTAAAGTCCGAGAAATTTGCCAAACCATGAGAAAGAAAAATAAAAATAAATAAAATTTCGGTTTCAGGTGATGAAAAAGTAAATAAAAAAGGGGTCTCACCGGTTCCCCTTCTCTCATTCTAAATCTTCATCCTCGTCATCACCCTCAGTCTTGGCTGTCTTAAGAAATTTCTTGAGCATCTTTTGAAAGGCACTGGTTTTACGATGGACAACTTGTTCTTCGTCTAACTCACCGGGTTCTATTCCCTTCGTAGTCACTACACGAACACTTAGAGAAATTCGTCGTTTTCCTGAATCCACACCGATCACTTTAAATGTCACTTCGTCTCCAATCTTTAATGCTTCTTCAAGATTTTTAGGAGGCGGATTAGAAATTTCAGTTTTATGGATCAACCCCTCTACGTTTTTTTCAAGTTCAACAAATGCTCCAAACTCAACTAGACGAGAAATCTTCGATGTAATCACTTGTCCAATTTTGTATTTTTCCTCAATTTTATCCCAAGGATCTCCCTCTATATGTTTCAACCCAAGAGAAATACGCTTCTTTTCAGGATCAATCCCCAGTATTTTAACGGACAAGGCCTGTCCAGCTTTAAATTCCTTCTGGGGAGCTTTCGCCCGCTTATCCCAAGTGATGTCAGACTGGTGTAATAAACCTTCTAAACCATCCTCGATTTCCAAAAATAAACCAAAATCAGTGATGTTGGTAATAGTCGCAGTCACATTGGAACCTATAGGATAACGTTGAGCGATATTTTCCCAGGGGCTTTTTTCCAACCGTTTAAAGCTAAAGTTAATTTTTCGTTTTTCAAAATCAATATCAATAATTTGGGCTTGTTTTTTATCTCCCAATTTAAATATTTCGGATGGTTTCTTCAATTTTTTAGACCACGAAATTTCTGTGATGTGGCAAAAACCTTCAAGATGATCAGGTGTTTTAATAAAAATGCCATAGTCGGCAAAATGTGTGATTTCCACTTCTACAATTTGTCCTGTTTGATACCGTTTCTCCGCCTCCGTCCAGGGATCAGAAGTCATTTGTTTAACACCTAAAGAAATTTTCCCTTTTTCTTTATCTACCTGCAACACCATAACCTTTATTTGACTTTCAACCTTCAAATGATCTTCAACTTTGTTAACCCTTCCCCAATCAATATCGGCGATATGAAGTAATCCATCTACTCCGTTTAAATCAACAAAAGCCCCATAACTCACCAGACTTTTTACCCTTCCCTCAATGATGTCCCCGGGCGTAAGTTCTACAATGCGTTTATGTCTTATTTCATCCCGCTCAAGTTCCAAGACCGGCCGACGGGAAAGCACCACATTAGAACGACCACGATCAAGTTTAATAATTTTAAAAAAATAAATTTTGTCGATGTATTCCTCAGAGTCACTCGTTTTTTGAAGGGAAACCTGACTTGCCGGCAAAAAAGCTTCCACTCCCCCAATTTCTACCCGATAACCACCATTAACTTTTTTCGTTACGCGCCCTTTTATCGGCTGACCACTAGTAAAAACCTCTTCTAAATTTTGCCATAAACGACTTTTGTCCACATTTCGTTTGGAAAGCCGCAAACGTCCGTTTGAATCAGACATCCTTTCAATGGATACGTCAACTCGGTCTCCCAATCTCACCGTGAGCTCTCCGGCAATATCAAAAAATTCCGCCTTAGGAATAACTCCTTCGGTTTTGTATCCGACATCCACAATAATTTCATCAGCTTCTATTTTGAGAATGACACCGTTAACCACTTGACCACGGGCAACGCGCTTTTCCTCATTCAAAAGCTCTTCCATTGTCATTTCGGGGATGGGTGATTCGGACATTGTGGACCTCAAGTTCTTTAACTCCGAGTAGGAGTTGATTGGTATGGCACGTCATTCTACATCAGAGTTCTTATGTCGGGAACCCCTCGATACATGAAATGATATTCTAAAAATGATTCAAGGTATTTAATCAAAATAAAGTCATTCGCGATCAAAAAGGCTTTCGTAATTTGGCAATATTTTTCATTAGCTTTTCAGAAATCTTACGATAAGTCTCTTTTTCAGGCTTTTCACGATAAAGATCTTCCAATTCAATCGCTTTTCCAAAACGAACATAAGTTTGAGTTGGTTTTGGGAAAAATTTCCCCTTGGGCCAACTTTCAAAAGTACCACCTACATAAGCCGGAATTACAGGAACCCGTGCACCATAAAGAAGCATCCCCACACCTTTTTTAGCCGTTTGTAACTCACCTGTCAGCGTTCGTGTTCCTTCAGGAAAAATAAGAAGGGGTTTATTTTGATGAAGGAAATCGTGGAACAATCGAACTGCCGACATATCATGTTGTCCGCGGCGGACTGGGAAGGCGTCATAGCGGCGAATTAAAGAACCAAAGAGAGGTATTCTAAAAAGTTCTTCTTTAGCCATAAAGCCAACTTGCCGGCGAATACTGGCATAGCCAATAAAAAAGGGGTCTAAAAAACTGGCGTGGTTGGAGACAACCACGAAAGGACCATCAGCAGGAATATTCTCTTCACCGCTAACATCAGTATGAAAATATAGTTTTACTAGCCAAGTCGTCAAAATACGGGTAAACGGAAAAGAGGGCATTCCAACCCTTTCGGGATGAATTAACGATCCCAGGCCTTTTTAAGACGGCTATGTGCTCTCAAAATCAATTCTTCGGTGGTTTCCCAATTAATACAAGCATCCGTAATGGAAACACCATACTTTAATTTCGATGAATCCTTTTGTAAGGCTTGATTTCCTTCATGGATATTACTTTCCACCATGAATCCAACAATTGATTGATTTCCACCAATGATATGGTCTAACACCTTTTCAAAGGCAACTGGCTGTAACCGGTAATCTTTGTTAGAATTCCCATGGCTACAATCCACAACTATATTCTCTGGCAACTCTGATTCAGCCAAAGCGACTTCACAAGCTCGAACAGAAACTGAATCGTAATTCGGTTTGTGGCCACCACGCAAAACAATATGGGCGTATGGGTTTCCCGTCGTCCGAAAAACTGCCGTTTGACCATTTTGATCGATACCCAAGAAATGATGGGAAGTTCTCGCCGCTTTAATCCCATTCAAAGCAACTTGAATACTTCCGTCCGTGGCGTTTTTGAATCCAACCGGCATTGAAAGACCGCTAGCCATTTCCCTGTGTGTTTGAGATTCCGTCGTTCGAGCTCCTATGGCAGACCAAGAAATAAGATCCGCAATATATTGGGGAATAATGGGATCCAATGCCTCAGTTGCGGTGGGCAATCCTATTTCATTAAATTTCAAAAGAAGTTTTCGAGCGAGTAAAATACCCTTCTCGATATGGAACGAATCATTCATATCCGGATCGTTTATCAATCCTTTCCAACCAATGGTGGTTCGTGGTTTCTCAAAATAAACCCTCATCACGAGAAGCATAGTGGACTTAACCATCCCCGCAAGTTTTTTTAACCGGGTGGCGTATTCGTACGCCGCTCGAGGATCGTGAATGGAACAAGGCCCTGTCACGACAAATAAACGACGGTCCTCATGATCAAGAATGGCTTCTATTTCTTTCCGAGCCTTCAAAACCGTGTCATAAGCTTTTTTATTTCCAGGAAGTTTTGTTTTGACTTTTTTAGGCGTTATTAATATTTGAGATCCTGCCACATGAGTGTCTTGGGCCTTAGCCCTCAAGGTAACTTGACCAATTTGGGCAAATTTTTGTTTTTTATTCTTTCCAAGCGTCTGAATTGCCATTTGAAATACCTTTTCAAAAGATTGAAGTACGAGGCGTGAATTATAGGGATTTCTAACTGCGGTTCCAAGCCCTATTCAAAAAGGCACTCCTCAGAAAATGAGCATATTTTAAGATTCGCTTTTAAGCACATGGGGTTGCAGAATTTCTTCGATCTTATGTTGAAGGATTTCTGCGAATTTTTGTGGTTTTGGACAGTTAACTAAAATAACAGAGCCTTGAGCGCTTCCAGTATCAATCTCAACGTCACCATAATCGAGAACAATCCCCAAAAGACTTTGTTTGAACCCAATACGCTTTACCGCGCCATAAGGAATACTTTGGTGACGGCGCATCGGAAACCAATTACTAATTTGGATATCATGGTCCGTTAGCTTGTAAAGCGTACACATTTTCCACAAGTTATGATAAATCGCACTCAAAAGTGCAATTCCAATGAATACCCTTTCAAGCCAATAAAGGCCAACCTCAAACCACAAAAAAGGCAAACCTCGAAGATTTTTAACCACTTCCTGTAAATAAGGCGGACACCAAAGAAAAAAACGATAAACAAGACAAGAAAAACCGATGGTCAAAAAATAACTATAAACCACTACCCACCATGTGGGGCGCATTTTAATGAGAGTCTCAGAGATAGAGATAACCGGACGAGGTTCGGGGACTTTAATCGTTGGATTACTTTTTTCAAAGACATTTATCATTTTTAGAAACCGCTTTGAGCTTTTCAAAAAATCCTCTTTCCTAGGAACACTTTAACAAAAAACACAAAACCGGACAAACAGACTCTAATTTTATAGTATCCACCTACACACCGTTCACTTTGCCATTATCGAAGACACAGAATTTGACAATCCTGAATGATTTAAAAGAGTGGTAATCATGCTTAAAGAATCTTCTAATCGCAACTGACTGCGGATTAAATATCCATTTCCTATTTTCTGCATAAGAACAGCTCCCTCGACTGGTCGATTGGATAAAATTAAAGGCTTTTGCCAAAAATCGCCCTTGGGAATTAACCCATGATCCACTTTTCCAACCACTTGGTTTACGGGAAATCCAAGAAACTCCGCTAAGGGCTGTCCTTCTGACGACTCCAAACGAAACATCCATAAATGATAGGCATTCACATCCGACCCATTTTTTGAAGTAAGTCGAAAAACAGTTCGATCACTCGTGATAAGTTTTTCAGGAATTTCAAAATAAAAAGTCAGAAAGTTTGAGCCATTTCCGGAATTTTTGGTTCGGATTCCCGTTTGAACCCACTCATTCCCTACTTGTACTAAAAGCGCCATTCCCTTTGTATTTTTTCCAGTATTCACTCGAACCCACAACCTATGGCGCATGCCGGGTGTCGTATGAGCTGAAAATTGATAAAATCCCTTGAATGTACGCCCATGATCAGTCACTTTATTGACCAATCGAGGTAATTCTTGAAGTTGGAGGGTATCCGTAGAAATGAGTCCATCATATTGGACTTGGTGTTCAGATTCTGAGCGTAAGTTAGCAATATCAATTTCGTCCATTAATTTTAAAGGCGTTTTCTCATTTTGTGGGAGCATGGCAATAACTTGACCCGATTCTTCCCCTTCTTGCCAACCCCCATGAGTCAGATCGACCAACCATTGAGGTAAATTCTCACGATCCAAATAGGAAGGACCTATTAAAACATTTCCCCCCCCTTGCAGAAAATTCTTTACGGCCAAAGCAATTTTGGGATCATTCCAAAATGAATCAGGTTTAAAATCATGTTTTCCTGAAGAGAATGCTCCACGTCCCCAAATTGCCACTTTGGCCTTTGGATTTCCATGATCATCCAACAATGCCGAAGCGACATCCCGTTGAGAAATAGGAAGGTCTAAATCTAAAAAACTAATAGACGAGGTCAAATGACTCATCAGATCTAATTCGCTTCGACCAACTTTAAGAAAATTTAAAGGTTGAATATGACCCGCATATGAAAAAACAGCGGAAGGCGTGGTCAATAATAAAAGATCAGAAGAATTCGTTGAGTAAGGGCTCGGATTGAAAGAAAGGGAATTCGGTGGATTCTTCTCCACATCCGGAATGGCTGCTCCTTCGTGAATAACAAAGGTTCGATTTTCTCCCATTGCCAAATTAAACGAAATTTGTGCTTCCCGACCTTTGTTTACAGTCGGATCCTTTTCCCAAGTTACGCTTCCGTTGGTATCGATAGCGTTTATTAACCGATTGGTAGGCCAAAAATCCAATACAACTTCGAGTGTTTGTCCTTGATCCAATCGAGTTACTACCTGCCAAGCATCAGAAGAAATACGCTTTAATTCTAGTGAAATTCTCGAGTCTTTGACCTGTAATCGTTCCGCAAAAAATTGTTTGCAATTAGTCGGTAAATGAGGCGCGAAAACTACACGGCTTCTTCCTGCATCCGGAGTAAACCCGGTTAGAAACTCAAAAAGCGACTCAGTATTTAGCCCTCCCTCCCACGGTCGCACTCGACCACTGCTTCCCAGTCCCCAAGCCGGTGGATTCCACGGAAGATAATCTCCATCATACATTTCCGAAAAATCCCCGGAAGGACTGGCAACTTCCAATACATTTTTATACACTTTTTCAGCCCACGGGAGTCGCGCCTTACAAAGATCATAAAGCAATTGTCCTGGATTCATTCCAACAAAAAAATTAACATTGGGGGTCGTTTTCCAAAACCCATCTTTTTTACCTAACCACTTATAGCCTGATGTTAAAGCTTGAACAGCTTTTGATTCTGTATCTGGTGTTTCTCCAGATGGATCTAAATCATTCCGGGCATATCCGCACCAAAAAGGATTTATGAGAATATTTGCATAAGGTGCGTTATAAAGAGGACCTAATAAAGATTGGGCGGGCGCCCAATAACCATCGGTGTCACTCCAATAGGTTTTTTCCACGGTGCTCCTGGTTGTCTCTGACATTTTTTTGATATCACTGACATCAAAATGGAGTAATCCGCCTAAGTAAACCAACCGATCGGCAGCCGCCACAAAGTCAAAACTAGAATCAGTGGCAAAAGCATAAGTCGACAGATCATAATTTGGATAACTTTCATAATCAAAACAGCGTGACTCTAAACACCAGAGATAGGTTTCATCTCGATGAAAAAAAAACTTACCCTCCTGTTGCACTTGTCCTGTTAAGCACCGTTTCAAATAAGGCCATCGTTCACGAATAGTATTCAAATCTCCGGTTGTCAGGTAATACCACCAGTACTGAAGAATAATCCAATTGGGGGTCTCCGCATGCTCCACATGAATGTGAGACAAATCCTCCAACTGATAAGTCAGCGGATAATCCACTCGGATGCTATTGGGTAAAGATCCCATGCTCGAGGCTACTCCATGAAAAAAATCTATAGCGCTTTTAGCTTCTTTGGGATGTCCAGTTTTCAAAAACCAGCGAATAGGACCATTATTATCTCGAATCCAAGTATAGGAATATCCAATCAGAGGCGAAAACCCTCCGGAGTGCGAATGTTCACTTTGATAAATAATCGATTGAATTTCAAATAAATCACAAATCACCGGATCTCCCGAGAATTCTGATCCAGATTGAAACCATTTTTGATAATACTTATGGGTATCATCCAAGAGATTATTTGCCCCCTGAGACCTTAATTTTTGAGCTAAATCCTCTCCCGCTTCCGGACTGTCTGTCGACAATAAGAAATAGGCCTGCCAAGCGTCCGCCCCGGGAGCCAAGGACGGAACTGGATCATACAAAACTTGGTCTTCAGTCGTGGATTGACGGTTATCGAAAGCCGCCATTCTCCAATAAGTACGTCTTTTCGATTTGGTTGGTTTTTGCATTATAATCAGATCATTTTTATCGGTTTTTACATTAGCCTTTACATTCCAAGCACTAATAATTTTGAAATGAAGTTCGAGAGCTCTCTGGGTTTCCGCACTTTGGTTGATAATATGAACCAATCGAATCAGAACCGATGGATTATCAACCCATTCTCTCTCCCATTGACACGGGGCAAAGTCATAAGTTTCCACCGTTAGACCACTTCCCTGCACTTTAACCTTGACCACACCTGATCGACGCACCCAGCCAATTTCTTGCTGGGAAAAAGTTATATCCTCTCCGCCACGAGTAAGACTCATTTGCATGTGCCCCAAATCTGGTTCCTGATAAGAATCCCCATATAAGTCAGACCAATCCCAAAGAGGCGATTCCAAACCAATGAGAGCGAATGAATGCCCATTGCCAATGCAATAGGCTCCCGACTGTTGGGCCGAAACCCCACCCTGAGTCAAGTTGTGGGCTTCATGCCAAATATAAAGATCGTTTAGCCAAGAAACATCTTGAGATAAATCATTGACAATATCAGATGGTGTTGCGGGAGTTTGTATTGTATCTTTCGGTGGAACCAATAAGGGCGTTACGCTCGGTTCTAATCCTATTATCTGGTCTTGAGCACATGTAGTAGTAAAACTTGAAAAATAAAAAATGAAACTAATTAAAATTAGCAGCGAACTCCGTAAAAATATTTTCATCGACGGATACTGTCTTGAGGCGGAGTGATAAAACTATGAACCTTTGCGCCTGATGAATTTTTAACATTTTTGGGTCTTATCTCATACAAATAAACCTTATCGTGATATGAAACTGGCGCCAAATCATATTGGTTAAAAAAATCTCGTAAACTTCCATCAGGAAATTTTTCCAGCTGTTCCAACATTGATGTCCAATTGCTATTGGGGTCCACCACCTCGGTCAAAATCCAAACCTTCCCTTGATTTTTCCAGGTGTCCCGGAATTGAGAATCCAAATCCTTCCACGGATCTATAGGAAAATCCATTTCTTCTTTTTTTGATGATTTGTACTTTTGGAAGAATTTATAAAGGCTTAAATAACTTCGATGCTCATATCGGTCAATATAAAAAGGAATTGTGTTAAGCCCTGTCAAAAGTAAAAGATCATGGGGTTTAGTTTTCCAATCCAAAACAGCTAGAAGCTCTTTGTTTGCATAGGTAGTTGAATTATTTTTTACTCGTCCTTCAAAGTTATATAAAAACAAAAGACTTATCAATGAAGCCCAGAGTAATAAAAAAAGTAATCGGTTTGAAAGACGAAGAACAGGATTTGTAAAATGCCTTGAAATATCGGAAGCCACCAGCCCCATTAAAATCCAACAAGGAACGGTAGAGGAAACCCAAAATTCAATATTCCAAGGCTCCCACCATATAAAAAAAGGAACAAATGCCAAAAGCCAAAATAGTCCTATCCAAATAGTCTGTGAATATTTAAGCCAAAAATAACGAATATTGATGAGTAAAGCTCCTAGAACTACCAAAATGGCATCCTGAAAAATGCTCCTAGCCATTCCAAAAGTCAGATATTGTCCCAAAGGTTTAGTAGGATAGGAACCCGCCAAAAATGCAAAAACCATGGCAAATCTACCTTTTTCAAAACCAGCTGGTCCTAAATGACCACCCCATTCTTTCACATGCATATAGGACATAATCCACCAAACCCAAGATGAATAAGTAGTTCTTTCACAAAGATAACGGCCCACAAAAGCATAAATACCCAAAACACCTATCGTCAGTGTAAAAATATAAAAAAAACTCATCCAGAGTTTTTCCTGAACCGATTTTCCCTTTAAATACCAAACCCCACCTAAAAAAGCAGGAACCAAAAGTAAATTCGTTTGATGTCCCAATACCGCCAACGTATGGGCGACTCCCAAAAAAAAGCCATAAATTGGTGGTGAATTTTTTAAGTAAGAAGAAACGTACCAAACCAACAAAGGGGTAACGGTCGCAAAAATGCGAACACCTGGCGACGTTGAAAAATACCAGTAACTATAGGTGAAAGCCAATCCTAAAGATGAAAGAAACGCCATGCATCGATCTTCAGTTAATCGAACCAAAAGATGGAAGGCCACAATGACACCTAAAACACCTGTCAAAACATCAAAAAATTGAAGTGCCTCTAACCCATCCCAATCGGCGCCGTGGAAATGCCCCCAAAGAAAAATCATTCTTCCCAAAAAATTATAAAGCAAGTGATGAGGATGGAACAGTTCCCAAAACGGAACTTCCTTTTGTTCAATCAGAGAAGCAAACACCATTCCGTCGTAGGTATGATTTATTGGTAGGTAAGTGAGATATACACAAAAACAAGATGTCCCCAAGCAAAAGGCCAAAAAAAGTGTAGTGGTCGATCTACTCCAATCTCGCATGACCGTCCTTCAACGAAATGATTCGGTTTTGGCATAATAGCAAAAAAACCGCTTTTCATCCTTTGAACCAGGAGTTTCAATGTGGTATTTTGAAAATTTCATTTTTATATTTTAGAAAGATAAGCAAAATATTCAAAATGCAAACTATATCCTCGTTGCTTATCTTTAATGCGCGTCAATCCAAGGATTAAAAGATAAGATTTCGGAGTAAAAGATTTTTCGCTATAAAATCTGACAATGTTTTTACTTAATAACTATTTATCAATATATTTTCCGTCATCAAATCTCATTGATTCGAAAATTTTAAAATTTGAATCAACTATGTCGTACGCGATAATGACATTACTTTCGTTAATCGAAACACCGCATTGTTTTTGTAACTGTTTATTGGCAATCAAAATTAATTGAAAAACATCCGAGATGCTCGTTTGGGCTCTTTGTGGATCCCGGTCTTGATTTCGACTCATTATGATCACATTGATTTTGTTATCGCCTCGAGAACAGAAAACCAATTTAACTGGATCTTTTAAAAAATCGTTGAAAGCATAAAACCATTGGAAAAGATATTGAGCTGCCGCATCACCCTTTGAAATAGTTTTGATGTCATTCAAACTATCGCGAACAAGAGTCGATGTTACTTGTTGAGCAAAAATTGTTGACTGAAAATTAATAAAAATAAAAATGGAAAATAAAATTTTATTCACTTTAGAAAGATTAAAAAAAATCACTTAAGCTAATCCCTGCTGAATTCGTTCACCCGTAACAGCATAAGGGGTATAAGTACCGGCTTTACCTTTAATACGAACTGGATCCAAGGCTTCCATACGAAACTGATCTGCGGCTACATGTGCTATTTCAGTATTGACAAGAATTTGTCCATCTTCGGCAATGGAACAAAGACGAGAAGCAAGATTGACCGTGTCTCCAATCAAAGTAAACTCCATTCGTCGAGTTGATCCCAAATTTCCTAAAATAACATCCCCTCCCGCAATACCAATACCCATTCCAGTTTGAACAATTTCGCTGTAGGTTTCTCGAAACTTGGCTTGAACCTCATGAAAACTATCTTGCATGCGCAAAGCGCTCTGCAAAACTTTTCGAACAGCTGGTTGAGGATTTTCGTTCGGGAATGGGAAAAAGGCCAAGATGGCATCTCCCATGTATTTATTTATTTCCCCACCCGAAAGAGTGATGATTTCTTCTAGCTCAGTAAACATGCGATTTAAATACCGAATAGTTTCTTGTGGCTTTAATTTTTCAGTCATACTGGTGAACCCTCGAACATCCGAAAAAAGAACAACAACTTTGGTTAACTCGCCTTCCCAAATTGCCTTATTCCCTGTTTGGCTGGCAAATTGTGAGGCACGGGTCCCTACAAACTTATCGAGAACATGCTTTGTTTCTTGAAATTTTTTCTGATGGGTTTTGAATTCCTCGTAACCCAGATCCATTAAATCTTTCTTAACTTTCTGAATCTCAGCTAATGTCTTGGAATTTGAGTATTTATAGTCTATTGGTAAAATGCGGCTTCGCATTAAAAAAAGCTCTAACTCCTTGAGTGAAAGCACGTGGACTTGAAACCAAAGAGAGCGCCACGAAAAAAATAAAATAATAAGGGCGGCCCCTGCGGAAGATAGGCCGACCACTATATCATTTGATAAATACCACCCTATCGCCCCTACAAATGCCAGGGTTAGGAAACCCCATCGCACCCAAGAAGAGGTTTTCAATGTTGGCATAATTTTTTCTTCAAAAGCTTCAGACATTTTTTGTCCTTTTCAGCTCATTTTCTATGGTCTTGAATATATTGAAATATATCCGCGGCCGACTCATCCACATTAAAATGGGAATGATCCAGAACAATTGAGTCCGGGGTTTTTCTTAAGCCACCGATCGGACGTTTATAATCACGATCATCACGGGCCGCGACTTCTTCCATTACTTTTTGTAAAGTTGTTTCGATGCCGGCTTTTTGCAAATCCAATAATCGTCTTTGCGCACGAGTTTCAACTGAGGCGTCTAAAAAAAATTTAAATAAAGCGTCTGGAAAAACATCCGTTCCAATATCTCTTCCCTCCAGAACCGCACCTCCATAGGGAAGACTATCGACTCGCCCCATTTGTTGTTGTCGAGCCACTAGAATTTTTCGAACCGGAACCGAATTGGCTATATGTGCGGACGACCGGGTAACTTCAGGAGTCCTGATTTCTTGGGAGACGTCCTCTCCATTTAAAAAAACTTTATTTTCAGGTTCTCCTGGTCGAAGTTCGATTTTCGAATTATGGGCAATTTTTTCCAATTCCTGATCGTTGTTAAGATCGATTTTTTGACGCAACGCAGCTAATGTCACAGCTCGATACATGGCCCCAGTATCGATATGTAAAAAACCCAATTTATGAGCCAGTCGCTTTGCTACCGTGCTTTTTCCGGCGCCTGCCGGCCCATCGATTGCGACAATAATCACATTTTCCATTTTTAGGCCTTTTAAGTCTTTCCAGTTATTTTTGAATCACGCTTTTAAGAACTTTTTCAAAATTTGGAAACGACGTGTTTATGTTTTCTGTATCTAAAATAGTCGTTGATCCTTCTGCAATCAAGGCTGCCACCGCTAAAGACATAGCTACCCGATGATCACCTCCGGAGGAAAGCTTCGTCCCCTTTAAGGGTGTCGGACCTTTGATAAGCCATCCATCGGGTTGGGCTTCAATATCTGCCCCCATTTTTTGCAATGTCACAACCATCATCAGTATTCGATCGGATTCTTTTACCTTTAAATCTTCCGCATCTCGCACAACCGTTAAACCCTCAGCTTGGGTAGCCGCCACCGCAAAAATTGGAAACTCATCAATCATTCGCGGCACAAGATTCCCGCCAACTTCGATACCCTTTAAGGAAGAGGTTCGAACCAAAACATCCGCAATTGGTTCTTCTCCATTTTTTATTCGCTGTGGGAAAACGCGAATAAGGGCTCCCATCTTTAAAAGTACGTCGATTAAGCCAATTCGCGAAGGATTCATACCAACATTTTTCAACAAAACTTTAGAATTAGGCGTAATCAAAGCGGCAATAATAAAAAAAGCGGCTGATGAAAAATCTCCAGGAACCACAATTTTCTTGGCTTCAAAGGGTTTGGCCGGCCCTTTTTGAATAATTGTTAATCCTCGTTTTTGCAAAGGAATTCCAAAAGTGTGAAACATTCGCTCTGTGTGGTCTCTACTTTGAGCGGGTTCTGTAATTTTCGTTTCGCCTAGGGCAAAAAGTCCAGCCATGAGAATTGCGCTTTTCACTTGTGCGCTAGCGACTGGCAACTCGTAGTTAATGGATCGAAGCTTACGAGGTTCAATTTTCAACGGAAGATTATTTGCATTTACTCTTCCTGCAATCTTGGCACCCATTTGTGTCAAAGGAATTACTACTCTTTTCATGGGACGACGGCGTAAATATTTATCACCAGTCAAACGACTTGAAAAAGATTGACCGGATAAAAGCCCAAGTAAAATACGAGCGGTTGTTCCCGAATTTCTCGCATTTAGTATTTTCCGAGGTAATCGTAAACTATTTAATCCTTTTCCATCGACCCAGACTAAATTATTTTGTCGTTTAATTGAAACACCCATATTTTTAAATATTTCGATGGTCGAGAGACAGTCCGCCGAAGGAAGAAAATGATGAATCTCTGTAACACCTGTGGCCAAAGAGCCCAGCATAATTGCACGATGCGAAATAGATTTGTCACCCGGAACTTCTATCGTTCCACGAAGAAAAGAGGCTGGACGGATAATGATTCTTTTCATATTTGTTCACGAATTTTTTTTGATTTTTCGAAGAAGGGCTTCCAATAACTGGACTTAGTTTTCGTTAGTTCCTTTTCAAATTTCAAAAAACTTTTTCGATATTGACCTAGAAAAAATTTAATCTCTTTTCGATTCATCTGAAAAATATCATTCCACATTGATGGATTGCCAGCGGCAATTCTGGTAAAGTCTCTGAAACCTGAGCCAATCGCAGTTTCAATTAATGGATTCTTCTTTTTATATGTCCCATAAATATTTGTTAAGAGAGCCGCTAATAAATGGGGTAAGTGACTGGTAAGAGCTACAAACTGATCATGTTGACCAGCCGATATAATTACTGGCATACCTCCTACACTTTTCCAAAATAAGACACTTTTTTGAATAAGCTTTCGAGGACTACTTTTGAGCGGCGCAATAAATACAACTTTCCCTTGATAAAGTTTTTCATCCGCCTGTTCAACTCCGGATTTTTCTTTGCCTGCCATCGGATGGCAAGGCACAAAGTGAAAAGGCGCCCACGGATACACGGAAGCCTCTCGAATGATTTCACTTTTTACACTCGAAACATCCAAAATAAGGGCGTCCGGATCCGCTGCATTGGCAATCATTGGCAAAATTTTCACAACGTGACTTGAATGAGTGCAGATAACGATTATCTGTGCCGAATCTACAGCATCTTCTAGCCTTGAAACCATTTTCAAAACGTAAGATGCTTTTTGGCGTGCAGACTTTCTCCGGCTCCATCCAACCAGTTGAATGTCCTTCTTTTTTTTCAAGGCCATAGCTAAAGAACCACCCAAAAGTCCTACACCCAAAATAGCTATTTTTTTCAATTACAACCTCGTAATAATTACTATTTGGCGATGGCGTTTTTAAACGATATTAAAAATCGCTCGGTTTCCTCTTCAGTTCCAGTTGAAACTCGAAGAGCTTCCGGCCCAAACTGACGTACAATAACTCCTTGATTCAAAAGTTTTTCATAAATAGCGGAAGAATTTTGAATATGGAAATAAACAAAATTAGCTTGACTCGGGATCGCTAATATCCCCAACTGTTTTAATCCATTTTGAATTTTTTCACGCATTGCTTTATTGAGTTGCACTACTTTGCTCAAGTGTGATCGATCTTGAAGCGCCGCTTCCGCAGCTGTTAAGGCCAGACTATTAATACTAAAGGGTTGACGAAAACGTTGAATTGCATCTACTAATTCTGGACGAGCCATTCCATAGCCTATCCGTAAACCAGCCAATCCAAAGACTTTTGAAAATGTCCGTAAAATCACTAAATTCGAATATCTATTTAACAATTGTAATGATTCAAAATAAGTTTTTTCTTCAACATACTCGTAATAAGCTTCGTCCAAAACAACTAAAACCGTAGGAGGACAAATTTTCAAAAATGCTTCGATCGCCAACAACGAAACCATCGTTCCCGTGGGATTGTTTGGATTACAAATAAAAACCAACCGAGTTTTGGAACTTAACGCATTGGCGAAAGCTTTAAGATCGTGTTTATTCTCGTAAAGCGGTATAGGTGTCGCAATTGCACCAAAAAGTTGCGTGGCGATCGGATAAACCACGAAACTAGGAACGGCATATAAAACTTCAGTTTCAGGAGTTAGTACCGCTTCCGCCAACAATATCAATAATTCATTGGAACCATTTCCTAAAAGCAGGGACTCTTCTTTAATGTTTAAGTATTTAGCAAGCGCTTTTTTCAAAAGAAATGCAGACCCATCCGGATAACGATGAACGGATTTTGCACCTATGACCAAAGCTTCATAAACTTTAGGCGAAGGCCCCAGTGGATTTTCATTTGAGGCTAACTTGGATACTCCAGTAATACCCAATTCCCGCTCTACCTCATCAATAGGTTTACCAGGAACGTAGGGGTTCATCTTTTGGATATTAGGCCGAATAGGAATTTGAAACGACATGGCTGTCAAATTTCTCCGCGTGGATAGGAACCCAAAACTTTAACTGTAAGAGCGGCTTTTTCAATCTCAGACAACGCTTTTTGAGCCTTTGGATCGCTGACATGCCCCAAAAAATCAATAAAAAAATAGTAATCCCAAACCTTTTTTCGGGAAGGCCGCGATTCGATACCAGTAAGACTAATTCCTTGTTTTTCAAAGGGATGCAAAATAGAAAATAGCGCGCCCACTCTGTCTTTAATAGAAACCATAATTGAAGTTTTATCTTGCCCTGTCGGCTCGGCTTGAGTTTTACCAATAATCAAAAATCGAGTGCGATTATCACTCAAATCTTCGATTCGATTGGCTATGGATCTCAACCCATAAAGTTTAGCCGCCAATTCTGACGCAATGGCAGCCGCTTTTTTATTGGACGCCGCCAATTGAGCAGCTTTAGCGGTATTAGCGACTTCCGATGTTTTAATTCCCGGCAAATGCGTTTCAAGCCACATTCTGGTTTGGGCCAAAGCTTGTGGATGGCTAAAAATGACTTTAACGTTTTCTTTGTTTCCAGACAATGACATCAGCATATATGAAATGGGTACTGAAATTTCAGAACAAATTTTTAAGTCTGAGTCCACAAACAAATCTAAGGGTTGATTTACAATTCCTTCCGTCGAATTTTCAACTGGGACCACCCCATAATCGGCTCTACCTCTTTCCACTTCTTGAAAAACATCTTTTATTGTGGGAACAGCTACAAAAGCAGAAGAATTTCCGAATTTTTGCACTGCCCCAATATGGGTATTACTACCTTGGGGGCCAAAATAGGCAATTTTGAGCTTTGTTTCTAACGCGAGAGATCCTGACATAATTTCACGGAAAACCGCTTTTAATGCTTCTGTCGGAAAGGGACCATGGTTTAAATTTGAAACTTTTCGGTAAACTTCCATTTCTCTATGCGGCGCATAAAATTGTAATGACCCTTCATTTTTATAAACTTTAACTTTTAAAACGGTGCTGGCTCTTTGATTTAGAAGATGAACTATTTTCGCGTCTACTTTATCAATATTGAACCTTAACTTTTTCAATTCTAATTTGTTTTTTTTCACTCTTGCGGACCTCAAACCATGGATAAAATGGAATAATGAGTGGGTTATTATATTTATTTTAATACTCTAAAGGTAAACATTATGAAATATCAAAACATACTCCTCCCCCTTGGAGGAGTACTTGGCATTGGCTTTATTGCGTTTGTCATTAACTTTTATTTAGCCTATCAACAAGGAATCGCTTCGGCCTTGAGAACCATTCAACCGATCCAGGCACACCTTGATTATATAGTAACTCAAAACGACGATATGGCGTTGGTCGATTGGGCAAAACTTTTGGAAAATCCTGCTGAAAACATTGATGCAAGAGTGGATTTAAATCAAAAAATGGTGGCGGCATCCGGTAACCAAGAAAAAATTCCAGCCAATTCTCCTCCTGGATTATCTTTTGAATTTCCAAACCTTTGGCTTTATCACCAAACGATCTCTTTGCCAAGCCAACCAAATTCAACTTTGGAAGTTAAAGCTTTATTTTTATCCATCCCCGATCCTATGAGTTGGGGATGGATGGGTTTGTTGGACTGTTCTGCGATCGGAGTATTTCTTTTAATTTTTCAATTTCGCATGATTCATTTACATAAAATATCTTCAACTTCAATAAAAAGTAGTCATCTGGCTCCCCAAAAAAATTATCCTTCTGATGAAGTAAATGTTTCAGTCTCTTTAAATGGAACCCCGCAAGTCATAATAGATGGTGGGTACATAGTAAAACAGGTTTCTAAAGAAGCCGCTCAAATCCTAGGAAAAGATCAAAACCAATTAGTCGGAGCACATCTATTTGATTTAGCGCCCCATCCTGAATTGACAGAAGCGCTGAAGAAAGGACAACCAGTGAAAGTTTCACAATCTTTTATGTCTCCAGTTAAACTTTCTGCTCGAATTATCCCCCAAAAAGAAGGATGGCTTATTTTAATAGAACTGCCTGAAAAGCATTGATTTTGTTGACTTTCATCTCAACAGGTCATAAACTGCTTTGAAATTAATGGTTTTCAAAAGTTATCCACAAGGGAACCCGATTGCGCGAAACTTTCAAAAGCCTCTCCATCTTTTCAGCAATGCTTCTAGTTTTGTTGCTAATTTCATCGGGATGTGTTGTTAATATTCCGGGATGCGGGAAAAGAACCTTACCTTTTTTTAAAAAAGTAAGTGAATTTTCCACAGTTTACTCTCCGATGGTCAATTCTCTGCCCCTTACAACAAGTACAACTATGGGTTCAAAATCACCGTCTCCACAATCAATAGTTTCAATTCACCCGCAAGATCAAGGTTCAATGGAAATTCCCTTAGTTTCCTCCGGTACTTCAAAGCTTTCATTTACCCCAACCGCCACTGCAACTCCACAGGATGTTGAACAATTTGCCTATACCCTATTGGAAAACCAAAAACCTACCCTTTGGTGCATGAACACCGATGGCACTAATTCTGCACGATTAACTTCTCTCGGTACTAGTTCTTTCTACCCATCATGGTCCCCCAGTGGGAAGTTTTTGGCTTTTCTTTCAGATCAAATAGATGGTAAATTAAATTTATTTGTTCTTGAGAAGGGAGCCAAAACTCCACAACAATTAACTTTTTATGATGATATGACGATTCCGGACTCTCTTAGTTTGAAACCACCTTTTACCTGGTCTCCCAAAAGTGATGAAATTGCTTACATTTATCATGGTCAGGTTTGGAAAGTATCTACTGAAACTCAGACAACTGTTTCCCTTTACACACCTGCTTACACGAGTTATTCAATAACGGATATTCAATGGGCACCTTATCGCGATAACCGCCCCATTGCTTTTTTGCTAAAAAAAGGTGAACAATCATTTAGTCTATGGTTAGTTAATCCACGTTTATTAGATAAATTAAAACTTGTTGATGTTAACTATTCTACCCAAGATATTTCTTGGTCCTCGGATGCACAAGAAGTCGCTTACCTTTATAACTCTAACTACATTTTTACTGCTTCCCCTGAAACTTCCATACCCCAACCTCTTATTCTGAATGCAAGTCCAGAATTAGGCCCAATTATTCGATATTCTCCTTCTGAAACGGGTTCCAGCCCGCTTCTGGTTTTAGCGAAAAAAGATCCGTCAGAAGATAATTATCGAGTCGCTTTAGTGGATCAACCTAGTAAAGATCAAACCGATACTGGAAAACTAAATTATTTGACAGAGCCAGGAGTTACCAATGCCATTTGGTCTCCAGATGGAGATAAAATTGCCTACATACAATCTGGAGATTTATGGACAATGGATGTATCTGGTTTAAATAAAACAAAAATTTCTATCGCAGGGGTGCAATTTCCAGACTGGTCAAAAAAATGAGGCCATTTATGAAAATTTCTCCGCGTCTCGCTCGATTTATTTTAGTATTTTTATTATTGATTTTTTCTTCATGGGATGTTTCTTGCAAAAAAAAGCAATTAATTTCTCCACCGCCCGTTCCAACCCCCTTACCTCCGGCTCCTGCCGGAACTTTAATATTCATTCAGCGTGGTCATCTTGCGCTCCTTGATTTAAGTAATGATCAAATTACTCCACTCACGAGCGGAACCAGTACCGAGTGGTTTCCAGCTTGCTCTCCAAAGGGTGACAAAGTTGTTTATTGGTCGAATGCGGAAGGTGGAATCTACCAACTATGGGAAATGGACTTAATGGAATCTCATCATCGACAACAATTGACTTTTGATGAAACTAATTCGCTCAGAACAAATGATCAAAACCTTTTAATAAACGACTCTCCCTCTTGGTCATCTGACGGTGAAAAGATTATTTATGCAATTGAAGGTGACATTTGGATGATGGATTCCGATGGATACAATCCAGAAACTTTACTGGTGGGTCACTCCGCTTTGTGTCCTGTTCTTTCACCCGATGGAAAAAGCCTTCTCTTTTTGTCAAACGCCGATGACCCCGTTTATAATATTTGGCTCTTAAATTTGTCAGACAAGAGTTTAACCAAATTGACAAACTATACTGATTGGAATGTGGGATCCCCCTCTTTTTCGTCTGATGGACAAAAGATAATCTTTAATTTGTATCGGGCAAACATCACCCAAATTTACACTATGGATGTTGATGGTACTAACCCAATTAATTTTACAAACAGCACGCATAGCCTTTGTCCAAAATTTGCGCAAGCCGATAGGAAAGTAGTTTATTGTTTCTCCGACGGAGAAGATGATACATTAAATATTTACGTAGCAAGTATAAATGGGGCTGATGTTAAAGCCCTAACAACCGATGGTGGCACTTGCCCCAGTTGGACGCCGGCGCTCCAATCTTCAGTATCACTTCCAATACCTATCGGAAAATGACTTCTTAACTGATTGTTTTCAAAAGCTCAGGATAAAGTTGAAATTTGGGCGTGAGTTCCCCGATTTCACCTCTCACCTTTGTCTTAATCCGTTCACTATCTGGCGCGTCAATTATTAAATTAATCCAATTTGCCACTTGTTTCATTTCTTGCTCCTTAAATCCACGAGTTGTCAATGCCGGAGTTCCTAAACGAATTCCACTAGTTAAAAAAGGCGATTCAGTATCAAAAGGCACTGAGTTCTTATTCGTTGTTATTCCCGCTTCATCCAATGCAAATTGAGCCTGTTTCCCGTTGATCTTTTTATTTCGAAGGTCGATCAGCATTAAATGATTCTCAGTTCCACCCGAAACCACTTGAAATCCAAATCCTAATAATGATTCGCACAAAGCCTTCGCATTCAGCTTAACCTGCTTGGCATAATCCTTAAATGAAATATCTAACGCCTCTCGGAAAGCGACCGCTTTGGCCGCAATAACATGCATGAGCGGCCCGCCTTGAATTCCGGGAATAATTTGACTGTCAATTAATTCACTCATTCTTCGGACTCGCCCGCTCTTGGTCGCTGTTAGACCAAACGGATTTTCAAAGTCCTTACCCATCAAGATCATACCACCTCTTGGTCCTCTCAATGTCTTATGAGTAGTAGTAGTCACAACATGACAATGTGGCATTGGATTGTTTAATTCGCCAGCTACTATGAGTCCAGCGGTGTGGGCAATATCAGCCCATAGAAACGCACCAATTTCATCGGCAATTTTACGAAAAGTGGCATAGTCCCAATCGCGCGAATAAGCAGACGCGCCTATACTTATCATTTTTGGTTTATGTTTGCGAGCTAAATCATAAACTTGATCCAAATCAACTCGGCCATCCTCTTTTCGTGTTTGATAAGCAAAAAAGTTATACATTCTGCCAGAAAAATTCATTTTATTACCATGAGTCAAATGACCCCCGTGCGACAAATCTAATCCTAGAACCACATCACCCGGTTGAATAAATGTGAAATACACCGCCATATTTGCCTGACTTCCTGAGTGGGGCTGAACATTGACATACTCCGCGTTAAAAAAGAGTTGGCTGGCTCTTGTACGTGCAAAATTTTCAACCGCATCAACATTTTCACACCCCCCGTAATACCTGTTACCCGGATAGCCTTCAGCATATTTATTAGTCATAACACCGCCCTGAGCCGCCATCACGGCCAAACTGGTGAAATTTTCCGAGGCGATCAATTCCAATTTTTCATTCTGACGCAGAATTTCTTTCGTGTTAGCACTCCAAACTTCAGGATCCGATTTTAAAAAATCATAAAGCATAGTGACTCCTCTAGCTTTTATTATTTCGAGTAACAGCAAATTCTAAATTATATTCAACCGAATTTTATCACCAATTTTTATTTTTTTTCTTAAAACCAATCCCGCAGGAATTTCTAAGCAGTGTTTTGCGTTCAATGCCCAAAACATAGACCAAGGTTTTGTTTTTTCAAAAACTTTGATAACTCTCCCGTCATTATCGAAGAAAATTAAATCCAGACTAACAAATGTGAACCAGGTATGTAACGAACGACACGACGGAAAAAAAAGTCCGTTATATCGGCTCGGCCAATGACGACGGCCGATTAGTCCAATTAATCTCCGACTAACCGTTCGGGCTTCGTGGATTTTAAAAAAAATGTGGATTTTCACTTTTGCGAATTATTGAAAAAGATCCAACAAAATGGGGCCAAAAATTATTAAAAAAGTTACCGGCATAATAAAAAGCAAAAGCGGCAAAAGCATTTTAACTGGTAATTCTTGAATTGCTTTTTCTGCCCGTTGTACTTGTTTGTCACGCATTGTAATCGCCAACTGGCGCAAAGTTTTGGCCATACCCGTCCCAAATCGTTCAGCATGGACTACACTTGTGACAAATAAAGAAACGTCTGTTAAATTAAGTCGAGAGCTCATTGATTGTAATGAATCTTTTCGACTAGATCCCATCTTTGTTTGTTCCAAAACTTTTGTAAATTCAGATTTAAGCGACTGCGGCTTACTATTTTGTAAATATTGGGTTAATCCCTGCTCCAAACTTAATCCAGCCTCTACACAAAGCGAGATCACTTCTAAAGCGGTTGGCAACTCTTTTAGAATCTCCTTTTCACGACGAAAAGCCGCATCTCTCAACCACAAAATTGGAGAAAAGGTCCCTAAAACAGAAGCAAAAAATGTAATTATTGTATTTTCTGTTAAGGGTATAAAAATAAATATTCCTAACAACACAGCTAGGATTTGATAGCTGACTATTTGTTCCGGTTTTAATTCTTTTTTTTGCGAACGTTGTATCAATTGGTTTAAAAAATTTAAATAATTTTTAAAAAACTCTATTTGAACAACCTTCTTGCACCATTTTTCCAAACTTTCCACAAACACCCTGAAAGGCACTTGGGGACGCGTTTCCCCCGTCAGTATTCTCAACTGTACAGTATGGCGATATTCAAAAATACGTTCCAGAACTAATAATGCCAATTGTTCAAACATCAATCCAAACGCTATTGCTGAGATAGTGGCGAAAAAATACATCATTTCAAACCTCGATTTGAAGTAACTGTCGAATCCAAAAGAACCCGATCGTTTCCATAACAACAGACAAAAGCAAAATGCCCCATCCCAATTTCTCAGTCACCAATGGGGACAATAATGTTGGATCCATAAGAAAAAACACAAAACCCAAAATAAATGGCAACAACCCCATAAGTAAGCCTG
>Ga0206828_1028_pt1 | contig 28247 bp, 31 predicted proteins | sample Alteio_BWOrgCont_78_FD_152858 | JGI IMG/M metagenome (GOLD analysis project Ga0206828, IMG submission 152858) | Enriched cells from forest soil in Barre Woods Harvard Forest LTER site, Petersham, Massachusetts, United States -... | ecosystem: Environmental > Terrestrial > Soil > Temperate forest >... | reverse complement strand
GACTGCGACCAGATTGGGATTATAAACCAGGGCCCCGATGATTTTTCCCTTTTCGAGGTTGGAGGGAATAAAAACATGCCGCTTCATGCCGGCTCGGGCGCCGTAAGCCGCCACCGCGTTGGCCAGGTTGCCCGTGGAAGCGCAGGCCAGGGTGTCAAAACCCAGTTCCAGGGCCCTGGTGGAAGCCACGGCCACCACCCGGTCTTTGAAGGAATGGGTCGGATTAGCGCAGTCGTTCTTGATATAAAGGTTTTTCAGGCCCAGTTCGGCGCCCAGACGGTCCGCCCGGATGAGGGGCGTGTAGCCTTCCTGAAGGGTGTTGTATTGATCCCCTTCCACCGGAAGCAGTTCCCGGTAGCGCCAGATATTGAGGGGGCGGGAGGCTATTTTTTCGCGGGAAATGTCTTTTTTGATCTTGTCATAGTCATAGGCGGCCTCGAGCGGGCCGAAGCAGAACTCGCAGACATACTTCGCGGTTTTTTCGTATTCCTGGCCGCACTCGCGGCATTTTAAGGCTTTCACGTAACTCATCAATTTCTCCTCGATGCGCTCCAGGAGCCTTAAAATAAAAAAGGCTTCCATACGGAGATGGAAGCCTTTGACGTTGGTTTTCCATCTCTCATCTCACTTCGGAAATTACCGAAGTAGGAATTGGCACCTAACAACCCCAAATTTCAACTGGGGGTCCGGTTGCCGTGGCTTCACAGGGCCTGTCCCTCTGCCACTCTGGATAAGAGCGTTAAATTGTGAAACGATACTATAAAAGTCGGCCAGCCCTGTCAATAGCGGGCCCGCTGGCTACTCCGCGGCTACCTCAATTTTGGTGATCTCATACTTTAGAAGACCCGCCGGTACCTGAATCTCCACTTTATCGCCGACTTTCTTACCCATGAGACCCATGGCGATGGGCGTGCGGAGTGAAATTTTATTTTGGGCGAAATCCGCCTCTTCCTCACCCACGATGCGGTAAATTTCCGCCCCTTTACTTTTAAGATCCTTGACCGTCACCACGCAGCCGATCGAAACATGTTCCCCGGTAATATTCTCGTCTTCCAGCAGGCGGGCTCTCGCCAGTTTGTCTTCCACTTCCCGGATACGGGCTTCCAGAAGGGCCTGTTCCTGTTTGGCCGCGTCGTATTCGGCGTTTTCCTTTAAGTCGCCGTGAGCCCGGGCTTCCGCCAGAGCCGCTGCCACCTGGGGACGGCGGACGGTTTTTAAGGTTTTTAACTCTTCTTGAAGCTTGTCACGGGTCGCCCGCGAAACCAAAAAATCAGTCATGCTCTTGCTCCTTTGATGCCAGTGCTTTTCTCTTTTTGACATTTTTGACAGAGGCCGTAAAGCTGCATCCGATGAGAGGTAATCTTGAACCCGTGTATCTGGCTCACCTGTTCCTGCAGTTCCTCGATTTGTGGATTCAAAAATTCAATGTAAGTTCCGCACTGGGTGCAGATCATATGATCATGATGCTGGCGGTCCAGTTCGGGCTCGTACTGGATGCGCCCGTCCCCAAAATCCAGCTCCCGGGCCAATCCGCATTGGGTTAAATGCTTCAAGGTCCGGTAAACCGTGGCAAAACCCACGTGGGCCTGTTTTTCCCGGGCCTTTTGATACAGTTCTTCCGCCGAAATATGGCCGTGATGCCTCAAAAAAGTATCCAAAATCAGTTCCCGTTGGGCGGTCAACTTTAGATCTTTTTCTTTTAAATACTTATTAAAAACTTCGTATTCCCGGGTCTTAAACCCCTTTTCAACTTTCATCGCGGTCAATTCCTCGCCGGTAAAATAAATAAAAGAGATGTTAGTTCAGCATTACCGGCATCAGAACATTCGACCGGACCACGTGCTGGAACGCGCCGGCAATGTTATCGATCGCGTCGCTCAGGGTCTGTAGATAATCATCCTCTTCCTTGCCCGTTTCGACCAAAAACGAGGTCTTCAAGAGCACCGCTAGCTGGCCCTTGATCACTTTGGAAACCCGGAGCATTTCATAGCGGAAATAATCCGGGTGGTTCCGCCTGGGCCGTCGGGGCATTTTAGGCACACTGTGTTTTTTCAAACTCACCGAAAGGGACGCGATCATCTGGGTTAGATGATTTTCCAGCGTGATACGGTCCACCCGCTGCCCGTGGATCATGCTCTCAATCGTGGTTTCCAGATAGGAAACATGGGAAAAAAGATCCCGATAAAGTTCTAAAAAACTTTCACGGACGTCCGCGTCTGTTGATGACCCCATGGCACACCTCCGTGTTTTTTTAATTATATATCAAATGAACCGCTGAAACATCTCTCCGCCGAACACTATTACTCCGCCAGAAGTTTTTCAATGACCGCCGTTATTTCTTCTTCCGGATGAGTGCCGACAAACACCGTGGCAATTTTGCCGGTTTTATCAATGAAATAGGTCGCCGGAATGGAACTGATGCCGTAAGCCCTCACCGTATTTTGATCCGCAAAACCGATGGGATAATTAATCGAAAAATCGTTTAAAAACTTGCCAAAGTAACTTCCCGGCTGGCTGTTCGGGTCCTCCACGCTCAACCCTACGATCTCCACACCCTTGGGATGATAGACGGGATAAAGTTTCACAAAAGTGGGTATTTCCATCCGGCAAGGACCGCACCAGGTGGCCCAAAAATCGAGCACCACCACTTGTCCCTTTAGCTTGGCGAGGTTCAGACCGGGTGAATTAATAAAATTCGCGCTGATCTCGGTGGCCGCCACCCTGTCGCTTTTCGAGATAAGTGAAGAGTCTGCGCCATTAGATCCGCAGCCCGCGGCTGTCAGAACCAAAAGACAAACCACCAAGGTTTTCCTGATCATGATCTGTTCCTTAATAGTAATTTCGGAGAATAAACGGTATTAAAAAAAGCCTGTGTATTGAATCCGGACGATGCGGGAAAACAAACCCGGATTATTGATATCCACCAGATCAAGTCCAACCCTCAAAGGCGTGTCCACGTTGAACAAGAAATTGGCGTTAAAGGCCCATTGGGACGAGAAGACTTTATCCGCTTCCAAATTAAAAACCAACGGTTTGGTGACCGCGAAGGAAATTCCGCCAAAAACCCCTAAATCCTGGCTTGCGTCAAAGTTATCGAACTCTACCAAATTAAACCCCAGATGGGTCTGTAGATAACCTAATTCGGGATACTCATGGCTGATCACGGTGTAAAAACCTTTTTGCGTGCCTGGCTCAAACCGATTATCCGTAAAAGTTCCGTATCCCCGGTCGTCCCAGGCCACCGCCAGCGCAAAGGGCGCCATGGATTGATCCAAAATTTTGAATTTGAAAAAAAGCTTGGGCGTTTGAATTTGTATGGTTCCCTGGCCGATCATATTGGTGCCGTTGGCTGAAAACCCGAACATAAAGAAATTCTTGAACCCAACGTTCCCCCTTAAATAAAGGCCGCCGTTCTCATAAACTTCGGTGACTAGGTCATATCCCCCGTTCGCCAACACATAGGCGGTCGGAGCCTGAACCATTTCATAATTGGTGGGCATGGTCGAGACGGACGGAGCTTGGTCTTGTGTGGCGGTCGGCACGGACATACTGGCGGCCGGAGTTGCGTCGTCCGCCCAAGAAGGGGCATAAAAAAGCAAACTTACGACAGCCGTCAAAACGATCAAGATCTTATTTTTATTTTTCTTTAAATCAAAAATTTTCTCAAAAGGTAAATAAGTCATGTCGATTGAAACCCCTTAATACTTTTCGATGAATACTTTTTCGACCCTGCTGATTTCCCGTCCCAAAAAACGCTGGGCGTGTTCCTTGAATTTCCGGGACAAATCGCTTACGTAGTATTTTCCGTTACCCCGTCCCGATAATTCAACACCATAAGTTTCCAGGTTCCGGTGAAGCGTTCGGGCCGTCTCATCGGCCGAATCCACGATCTTCACTTTTTCACCCGCGATCCTTCCGATGGTATTTTTCAAAAGGGGATAATGGGTGCATCCCAGCAATAAGGTATCAATTTTTTCCTTCAAAAGCGGCTTTAAATATTCCCGAATGACCGCTTCGGCCACCAGCCCCCGCAGTTTCCCCTCCTCCACCAAAGGAACAAACAGCGGACAGGGCCTGCTGAAGACTTTGGCCTTCGGCATCAGTTGGTGAATCGCCTTCAGGTAGGCGCCGGAATAAATCGTTCCTTCCGTTCCAATAACCCCGATACGGCCGTTTCTCGTGGCTTCCACCGCCGCGTAAGCGCCGGGCTCAATGACGCCCAAAATGGGAACTTTGAATTCCCTGCGCATCGACGCCAAGGCCCAGGCCGAGGAAGTGTTGCAGGCCACTACCACCGCTTTGACTTTTTCCCTGTAAAGAAGAAACCGGATGATCTGCCGCGAATAACGGATGATGGTGTCGGGACTTTTGGTGCCGTAGGGAATGCGGGCCGTGTCCCCGAAGTAAACCAGCCGCTCCTGGGGCAATTCCTTTTGAATGGCTTTCACCACCGTCAAGCCGCCCAAACCGGAGTCGAAAATGCCAATGGGGCGGTGCTTCAACGAGAAGGCCTTTTCTTCTTTTTTCCCGCCTGACGATGGCTGTCTTTCAGCAATTTGTAATCGATCGAATCCACCAAAGCGTCCCAGGACGCGCCGATGCTGTTTTCCGAAACGCCCACCGTTCCCCAGGTATCTTTGCCGTCCGTGCTTTCAATTAAAACCCGGACCTTGGCCGCCGTTCCGTCCTTGGCGTCCAACACTCGGACTTTGTAATCGGTCAGGTGAACGTCCTTGAGTGAGGGATAAAACTTGTTCAGCGCTTTTCGAAGGGCGTTGTCCAAAGCGTTGACCGGACCGTCGCCTTCGCCCACTGTATTTTCGGTCACACCGTTGACGCTTAAATTGATGGTAGCTTCCGAAAGAAGGTTTCCCCCGCCCCGGTTTTCGACAATGACCCTAAACCCCAATAAATTGAAAAAATTTCGGTGTTGGCCCAGCGCTTTTTTAAGAAGAATCTCGAACGAGGCTTCGGCGCTTTCAAACTGATAGCCTTCGCTTTCCATTTGTTTGACTTTTTCAATGATGGCCTTCGCCTCGGGCGTATCCTTATTGAGCTTGATTTTGCCCGCGGTTGCTTTGCTCAAAACCGCAGCCACGCCGGCCTGATCGGACAAAATGACTTTCCGCTGGTTGCCGACCTTTTCCGGCTCCAAATGCTCATAGGAGGACTTCAGTTTGCTGACCGCCGAAATATGCATGCCGCCCTTGTGGGTAAAAGCGCTCTTCCCCACATAAGGCGCGTTGGGCCTTGGACTGACGTTAAGGATTTCATCCACCCGGTGTGACACTTCGGTCAATTTTTCCACATGGACCGGACGGATAAAGGAGGCTTTCTTTTTGAAGATGAGCGTTGGAATAAGGGAAGTTAAGTTGGTGTTTCCCACCCTTTCCCCATAGCCGTTCAAGCAGCCTTGAACCTGAATGGCTCCCGCCTCCAGCGCCGCCAGGCTATTGGCCACGGCCAAGTCCGAATCGTTATGGCAGTGAATGCCCAGGGACGCGCCCGGAAACCGCTGGCTCACACGGGTAACGACCGCCTCGATATCTTCCGGTAAAGACCCGCCGTTGGTGTCGCATAAAACCAGAGAATCCGCGCCGCCGTGCAGGGCCGATTCCAGGCATTTCAAGGCGAATTCGGGGTTTTCTTGATAACCGTCAAAAAAATGCTCGGCGTCATAAAAGACCTCGTCGGTTTTCGATTTCAAAAACTTGATGGAGTCATAAATGATTTCGAGGTTCTGTTCCAGCGAGATTCCCAGCGTTTTAGTCACCTGCATGCCGGAGGATTTGCCTACCACCGTAATGGTGGAAGTTTTGGCCGAAACCAGATTCAACAGGTTGGGATCTTCATGGGCTTTTTGGCGCACGCGGCGGGTCATGCCGAAAGCGGATAATTTCGCCTTGATTTTCATTTTGCGGGCTTCTTTAAAAAACGCCGTATCCTTCGGATTGGCGCCGGGCCAGCCTCCCTCGATGTAATGAAGACCCAGTCCATCCAACAGCTCCAAAAGATTCAATTTATCTTTCACGGATAAATTAATTCCCTCGGTCTGGGGGCCTTCCCTTAATAGCGCGTCATAAAGAACCAGCTTTTTATCCACGTTCGTTCGCCGCCTTTTTGCCCAGCTTAAACTTGTCATGAATGGCCGTAACCGCCTTGGCCACGTCCTTCGCGTTAATAACGACCGAAATTTTAATTTCCGAGGTTGAGATCATCAGAATATTCACGCCCTTCTCGGCCAAAGCCTGGAACATCCGGGCCGCCACTCCCGAATGGGACTTCATGCCCACGCCCACCACCGAGACCTTGGCGATCTTCTCGTCCGAAATGACGCCCGCCGGTTTGAGGGTTTTCGCCGCGTCCGTGACCACCTTCATCGTTTTTTTCAGTTCGCTCCGGTTGACCGTGAACGAAACGTCCGAATGGCCCTTTTCACCGATATTCTGAATAATCATGTCCACATTCAAGCCCGCTTTGGCCAGTTTGGAGAAAAGAATCGAAGCCACGCCCGGCCTGTCCGGAACACCCCGAACGGTTACCTTGGCCTCATCCTTGTTATAGGTCACGCCGCTGATGACCACCTTTTCCATTGCTTTGGTTTCCTGCATGACGATCGTCCCTTCTTTTTCATTAAATGTGGGTCTGACGTGAATCTTAATCCCGAAATTTTTTGCGAATTCCACCGAGCGGGCGTTTAAAACCTGGGCTCCCGCGCTGGCCATTTCCAGCATTTCATCATAACTAATGGCATCCAGTTTTCGGGCACTTTTCACAATGCTCGGATTGGCGGTAAAAACACCATCCACATCCTTATAAAACTCGCAAACATCCGCCTGTAGGGCCGCCGCGATGGCCACCGCCGTCAAATCGCTGCCGCCCCGGCCCAGGGTGGTAATCTCCTGGTCTTTATTAACCCCTTGAAAACCGGCGACGATGACAACTTTGCCTAGTTTCAAGGCACCGCGGATTTTAGAGTCGCCCACTTTGACGATACGGGCTTTGGTATGAACATCGTCCGTCACAATACCCACTTGGGGCCCTGTAAAGGAGATGGCGTCACAACCCAGACTTTTCAGGGCAATCGCCAAAAGAGCGATGGCCTGCTGTTCGCCCGTGGCTAAAAGAACGTCCATTTCCCGGTCGTCCGGCTCATCCGTGATGGCATGGGCCATGCCGATGAGATCGTCCGTGGTATCACCCGGCGCGGAGACAACTACAACGACGTCATTACCCAATTTTCTGTTTTTTGCGACACGACGGGCCACCTGCATCATTTTGGCGGCGTCCGCCACCGAAGAACCGCCGAATTTTTGGACAATGAGGGCCATTTTTATTTCCCCGTAAAATTCAAAGGTTTAAGACTTTTAAAATCGAGTCCAATTCGGGCTTTACCACATAAGGCTGGGAGCACATTGAAACCGCCCGGTCCGGGTCTTTTAAGCCGTGTCCCGTCAAGGTACAAACCACCCTTTTTTGACCGTCGACAAAATACTTCTCTTTGTTTTTTTTGATCACGCCGGCCAGCGAAGCGGCCGAGGCGGGCTCGCAGAAAATGCCTTCAGAGGAAGCCAGTAGCTGGTAGGCCTCCAAAATTTCGTCGTCGGTAACGGCTTCAATGACGCCCCGCGACTCATCCCTGGCCGCTTCGGCGGTTTTCCAGGAATAGGGATTTCCGATTTTAATGGCGGTGGCGATGGTCTGGGGGTCTTCCACGATTTTTCCAAGAACGATGGGCGCGGCCCCGGCTGCCTGAAAACCGCACATGCGAGGCAATTGCTTGGCCAATCCTTTTCGGTGATATTCCTTATAACCCTTCCAGTAAGCCGTGATGTTACCGGCGTTGCCCACCGGAATGGCGTGATACTCCGGAGCGTCGCCGATCGTGTCGACAATTTCAAAGGCGGCGGTTTTCTGCCCCTCAATGCGGTAGGGATTGTTCGAATTCACCATGGTGACCGGGTATTTTTCAGCTAGTTCCTGGGTCAGTTTTAAAGCCTTATCAAAACTGCCTTCCACCGCGATCACTTTCGCGCCGTAGATGAGGGATTGGGCCATCTTTCCCAGCGCGATGGAGCCGTGAGGCAAAAAGACCGCGCAGGATATGCCGGCGTGTGCCGCGTAAGCCGCCGTCGCCGCTGAAGTATTGCCCGTGGAAGCGCAAACTACCAGTTTCGCCCCATCTTCCGCCGCCTTCGACATGGCCATGGTCATGCCGCGATCCTTGAAGGAACCCGTCGGATTTAAACCCTCAAACTTGAAATAAAGCTTGAGCCCATTTCCCAGTTTCTTGGAAATGTTAGGCCCATAAATGAGCGGCGTATCCCCTTCTTTTAAAGTAATGACAGGGGTTTTTTCCGAGACGGGCAAATAGGGCCTGTATTCTTCGATAATCCCCTTCCAATAAGCCATCTATTCCCCCCGGTCCATGCGGATCAAAAGCGTTTCTTCACGGACAAAGGGCAGACCGTTGATTTTTTTGAGGGCTTCCTGAACATCCTCTTCTTTGGCCTCGTAAGTCACGATGACCACGGGCACCTTATCGCCTTTTTTCTGTTCCTTTTGAATGACGGACGCGATGGAAATACGGTGTTCACCCAAAATACGGGAAATGGCGGAAAGCACGCCCGCCTGGTCCAGCACGGAGAACTTCAGGAAATACCGCGATTTGATGTCTCCCATCTTCTTGATACGTTTAATCTCCGGGTTGTCGCTCAAAAACCAGCAATTGGAAATTTCACCCGCGACGTTGTCGTGGACGCTTCGTCCCACGTAAATCAAATCGCTCATTACCGCCGAGGCGGTCGGCTTATTGCCGGCTCCCAAACCGTAATACATGGTCGTTCCCACAAAGTCGCCCGTCACCAAAACACCGTTATATTCGCCGTCCACCTTGGCCAGCAGATGATCCTGCGGAATAAGGGTCGGATGAACCCGAACCTCCAGTTCATCCCCTTCCACTTCAGCGATGGCAAACAGTTTGACTACCAGACCGAATTCCTCTTTGGCGAACTCAATATCCTGAACCGTGATGCGGTCAATGCCTTCCACGTAAATGTCCTCGACTTTGACCCTTTTCGAAAAAGCCAAGGAGCTCAAGATGGCCAGTTTATGGGCCGCGTCCATGCCGTTAATGTCCAACGTCGGATCAGCCTCGGCCAGCCCTTTTTTCTGGGCCATTTGCAGGGCTTCTTTGTAGGTTTTCTTTTCTTCGGTCATTTTTTGAAGAATAAAGTTCGTGGTGCCGTTGACGATTCCATAAATGGAAGTGATGTTATTCGCCGCCAAGCCGTCGTTGATCGCCTGGACCACCGGAATGCCGCCACAGACCGCCGCCTCAAAATAGATGTCCACTTTCTGCTGGCGGGCCGTCTGGATAATTTCATCCCAATGCATGGAAAGAACGGCCTTGTTGGCCGTCACGATGTGCTTTCCCTTGCGCATGGCTTCCAAAAGATAGGTCTTGGTCGGTTCGTAACCGCCCATCAGTTCGAGCACAATGTCGATTTCCGGATCGTTTAACACATCTTCATAATTGGCGGTCAACATACCCTCGGGCACGGCCACTTCGCGGGGTTTGTTGATGTCGCGTACTACGATGCGCTTGATGCGCATTTGGGCGCCGATCTTCGATTCGATCAAGGAGCGGTTTTTTTCCAAAAGGCGGTAAACGCCCTGGCCCACATTGCCAAAACCGATCATTCCAATTTGAATTATAGATTTGTTATCCGCCATTACTTTCTCCTGTGGAAAGTTCTCAACATTTACCCGGAAATTCAGCAGCCAGCCCGCGTTTTTGGGCCCCAATAGCAAAAAAGCCCCGCTCTCAAAAGGGCCGGGGCATCAAAGGAGGTATAGATTATCGGAAAGACTCTGGGGATTCAAGAAAAAGGCCTTATTTTAGGGGAAACGCGCTAAACAACTTCTTTAATGCGTTTTAGACCTTCGAGGATGTTTTTTTCGCTGGTAGCGTAAGAAATTCTCAAATAACCTTCCGCCCCAAAAGCGATCCCCGGGGTGACGGCTACTTTCGCCTTGTCCAGCAGGTACTCCGAAAGCTCCATCGAAGTGGAACGTCCCGGCTTGAGCAGGCCTTTCACGTTAGGAAACACATAGAAAGCCCCCGCCGGTTTTAAACATTTAACACCCGGGATGGCGTTTAAGCCGTCCACGATAATATCCCGGCGGGTCTTAAATACATCCACCATCTTTTGAATTTCCGAATTCGGCATGGCCAATCCGGCCACCGAGGCCTTTTGAGCGATCGCCGTGGGATTGGAGGTGGAGTGGCTTTGGAAGTCGGCAATAGCCTTCATGATTTTCGACGGTCCGGCGGCATAACCGATGCGCCAACCCGTCATGGCAAAAGCCTTCGACATGCCGTTGATCAGAATCGTCTGGGCCGCCACTTCTTTGGACAAGGACGGGAAACAAACATGCTCTTCCCAGTAAATGAGTTTGCTGTAAATTTCATCCGAAACGACCCAAATCTTGTGTTTCAAAACGAGTTCGGCGATGCCTTCCATCGCTTTCCGGCCCACCACCGCCCCTGTCGGATTGCTGGGCGAATTAAGAATCAGAACTTTGGTTTTCGGCGTAATTTTCGCCGCCAAGGCTTCGGGAGTTAACTTGAATTCGGTCGATTCGGGGCAATCCACATAAATCGGAACGCCGCCCGCGAACTTTACCTGTTCCGGATAGGAAACCCAAAAAGGGCTGGGAATCAGCACTTCATCGCCCGGGTTTACCAAAGCCAAAAAAGTGTTATATAAGGAATGTTTTGCGCCGCCCGAAACCACGATATCAGCGGGTTCATAGGTGACTTTGTATTCACGAGTTAAATATTGGCCGATAGCCTTGCGCAGTTCCATCGTACCGGCGGCAGGCGTGTATTTATGATGGCCCTCATCGATAGCTTTCTTGGCCGCCTCGCAAATAACCTGGGGCGTGTTGAAATCGGGCTCGCCCACGCCGAAGTTGAGGATATCCTGTCCTTCGTCTTTAAGCTTTTTGGCTTTCGCGTCAATGGCTAGCGTCATTGAAGGAGTAATCAGTTTCATTCTTTCGGCTAAATCCATGGCCTTCTTCACCTTTTAAATTTTTTAAGAAAAAAGCTTTTTCATATTCCGTAAAGCCTGACGAATACGGTCTTTATTTTCAACTAGGGCCATCCGCACGTAACCCTCGCCCAAACTTCCAAAACCGGTCCCAGGCGAAACAGCCACTTCGGCCTCTTTTAATAGTTTAATCGAGAAATCGATGGCGTTCATCTTGGCGTAGCGGTCCGGTATCTTCGCCCACAAATACATGGCGGCCCTGGGCTTTTCAATGGGCCAACCCATCTTGTTCATCCCTTCCACCATAATATTCCGGCGTTCTTCATAAACCGCGGACAAGCGTCTCAAGTTCTCTTCCGGACTATCGAGGGCCGTAATGGCCGCTACTTGGATGGGCGTAAAAATACCGTAATCCATATAGCTCTTAATCTTGGCCAGCGACGCGATCACCTTGGGATTGCCTGCGGCAAAACCCACCCGCCATCCCGCCATATTATAGGATTTGGAAAGCGTGAAGATTTCAACACCCACGTCTTTTGCCCCTTTGGTCGCCAAAAAACTAGGTGATTTGTAGCCATCAAATGCGATATCCGCGTAGGCCAAATCGTGGATCACCATGACCTGATTTTTATTGGCCCATTTGACGATATCTTTGAAAAATTCCTGTTCCACGCAAAGCGTCGTCGGGTTGTGGGGAAAGTTAATAATGAGAATCTTGGGCTTTGGCCGGGATTTGGCATAGGCTTTTTCCAAATTTCTCATAAAGGCTTCAGGAGTCGGCAAAATAGGTACTGTTACTAAAGTTCCTCCCGCAATCAGAACCGTATAGTGATGGATCGGATAAGTCGGGTTGGGGACCAAGACCTTATCGCCGCGGTTGATAACGGCCAAGCCCAAATGGGCCAGGCCTTCCTTGGAACCAATGACCGAAACCGCCTCAGTTTTCGCGTCTATTGAAACGCCGTACTTTCTTTCGTACCAGCGGGAAACCGCCTTTAAAAAGGGCGGAATGCCTTTGGAAGTGGAATAGCGGTGGGATTTCTTGTCCTGAATCACTTCAATGAGCTTATTGACGATCGGGGCGGGGGTGGCTCCATCCGGATTGCCCATGCCGAAATCAATCACATCCACGCCTTTTTTGCGGGCCGCCAGTTTCTCGGCGTTCAGTATGGCGAAAAGATAAGGCGGAAATTTTTTAATAAGATTGGCTTGGGTTTGAATGGCCACGTTCGATCCTCTCGGGTAATTACAATTTAACTTTAGGAATACTGGCAAACTTGTAATATTCCACCGAGCGTTTTTTGAGTTTTTCCTTCGTCAGTCCGGCGATGGACTTGGTTCCAAAACCCTGGACCGTGAAAGACGCCACCAAATTGCCGGCAATCACCGCCTGCTTCAAGACATCGGGAGTGATTTGGGACTGCTTGGCCAAATAGCCGATAAAGGCCCCGGCGAAAGTGTCGCCCGCGCCGGTCGGATCCACCACATAGTCCAAAGGCACGGCGGGCGACAAAAAAGTCCAGCCCTGCCCGAACATCATGGCGCCGTGCTCCCCTTTTTTAACGATAACCGTTTTAGGGCCAAGCTTTTGCAAGGCCCTGGCGCCCTTGAGCAAATGCATTTCACCGGTTAACAGGCGTATTTCCTGGTCATTGACCACGGCCAAATCGGTTTTCTTCAAAACTTTCAAAAGAGAAGGTTTGGTAATATTGATCCACAAATCACGAGTATCGAGGACTACATACTTCGGTTTATGCATTTGTTTCAAAACCGACATTTGTAGATCCGGATGAATGGCGGCCAAAAAAACGAACGGAATGTTTCGGGCCGCACCCGTAATACTGGGTTTAAAGGTTTCAAAAACGCCTAAATCGATCTCAACCGTATGGGCCTGGGCCATATCATTCTCGTAATAACCGTTCCAATAAAAGGTTTTTCCCTTTTCGCGGGTGACTAAATCCGTATTTACTTTATGACGGCGCAGCATTTGAAGGTCCGACTCCTTAAAGTCATCTCCCACCACACCCACCATATGGACGGGGGAGAAAAGAGAAGCCGCCAGACTGGAATAAGTCGCGGCCCCGCCCAAGGCCCGCTGCGCCGAACCATAGGGAGTTTTAAGACCGTCATAAGCTACCGAACCGACAATGAGCACTTCTTTCATGGACAAAGCCTTTCGTTGGAAAATTTAAGATTCATCGGGGGCGAAAAGAACGTAACCTCTGACAGAACAAAAAATCAAAAAAATCAAAACCGCGAGAAGAAAATCCCCCGTCAGTCTTAACACCAGAGGATTGTCCTCGTGCTTGTTGCATTTCACCCGGGGGCCGTGGGCCGTTTGCCCCACAAAATAATAGTGCAGGCTATGGTCATAATTCAGGGGCTGTAAAAATCCGGCTTTTACCAATTGATCTTCGTCGATATCGTCCGTAATAGGCTTATCCGGGTAGGCCCGGTTCCATTGATCAACCGCCTTTTGTAGCGTCGCCACCCGGGCGTAACAGTCCAGTTCTTCCTTGGGAATAAAGGCCTGCCGAAGAAAATAAACCGCGGCGGCGGCGGTCAAAAAGGAAAACAGGAAAATAACGGCGCCCTTTTTCCAATTCAACGGAATGGTTTTTCTTTGAGACTCCATTAATTCCTCGCGATGCTGGTTTTTGCCGGTCGTACGGGGAAAAGCGAAACGAGTATATCAAAAGACCTTATTTTTCGTTGAAAATCCTCAGCCTTTGCCCGTAATGAGCACGGGCCGGCGGTTGGCGTAGGAGATATTTAAGAGAATACCGATAGCCGCGTAGCTGAACATGAGGGACGATCCGCCGTAGCTGATAAAAGGCAGCGTCAGACCCGTTACCGGTAAAAGGCCCACTGTCATTCCCACGTTGATGATAATTTGAACCGTAAACATGCCCGCGATTCCCAAAGCCAGGAGAGCGCCTTCGCGGTCCCTGGCTTTTTTCGAGATGTCAAAAATTCTCTGGATCATAAAATAATAGCATCCCAAAATAAACGCGCATCCCACGAATCCCCACTCTTCGCCCACAACGGCGAAAATAAAATCGGTATGATGTTCCGGAATAAATGAAAGCTGGGTTTGGGTTCCCTGCATGTAGCCCTTTCCCGAAATTCCTCCTGAACCGATGGCGATCATGGACTGGATAATGTTGTATCCCGCGCCCAGCGGGTCATCTTCCGGATCGATAAAAACTGCCAGCCTTTCCCGCTGGTAATCTTTTAAAAAGTGCCAAATCAGGGGTGTGGAGGCAAGAGCCATTAAGGCTACCGACACCAGCCAGCGAACCCTTATTCCGCCCACATACATTAAAATAAACGAAACCGGAATCAATAATAACGCCGACCCCAGGTCCGGTTGTTTGAGAATCAAAAGAAGCGGCAGCACCAATAAAAACAAAAGTAAAAAAAATTTTCTTAAAAAATACAACTCAACGGTCTTGCTGCCGATATACCGGGCCAAGACCAAAAGAACCGAGAGTTTCGCCAGTTCGGATGGCTGATAAGACAATATCCCCAGTTTGATCCACCGCCTGGCCCCGTTGGTCTGGTCCCCGATCAACAAAACCGCGAACAGCGAAATAATCGAGACGACATAAAAAATATAGGAAGCTTCCATCCAAAACCGGTAGTCAATCTTGGAAAACACCCACATGGTGATCAATGAGATGCCAAACCAAAAAAGCTGCTTTTTCCACAGCTGGGATATTTCCCCGTTATGAATGGTCGCCGAATAAATGACAAAAAAACCGGCGACAGAAAGAATCAAGACGCAAGAAATGAGACCCCAATCCACCCCGCGAAAATACACTTGGAAAAATGGTTTTTTCTTCACGGCGCGACCCCCATCACGGGAGTCGGCTTAAATCCGGGCGTCTCCGCCGCCGCCACCGGAGTGGGTGTTTGCCAGGGTGTCACATCCATTCCCAATGATTGTTCCATAACCCGTTTAGCGATCGGCGCCGAAACAATGCCTCCTTCTCCTCCGTTTTCGACCATGACAATAATCGCGACTTTCGGATCTTCCGCCGGAGCATAAGCCGTAAACCAGGCATGCGTGTCACCATGGGGATTCTCCGAAGTGCCCGTTTTTCCAGCGACACGAACACCGTTGATCCTGGCCTTTTTCCCCGTTCCACTGGGCGAACTGATCACTTTTTCCAGCGTGGATTTCATGAAATCCAAATATTTCTGATCAAACGTCGTTTCTCTTAGAATTTCGGGCTGTTTTTCAAAAACCGTTCTGCCCGTGTTTTGATCGACAATTTTATAAAGCAGATGAGGCTTGTAGATTGTTCCATCCATGGCGAAACCTGAAGTAACGTCCAGCATTTGAAGCGGGGTCGTTAAAAGATATCCCTGTCCGATGCTCATTTGAATCGTGTTGCCCGGAAACCAGGGAATATGCTGGGTGCTTTCTTTCCATTGGGCGTTGGGGACAAGACCCGCCACTTCCGAATCCAGGTCCACCTTGGTTTTGTTTCCCAAACCCATGTCCTTCGCGACATTATAGATTTCGTCGATTTTCACCAACAAACCCAATTGGTAAAAATAAATATCACAGGACTCGATAATCGCCCTCTCTAAATTCATCCAGCCGTGGCCTGAAGAGCGCCAGCACCGATAGGGCCAGGTTTTATACCAAAAGATGCCCTTGCACAAAAACACTTTGTTAAAGTTGATAACGCCTTCTTCCAAGGCTCCCAGAGCGGTGATGAGTTTAAAGATGGATCCGGGCGGATACTGGCCTTGAATCGCCCTGTTTTCCAAGGGATGATTTTTATCCTTCATCAGCTTGTTCCAATCCTTAAAGGAAATACCGCTGACAAATTCGTTAGGGTCGAAATTGGGATGGCTGACCAGCGCCAAAATCTCCCCTGTCCGGGGATTGGTAACCACGATGGAACCGATCTGGTCCCCCAGCAAATTTTCCGCCAATTCCTGAACTTTCCAGTCAATGCTTAATTGCAGTGTCTGGCCTTGTATGGGCTTTTTATAGGCGAGCGTCCGTCTTTGGATGCCGCTGGCGTCCACCTCCACCTGAACACCGCCGTCTTCGCCCCTTAAAATCTGGTCATAGACCCGTTCGATTCCTTTTTTTCCGATGACCGCGTCCCCGCTGTAGCCGTTTTCACGCAGCCGGGTCAAATCCTCTTCGCTGATTTCGCCGATGTAGCCCAAAATATGGGAAGCCAATTCGCCGTGGGGATAATACCTTTCGGGTTCCAATTGGATATAAACACCCGGCAAGCGGACCCGGTTTTCCTCGATTTGAGCGATCAGTTTTTCATCCAGATGGGTTTGCAGGCGGATGGGCTCGAACCTTCGTCTTTGTTTGCGGCTTTCCACCGTCAGTTCCAGCGAGGACAAGGGTTCGTCCAAAATTTGGCTGAGGAGCACCATGGTGGGCCCGTAAGCTTTCAGGTCCGCCGGAACAACATAAAGCGAATAGGAAGGCATATTCGTCGCTAATATCTCCCCATTTCGGTCCGTAATAATCCCGCGGGGGGCGCGCTCGGTGATTAACCGCAGGCTATTGGTATCCGACAATCCGCGGTAATAGGGATAATTTAAAATTTGAAGGTAAAACAGCTTCAAAAAAACCACAAAAAAAGCCAGCGATACGATGCCGAACAACACATTCATCTTTTTTTCGGTGGAAACTGAAAATTTTAGCCCACGGGGGAATCTTAAAGCCACCATCTTCTCCAGACCGAGAAAAGCTAACTCAAGTTAGTTGCGAAACTCCGGTTAAGCCGTTGCGGGATCAAACCGGCGCCGGCGAAAACGTACCACAAAAAAACAAACTGCCAATCCGGCCAGAGTGGTGAACAAAACGCTTCGGAAGCATGTCGAAAAGGCGTCTTCCGCCCTAGGCGCTTCGCCGTCCCACCGCATCAAACCGTAGACAAACAGTTCGTGAAAAATCGACATGGCCGCTATCAAAGAAGTCTGGGTTAGGACTTTTTCACGGTAAACATGCATCTTAAAAAGCGAGGATGCCAGCCCCACGATGGTTTTGGAAATGGCGTTGGTCCCGATTCCGCCCGCGGACAATAAATCCTGAATCATGCCCGCCGTCAGTCCCCATCCGGCGGACTGGGCCGGCTCGGATCTTAATCCGACCAGAACCACGAATATCAGCGGCAGATCCACTCCCCAATCGGCCACCAGGGGCAATTGCTGGATAAAAAAAAGAACCAACAACCAAAAAATTTCCTTTGGAAACCACGCTCGCGTCTTTTCGTTATTCATCGGCACTGACCGGAGAGAGCACAAAAACATAGTCCAACGCCCCAAAATCGACCGACGGAACGACTTGAATATCTTCATTAAGCCCATTTTCGGACTGCGTTTTTTTAACCACCGTTCCGATAGCGTAGCCCTCTGGATAGATACCTCCCAGACCCGAAGAAACAATCAAATCATCGCTTTGAACGTCTTCACCGGCGCTGACATACCCGTACCGAAGTTCGTTTCGTCCTGTTCCTTGAATCACGCCGCTTACCCGTGACCGTTGATCAATACCCGAAATACTCGACTCTTTGTCGGTTAATAAAAGAACCCTCGAATGCTTGGGCATCACTTCCAAAACCCGACCCACAATCCCCTGTTCCGAAATGACGGGGGAATCCTGTTCCACGCCGTCGTCCGAACCCAAATCGATGACAAAGCTCTTATTCCAAGTGCTGGGATCATGGGCGATAATGCGGGCAATCTTAGCTTGATGTGGAAGTTTGGCCTTAATTTGCAGAACTTCTTTTAAACGGGCCAATTCGGATTCGAGCGACTGTTGATTAGAAAGTTCCATGCGCAAAGATTGATTTTCCAGCTGCAGACGGGCGACTTCTTTTTGAAGGCTTCCCAGTTCACGGACCGCGTTCAGGGTATTTTCCGGAAAGGAAATAAGCCAGGTCACTGATTTTTGAATGGGAATCCATACATCCAGAGTCACGGTTTTATAAGAAGGCGCCTGGAAAAAACGGATTGACCCCCGATGGGTCAATAACCAAACACAAAAAGACAATATTAAAACTAAAAAAATGCCGGAAATGTTTTTGAGGAGGAATTTAACCATGAAACTTCGGCCTTTGAGAACTTTGCGGGCTGACGTTAATCAAAATAAATTAAACGTATTCTTTCTCAAGAACTGAAATACGCTTCAAGAAGTCCATGGAACGATCTAGCAGTTGGCCCGCCCCCATGGCGACGGCTGTGCTGGGGTCATCCGCCAAGTTGACCGGAACGCCGATTTCATCCCGGAGGCGCTCATCCAAATTCTTCAATAGAGAAGACCCGCCGGCTAAAATAATTCCCCTGTCCACGATGTCCGCCGCCAATTCGGGGGGGGGTGCGCTCCAAAGTCATTTTAATGGCTTCGATGATCTGGAGAAGCGGCTCTTCCAAAGCGCCCCGGACCTCTTCGGAAGTCAATTCGATCGTTTTAGGCAGTCCGGTCACCAAGTCTCGGCCCTTGGTCTGCATTCGAAGCTCTTGCTCCAGAGGAAAAGCGGAACCGATTTGAATTTTAACATCTTCAGCGGTTCTTTCGCCGATCAGGATGTTATAGGTACGTTTGACATAATTAATGATGGCTTCATCTAATTCATCCCCCGCCACGCGGATCGACTTACCATAGACAATATCGCCCAGGGATATGACGGCCACTTCGGTCGTTCCCCCGCCGATATCGACGATCATGTTGCCCTGCGGTTCGGCGATTGGCATTTCAGCCCCGATGGCTGCGGCCATCGGTTCTTCCACCAAAAACACTTCCCGCGCGCCCGCCTGTTCGGCGGAATCCCGGACGGCTCTTTTTTCAACCTCCGTGCATCCTGATGGAATGGCCACGACAATCCGGGGTCTTATCAAAGAACGGCGGTTATGAACCTTGGAAATAAAGTAACGGAGCATTCTTTCCGTCACCTCAAAATCCGCGATGACGCCGTCTTTCATGGGACGAATTGAAACAATAGAGCCAGGCGTGCGGCCCAGCATGAGCTTAGCGTCGTTACCCACGGCCAATATTTGATTTGTGCTTTTGTGAACGACAACTAAGGAAGGTTCTTGTAACACGATTCCGCGGCCTTTGACATAGACCAGGGTGGTGGCCGTTCCTAAATCAATGGCCACATCGTTCGAGAAAAGCCCCAAAAGAAAATTTAACAAACTCAATCTCCTTACAGCCGAAAATGCTTTTATTGTTCAAAAAAAAGAACCCCGGCCAGCCGACCGAGGAACCATAAGACTGCTGAAAATCTATGAAATCAGGGGGCGTAGTTTAACATAGCGATTTATATAGTCCAATATTTTAAATAAATCGCCGCTTCTGGAGGGAAAAACCTGAATGGAAAACAGCCTATTTTGAAAGACCTGCGTCTATTTTCACTTCATTCCGCGCTGAGCCTTCATTTTCAAAACCCGCTCAAACAATTTGAGATATTCTTTTTTCAATTCGGGCACGGAAAAATTCCGGTAGCTGGATTCGTTATAGTCCTCGCCCAAAAACTCTTTGCTTTGGCGGATAAAAGATAAGACCGGCCCGGCGTTTTCATCGGCGACCACATCTTCCGGGGCTTCCACGGTTACTCTTTGAAGAACACTGTCTTTTCTAAAGCGGTTGACCTGGTCTTCGGTAGGATTAATAAAACCCGATATTTTGCCGGTGGACGAGTCCAAGTAAAAAAGAACATCAACGTCTTTTCCATATAATTCGGAATTTGTGATGACCGGAACATGGCCCGGATGACCCTTGAGTTCCTTGCCGCATTCTTTACAGTATTTATTTTGGGGTTCGTTTTTTGTGTGACAATTGCTGCATTTCATTTTGAAGGAATCTCCGTGGTGAATGTGAGTAACTATACCATACGAGCTTTCGGTTTCAAGGCCTTTACTGGCTTTTTAACGCTTTGTTTCCCATCCGAACGCCGGCGCTTTTCTTCATCAAAACGATTTTCGAAACCGATTACACCTCTTTGCCATCTTAAAGTTTTGGCAAATAAAATTTTTGATTTCAAACTTTTATTCGTCCCCTATAATTTCATCTATGGCGATAAAAAAAGTTGTCAGATTAAATTCTCGAGCTCAATCCGCGACGGAATATCTTCTAACTTTAGTCGCTGTTTTGCTGGCATTTTCAGGAATTGCGGTCTTATTTTCGAATCAGGTGAGTAGCTACCTTTCGATGCTGTTTAAAGTTTTAACCTTGCCGTTTTAAGTCAATTAATTAAAGGAGTGGCGTATGAAGTTAAGTAAAAATCAATCGGGTCAAGGAATGACAGAATATATTTTAATCGTGGCACTAATCGCGGTAGCGGTTATTGCTGCCGTTAAATTTTTCGGAACATCGACCGCAGCCAGCTTCAAAAGTACTGCTGGTACACTTACCACTCAGGTTGGAACAGCAAATGTTGCAGGCAATGCGGGACCTTGATTAAAAACTAAAATGAAAAAAACGTCTGAAGCGAAGGGGCAATCATTAGTAGAATTTTCTTTGATTGCCCCAATTTTGTTTTTAATTTTCTTTGGAATACTTCAATTTTTTTATATTTCCTATGTATCACTAGCTGTTCAACGAGCCACTTATTCCATTGCACAAGAAGCTGCTGCTTCCCCAAACCCCTCTTCCTTTTTACCACAATTTCAAATTATTGAAGCTCTATTACCTATAGAACAATTAAATCCATCCACTTTGACATATTCTTTAGCGACTAAATCCTCAATCAATACAGACGGAACTACTGTCCACGTTACAGTATCTTATCCTATGCCCATCTGGGTTCCCTTAGTAAGGAATTTAATCGGTCAAAATTTCTACAACTCCTCGACATCCTCCAGTTTAATACCATCGTCGCTAACGAATGTTTTGCAAGTATTGGGTCTATCTCTTCCAACCCTAACAGCGTCTCAAAATCCGACTAAAGTTTTGTGGGTTATTTTCGAAGCAAAGGCATTGGATGAAAATTCAATAGGAGTGAAAACAAACTAAAATATGATTCGAATCAAACATTGGACTAAAGATCCTTCCGGACAAGTGTTATTAGCCACTCTTCTTTTTTGTTTTACTTTTGTTGCGCTTTTTGTGGGACTTTATAAATCTGGAATGCTTTATAACGCTAAAGAACGAGCCATCAGAGCCAGTAATCTTACCGCTTTATCCGCTGGCGCGGTCTATTCAAATGGTATGCAACTAGTTCGAGTAACCAACGTGATTTTATTAGCAGCCGCCGCATTAAACTTGGTCGCCCTTTTCACGATTGGTGATATGACGGCCGGCCTTGCCTATCTGCTTCCGAACTCTGAAAAATTATGGCTGATCAAGGCCGTTCAGGGGATTCAAAAAATATTATTCGGAATTGACGAACCTATTGGTATTTATCCGTTTCTCATCGCCCAGGAAACTATATCTGTCGCCTCGCAAAACGGCCTAAAAAGCACTTATCCCTCACTCAACTCCGCTTCATGGTCTCCCGCTATTCCCCCCTCGCTCGTTTTGCTATTTAATATTAAAACTCTTGGCCCTGATCTGGCTCAAGCACTTGTTCCCAATATGGCTCTCAAATTTAGAACCGCCGATTTCTTTTTAAACGCCATACCCAAACAAAAGAAGTTTTATAAATACACAAGTGAAGATGGAAAAACTTACTATTTTGATTCTGATGAAGTCAAAATCGCAAATAAATCCAAAAACGAAGGCCAAATGCGGGTCAAGGCCGGCACCGGTCAAAGGGGCGCGGGAAAATTTGTCACAGAAGACGTTTCAAATAATTTGTCAAAATTAAATCCGATAATGAAGTTTGCGAATCTTTTAGCCGGCATTCAGTTGGATGTAACAGACAGGGATATTCCCGCCATCCACAATGTCTTTGTCTACGCGAATTATCCGACATCCATAAAAGACACAAAAAATAATAATGCCGAGATACAAACACTCAGTCAGGTAAACGTGGAAGGAACAGGTTTAGCCGCATGGGATGTTAATGACCCGTTTTATCAATCCACACTGGTTTCCACCGATCCCACAGAACTTATAAAGCAAATCAGCATCCAATCTTTTATAAATCAGGCCATGAAATCATTCATTTTCCCTTCCATTTCGAACATCCTGGGTAAAATTTTCATATGACGGGATTCAGAAAAAGTTTGACTCCATCGGGCCAAACGCTAACAGAAATGCTAATAGCGATACCTTTATTATTTTTGCTGGCCGCTGGTGCAGTGCAATTCGCCATCTTGTTTCAAGCGCGCAACGCATTTGATAAAGCTTGTGGAGAAGCTGCTCGTCAATACGCCGCGAACCGCATTACCGATTCGACCTCGCTCACCCTAGTTTTATGGCAGGACCTAGGTTCATATCAATCTTTTTTCAATCAAGGAAGTCTCGCTTTATCAACACACCCACCGCAAACAACTATTGTCGATACCATTGTTAAAGGCGCGGATACATTCATGGGTACATTTGTCGGTTCCGTTAGTTTTTTTTGTCCGGCTGCGTCCAAATTACTTCCACCTTATATTAACTATACGGGACAAAGTTGGACCGTCACAGTCAATTGCACCCCACCCCCTTTGGTTGCAGTCATATTCCCAAATGGCATACAATTCAAAAGCCAGTTAACCGTATTGAAATACCCGGGCTAGGACATCCTTATTTTTATGAAACAAAAATGGTTTTGGGGAGCTCTATTTTTTTGGATTTTGCTGAGTGGTTCGGTTGTTTGCTGGGCCCTCATTTCTTCCCCTCTTCGCTTTCAGCCGCAGATTATCAGTCAGTATGAAAATCTAGTAAACGGACAACCCCAGAAAACGGAATATTGGATTAATCAGGGGCGTTTAACAGATTTAATGCCGATTATTACGAAAGAATTCATAAACGATCACTGGCAGCCCATGAATAACGGCCTTGATCTAACTCCGATTCTTCTCGGATCCCTCAGTAATGCCTTTGACCTGTCGGATCAAATTCAAATAAAGCTATTTGAAAAAAATGGACTTTATAAAACCTTGGGGGTTTGGCAGTCTAAAGACACCGATGAGACCTATGGCATGACTAGTGAAATCCCCAAAACTGTTTTCAACTTATATCGAGCAAAATCAACCTGGGGATTTCCTTTCCCCCCTCCGTCTGCCACCACCCAATTATTCTATGAAAAGCTTCAAAACCTCGAAATTGGCTTTATTTGTCTGTCCACAGGCGATAAACCGATCGCTCAATTCGATCAAACCTGTTCTTCGTATGGATATTCACAAACACTCCTCCAAACAGAAAAAAATAAAAAAACTTACATAATTTCCAATAAAAAAACTAAAATTCTCTGCATATTAAGCCTTGAAGATCAACGTAGCGTCATTTCGCTCGTTGAAATAAAAAGTTAAGATTAATTTTAGGATTTCTTTTATGAACAACCGCGCTTCTCTTATCGCACTTGTCGTCGGGGTCTTCGCCGGAATACTTTGTTTCTTTTTGTTGTTCCAAAAAACTTCCGAGATTGACAAAAAAACAACACCTATCGAAGTTTTAGTCGCGGCACGTTATATTCCCGCAGGCAGCGTCTTAACAGCGGAGATGGTAGTCAAACAAAGTATTCCCGAATCTTATGTCAGTCCTAGCGCAGTCCAAAACATTAATGAAGTTTCAAATCTTTTAACCCTCGTCCCCATTTCCGCGGGCGAGCAAGTTCTTTCAAATAAATTTGGTTCCAGTGATAACTCCCTAGCGTTCAACCTTAACAACGGCTTGCGAGCTTATACGCTGGAAGTGAACGAGACCAGCGGGGTCGGCAACTTGCTCCACCCGGGTAACCATGTTGATGTCATTGCCAAAATCACCACTAATAAACGCCAGATTACGTCTTTTGTATTTCAGGATATCGAAATACTCGCGACCGGACAAAAGCTTGAACAAAGCGAACAAAAAAATTCAGATGTGTCGGAAGCATACGATACCGTCACACTCGCATTAACCCCGGATCAAGCCGAAACTCTCATGTATTTGGACGGTCAACCTATCCGGTTATTACTAAGAGCCCCTAACGATGATGAAATTGTCTCCATTTCCCCAAAGAGTGATGATGAAGTCGTTTCTAAAATAGGTCATTTTATCGCTAGCGACAGAGCTTCAAAGTAATACGGGAGAAACTATGAGAAAGACAACTCTTGCCTTAATACTGGCGATGATTATCAAAATTGCTTATGCCGACTCCGAAACAATTAATTTAGGCGTAGGCGACTCCAAACCCGTTCAAGTTCAAAGCGCAGATCAAACAACAATTGATGATGCAACTATTGCCAATTTCAAAGTTATTAACGAAGATGAAATTCTGGTTTCTGGAATGTCTGCCGGGTCCACAAAAATCACTTATACTTCTGCTTCAGGGGATAAAGAAACTGATTCGGTGATCGTTTCTTCACATTTATCTAAAAAACCGATGATTGAAATCGGTGTAGAAATAATGGAAATTGATTCTCAAAGCGCCCTAAAAGCAGGATTGAGTTGGGGATCGATCTCAACGTCCAACGGCTCGTCATCAACCACACCCAATAATATTTCAATATCTGAAAATACTCCTCCATCCTTGGTTTCTCTCGGCTCTTTCACCCGTGATTCTTTAACCGCAAACCTCGAATTATTAATCAATAGGGGAAAAGCAAAAATTTTATCAAAACCAAAATTATTAACTGTGAGCGGAGAAGAAGCTAGTTTTTTGGCCGGCGGAGAAATTCCCTACGCCACCGAGAATAAAGAGGGCGCTACAAACGTCCAATGGAAACCTTACGGCGTTAAACTAAATATAAAACCAACCATCGATAGTTCAGAAAACATATCCGCCAATCTAAGGGCTGAAGTAAGTGAAATTGATAACTCTAATGGAATTGTTAGCGATGGCATCGTCATCCCAGCCTTAAAAACCAGATGGGCGGAAACTTCCGTCTATATGAAAAGCGGCAATACCTTGGTTATTGCGGGACTTATCGACGATGAAAATCAAAAAACGACTTCCGGGATTCCATTAATCAGCGACATACCTATTATTGGTGAATTATTTCGTTTTACAGACGATGAAAAAACTCAAACTGAGTTGGTTATTTTTGTTACGCCTACATTAATCGGCGAAAGTGTTAATTAAGACATCTAGTCTTTGGCACTTGGCGCGGTTATCGCTCCCAACACCAAATCGCCCGGCTTAATTCCCCGCTTTGTAAACCATCCCGCGTTCATCTCTAATGCGTATTGGGCGGGAGCATCGGACAGAAAATTTTCTTCAGTTTGAGGGGGCATTTCGAGCACATTTTCAATTACACCTTTGCTGTCCATAAAGGCGATGCTCAGGGGTATCATGGTATTTTTCATCCAAAAGGCCCGCTGTTTCGCGTCCGTAAAGACAAATAACATACCGTCATCAGTCCCCATGCTATTTCGAAACATAAGACCTGTCATACGGGTGGATTCGGTGTTTGCCACTTCGGCCTGGACATTATTCCCGTCAATGGTTAATTGAACTACCGGGAGATCGGATTTCAGCCCCGCCTTACAAGAAAAGCTAAATAAAACCAAAACTAAAAAGAAAATCGAGCCGGTTATTTTTTGAATGATTTTTCTCAAAATACGTTCCTTTTAAAAAAGTCCCTGAAATTTGAAGTTTAACCTTGTCCGAGACATGATTTTAAATGATTTTAACCAGATAAAATCAATATAATAAGTGTATGAATAAATTTTTTATCCGCGCGATTTTATTTTTCTTGGTGCCGGTCAGCCTATTGGCCGATACACCCGCGGCTCCAACTCAACCCATGGACGCCACAAGTCAACAGCTCATCATCGCCTATAATTACGCTTACTCTTTGTATCAAGGGCAAAGATTTGACCAAGCCAAAGACTTATTTCGAAAATTGGCCGCCGCATCCATGCAGCCAATCATTAATGGGAACTCCCTTTATTATTATTCACAATGCGCTTTTAGGACCGGGGATTATGACGGATGCGTCAAAGGTTTGGATCTCTTAGCCAAAAGATGGCCCGATTCCCCCGCGATTTCCAAAGGCTATGTTTCGCGGTTTGCCACTTTTATCATCGATCAGGTGGCGACCCTTCAAACCAATTGGGACTACTACCGTTATAAAGACAACACCTTGGATGAGAAGGGAAATCCCATATGGAAGGAAAGCGTGCCCACCGGCTACAAAATAAAAAGGATCAATTTTAAACTCGGTTTCGGTCTTTACAAAATCTTGCTGGAAATTGAGCCGACCTCAACTGAAACCGTCAGCGCCAAACAAAAATTAGATTCCATGTTGAATCAATCGCTCAAGATTCTCTGGGTTGACGAAAAAGCCCCCGTTACTCGCTATGGTCATCCCGCCGATTTTTACTCGGGGCTTTCAGAGAACGAAAAAAAACATTTTTCAAAAGTGATTTGCGACAGAATTTTTTATAACTGGGAGACCGATAAACTCTGCGATTTTTTTGACGTGTATGATAACGTAGAAAACTTTAAGCCCAAATTTATCGCCAAAACCAAAGAAAATCCTGACTCATCACTGCTTGATCAAACTACTGTCCCTGGTGTACTTCCTCCCCTGCCCGGAAACCCGCCCGTTGCCGGAGCCGCCCCACTCCCCTCTATCAATCCGCCCATGTTTACGGCGGTCACCAATACGCCTAAAGATCCAACCGATGTTTTGACTTTGGCTAATCTTTTCCAAGTCGCCGGGTATAACCCTTATACCGATACCTTCACCACTCTTACTGAAACTATTCCACCCGGACCCGGCATGTAATTTCATGAAATCCTCAACTCCGCTCCTTTTGATAAAAATCTTATCCTTCTTGTTTTTATTTGCCGGCGCGCAAACATCTTTTGCCGATAACGCCACGTCAACTCCCGGCGCAACCGATCAATCCCAAAGTCCCCAAAATGATGGCGCCGCAACTTCGAATACCCTCGTTGTTCACAAACCTCTTATCGACCCTTCCTGGGGAAAGGTAGTCCAATACCAAGAAGAGCAGTCCCCATCAACTCACGAAACACTTTATAAATTTCTATTTCAAGATTCCAATGGAACCGTCCGGACCGCCATTTACCATGAAAACGCATCCGGGAACGGATACTGGGAAGTGTGGGCATGGGATCTGCCTTAAAAAATCAGATTGTTGCTATTATCGGGTCAAAAGGCGGTGTGGGTTGTTCTTCATTAACGACCCTAATTTCGCACATCACAGCCAAAAAATGGAATTTTAAAGTAGCTGTCCTCGACGGCACTCCCTTTCAACAGTCCATGTTATTTTCATATCTGTCCTTGCCCAATCCATCACATTCACTTATTCAATTAAAAGTTTATCGAGATCACCTAAATTCAAAATTAATGGAAAAATATTTTATATCTATTGATAACATCACTTATATCCCCATCACACAAAGCGGGGATCCAATCGTCCAAATCGATGAAATAATAAACTTGATTCCCAAAGTGTCTTCTTTTTTCGATTTTATGCTAATCGATTTATCATCATTTTCTTACAATCAACAGCTAAGAATTTTAGAGATAAGCAATAATAAAATAATTCTCGCTTCTCTCGATCATGCTTCTTTAATTTCTTTAAAGAAAATTGAAAAACGTTTATCCGAACATCATTTAGATATTAAAAATTTCCAACTCGTTTTAAACCAAACTCATCAAAACCACACTCAACCGAAAGATCCACAAGCGCTTTCAAATCATTTTCAATACTTGGGGTTTTTGCCTTTTCTCGGCAATGATTTATCAATAAGTTTTTTAGAAAAAAAACAACTGCAGAACAATGTAGAAAAATCCATAAATCCAATTGTTGAAGCCTTCCTTCAAACGGGCTCGAATAAAAAAACTGAAAATTTTGAAAATTCAATTCCAACAATAACTAAGGAATCCTATAAAATCCCACTTCACGAAATACATGAATTGCATCAAAAACTCCTCGAAAATCTTCGAAAATCCGGGATCTTAAATGATTCGCAAAATGGATACGCTTTCCAAAGGGATATTTTAGAACCGCAGGCCAAAGAAATATTAAACAATCTGATTCAGGAAATGAAAATTTCGAATCGTGAAATACGGCAGCAGATTGTAGCGGAAACCCTCAATTTAGCTTTCGGTTTGGGGCCCTTGGAACAGCTTCTGCAAGACCCCCAGATCACCGAAATC
>Ga0206828_1026_pt1 | contig 29065 bp, 32 predicted proteins | sample Alteio_BWOrgCont_78_FD_152858 | JGI IMG/M metagenome (GOLD analysis project Ga0206828, IMG submission 152858) | Enriched cells from forest soil in Barre Woods Harvard Forest LTER site, Petersham, Massachusetts, United States -... | ecosystem: Environmental > Terrestrial > Soil > Temperate forest >... | reverse complement strand
CCGTCCTTTTAAACGGCCTTTTTTCATAAACCCATCATAATGGCGCATTAACAGATGCGATTCTATTTGCTTCATAGTATCCAAGGCAACTCCGACCACAATTAATAGGGAGGTACCACCAAAATAAATTGGAATTTTTAATTGACGAGTTAACACGTCTGGAAAAACAGCCACGCAACAAACCGCCAAGGCTCCCCAAATAGTGATTCTGGTTAAAGTTCTATCAATAAATTCCGCCGTTGGTTGTCCAGGGCGAATTCCCGGAATAAACCCACCGTATTTCTTCATATTTTCTGATAGGTCTGTTGGATTAAAAGCAATGGCTGTGTAAAAATAACAAAAGAAAACAATTAAAGCGGAATACAAAACATAATAAACAAACGCCCCAGGAGAAAAATTACGAGTAATAAAATCCATAATACCGTAAAGCCAACCATCTTCAGGAGCAACCGATTGCAAATAACGGGCAATCTGGGCAGGAAAAACTAAAATAGAAGACGAAAAAATAACAGCGATAACACCGGAGTAATCTACCTTTAAGGGCAATTGAGTCGATTGTCCTTTAAAAACCTGTTTGCCTACAACACGAGTAGCATATTGAACGGGTATCTTTCGGGCGCCTTGTTGCAGGACGACAATAAACGCGATGAGCGCTAAAGTAAATGCGGCAAACAATAACACACCAAATAAATTAACTTCTCCCAAGCGTAAAAGACGAACGGTATTAAAAATTTGTCCCGGTAAACTTGCGACAATACCAGAAAAAATGATAATGGATATTCCATTTCCAATCCCATATTCAGTGATTTGTTCGCCAATCCACATGATAAAAATAGTTCCGGTAGTAAGAGTTAAAACGGTCATAAGTTGAAACCCAACTCCCCAATGGTAAACGAAATTTTCACCTAATGATTTCAATAAATATGTCGTTCCCGTACCCTGCACTATACAAAGGGCGACCGTTCCAATACGAGTATATTGGGTGATTTTCCGTCGACCCGATTCCCCTTCTTTTGATAACTTTTCGAGGGTCGGAATAACTGCGGTTAATAACTGCAAGATAATGGACATACTGATATAGGGCATAACCCCCAAGGCAAAAATAGAAAATTGCCTCAAAGCGCCACCTGAAAAAAGATTGAGAAAACCCAAAATTCCACCATTTTGATTGGAAAAAAAATTCTGAAGCGCAGCCGCATTCACACCCGGCGTCGGAATATGACATCCCACCCGGTAAACCAAAAGCATTAAAAATGTGAAAAGAACTCGGCTTTTCAGCTCCGGAACCCTAAAAATATTTGTAAAGGCCGAAAGCACTTAAAGGACCTCCGCCATACCACCGGCAGCCTTAATTTTTTCGATCGCGGAAACGCTGAAGGCATGTGCTTTCACTGTCAATTTGATCTTGATTTCACCATTGCCTAAAACCTTCACTTTTTCCACATGTTTTAAAATACCCTTTGATTTGAGGTCAGAGGGTGTTACTGTTGCGCCATTTTCAAAAAGAGCCAGTTGGTCAAGATTGATAATTGAAACCTCTTTTTGATTAGGGCTTTTAAAACCACGAATGGGAATTTTACGGTAAAGAGGTGTTTGTCCACCTTCAAAACCAGGACGCACACCGCCGCCTGTACGAGAATTTTGACCCTTGTGACCACGAGTTGAAGTTTTTCCGTGACCAGACCCCGGGCCTTTTCCCACAATTTTACGGCGCCGCACGGCACCATGAGCCGGCTTCAATTCACTCATCTTCATAAAAACGATCCTTAAATCTTTATTTTTTGATTTCAACCAAATAGCCAATCTTCTCGACCATGCCCCGGATAACCGGGGTATCGGGTTTGACAACCGTTTGACGAATCTTGCTTAATCCCAACGCCTCGGCAATTCGGCGATGGAGGGGTAACCGTCCACTCAAGCTCTTAATCAGTTGTATTTTAATTTCACTCATAATTTAACTGCTCCCACTAAGCTTTCCACTGACTTACCTCGAAGCCTTGCAATGGTTTCTGGCGAACGAATCGACTTGAGACCCTTCAAGGTAGCCTGAACCACATTAAAAATATTGTCCGAACGAATGGACTTGGTCAAAACATCATGTATCCCGGCAAGTTCACAAACCGCCCGTACTCCACCACCCGCTTTAATGCCGGCACCAGGAGCGGCCGGCCGCAACATAACTCGAGATGCCTTGAACACTCCAACGATTTCGTGAAAAAGCGTCGTCGACTTCAAAGGAACTTCAATTAAGTTTTTCTTAGCATCCTCAACCGCCTTGCGGATAGCGTCGGGCACTTCACTGGCCTTACCCGTTCCTGCTCCCACATGACCATGTCCATCGCCCACAACCACCAGCACCGAAAAGCTAAATCGGCGGCCACCCTTTACCACTTTCGCCACACGGTTAATGTGTACGACCTTTTCTTTTAGGTCTAGTTTGCTTCCATCAATCGTTGCCATATTCTTCCTTTTGTCCTTTGAATAAGAGACATTTTCCTAAATCAGAATTGAAGTCCGCCTTGGCGCGCTGCATCCGCCAAAGCCTTGATTCTTCCGTGAAATGAATACCCACCTCTATCGAAAACAACTTTTTGAACACCTTTTTCCTTTGCCAGTTTAGCAATTCGCCCACCTACTGCTTTAGCCGCTTCCAGATTGCCGCCATACTTTAATTGACTTCTCAAAGTTTGATCAAAGCTGGATGCTGAAGCCAGGGTTATACCTTTCAAATCGTCGATTAGTTGAACCGCTATGTTCTTGGAACTGCGGTTCACAATCAAACGAGGACGCTCCGCCGATCCTTTTACGGTTTTACGGATACGAGCATGACGCTTAACACGTTTTTTTCTTCGAACTTCAGAGATGATCGAGGCCATGGTTGACTCCTTATTTCCCGCCGGCTTTACCGGTGGCGCCAGTCTTTCCGACTTTCTTACGGACGTACTCACCGAAGTAACGAATACCCGTCCCCTTGTATACTTCCGGCGGTTTCACCCGGCGGATCTTGGCCGCCGTCTCCCCAACCAAATACTTGTCCACTCCCTTGACGGTTAAAAGAGTTTGTTTTTCAATATCAACTGAAACACCTTTCGGCAATTCCATGACGACTGGATGACTGAAGCCCAAAGACATGCTCAGTTTTCCTTTTTCCAAAGCCGCACGATAACCCACGCCCTGTATTTCCAACTTTCTTTCAAAACCAGCGGCTACACCTTGGACCATGTTTTTCAAAAGCGCCCTAGTCAATCCATGACTAGCTCCCAAAGCCTTTTCTCCCAGAGAATGGCCTGCCACAATGGACACCAAAAGCTGTTGTCCTTCAGTCTTCATTTGAATACCAGGCATCATTTCATGCGTCAAAGTTCCCCTCGGCCCCTCAACGGTCACCTTCTGACCCTCGGTCTTAATTTTAACGCCCGTCGGAATTTCAATCGGCTTTTTGGCAATGCGCGCCATGACTTCTCTCCCTCTGTTAATAAACAGCGATCAATGAATTAAACAAAGAACTTCTCCACCCACCCCTTGTTGGCGAGCTTGTTGATCCGTCAAAATCCCCTTGGAAGTGGAAAGAATCGCAACGCCCAGGCCTCCGATGACCTTAGGCAGCTTGGACTTTCCACGGTAAACCCGGCGACCCGACCGACTGACTCGGCCAATGTTAGTAATAATTCTTTCTCTTTTCTCGCCATACTTCATGGAAACACGAATTAGCGCCGGCTTCCCTTTATCTTCCACTACTTTGTAATTTTTAATAAATCCTTCCTCGGCAAGAACACGGGCAATCTCAAGTTTGAGTTTGGAAAAGGGCACATCCACCTTCTCCTTAAAAACATGATTCGCGTTTCGAATCCGAGTAAGCATATCGGCTATAGGGTCCGTCATAGACATAAAATCTCTCCTGTTACCAACTGGCCTTGACGACGCCGGGAATCTTCCCTTCGCTCGCCAGGTTTCTAAAACAAATACGACACATTCCAAATCGTCTCAAGAAAGCCCGAGGCCTCCCGCAAAGCTTACAACGGGTATAGGCCCGAACCTTGAATTTGGGCTTCTTCTGTTGTTTATTAATCAAACTTTTCTTCGCCATGAATTCTCCTAATTTCTAAACGGCATTCCCAACAATTTCAAAAGCTCTTTGGCCTCTTCATCTGTTTTCGCGTTTGTTGCAAAGGTGATATCCATTCCATGGATTGACTGAACACTTTCAAAATTAATTTCCGGAAAAATGATCTGCTCTTTTAATCCAAGTGTATAATTTCCGCGTCCATCAAATGACCGGATCGGTACTCCGCGAAAATCCCGGATGCGTGGAAGCGTGATCATAAACAGGCGTTCCAAAAACTGATACATCCGGTCCCCTCGCAAAGTAACTTTGCAACCAAGTGGTTGATCAGCTCGAAGCTTAAAATTCGAAATGGCTTTTTTGGAACGAGTAATAGCCGGTTTTTGGCCGGTTATCATTCCCAACTCTTCGGCGGCCATATCCAAAAGTTTGATGTTATTCTCGGATGCGGCTTTGCCAACACAAACATTCAGTACAACCTTTTCCACCTTAGGAACGCGCATGACATTTTTGATCTCAAACTTTTTCATTAATGCGGGGATGATTTCCTTGGTATATTTTTCTTTTAAAATTGTAGTGGTCGCCATCTTACTTTTCCTTATCCAAGATTTCGCCGCACTTTTTACATATGCGGTTTTTTTGGCCGTTGGCCAGAGTCTTGTGGGCTACCCGTGTAGATTTTCCACATTTTGGGCAAACTACCTGTAAGTTCGAAACATGAAGGGGCAATTCCTTTTCCACAATCCCACCCTGGGGAAGCTGTTGGGTTGGCCGGGTATGGCGCTTAACCATGTTAATTTTCTCAACTAAAACCCTCTCTTCTTTAGGAAATACACGAATAACACGACCCTTCTTCCCCCGGTCTTTTCCCGTCAAAACCAAAACCATATCCTCTCGATGAACATGCATGATTTACAAAACCTCCGGAGCCAGTGAAATAATCTTCATAAAATTTTTCTCCCTTAATTCACGGGTAACGGGCCCAAAAATGCGGGTTCCGCGGGGATTCATTTGTTCGTTGATGATAACAGCCGCATTTTCATCAAAACGGATATTAGAACCATCCTGACGGGTAAAAACGCGTCTTTGACGAACCACGACAGCTTTCACGACTTCGCTTTTCTTAACTCCGGCCCCGGGAATAGCTTCCTTAACGGCTGCGACAATTACATCGCCAATTGCGGCATAGCGACGGCGAGTTCCACCCAAAACATGAATACACATAATCTTGGTTGCACCGCTGTTGTCGGCCACATTTAACATGGTTTGAGGCATGATCATAGTTGAGCCTCCTCAATTTCAACGGCCTTCTTTAAAACCTTCACCAATTTCCAATGCTTGTCTGCACTGATAGGCCGAGTCTCGGCAATCAAAACAACATCACCTTTTTTAGTTTCATTTTTGGGATCATGAATTTTAAACTTACTGCGTTTCCGAATGAGCTTTTGGTATAAGGGATGCTTGACTACTCGCTCAATGGAAACCACAGCCGTCTTATCCATTTTCCGGCTTAAAACCACCGCAGTTTTTGTGCGAGGTTCTTTTCGAATTTCATTTGTTTCAGATGACATCAAAAGCTCCTTAAGCTTTGGTTCCTTTTTCTTTTTCCCGAAGAATAGTTTTGAGCCGCGCCACATGACGACGCGCCTCCCTAATCTTCATCGGGTTTTCCAATTGTTTAGTCGATAACTGGATCTTTAGGTTAAAAAGTTCTTCCTCTTTTGAAATAAGTTGTTGTTTCAACTGATCAATACTAAATTCCCTTACTTCTTTTGATTTCATGAAATTCCTCCCACGTCAGCCCGGGATAAGCATCTTGTTTTAACCGGCAGTTTATGCGCGGCCAATTCAAAAGCTTCCCGAACAACATTTTCCGGCGCACCCGAAACCTCAAACAGGATTCGACCCGGCTTCACAATAGCAGCCCAATGATCCAAAGCCCCTTTTCCACCACCCATACGAACTTCCGCCGGTTTTTTCGTCACTGGACGATCAGGAAAAATGCGGACCCATAACTTTCCAACACGTTTCATATGACGATTAATGGCCACACGAGCGGCTTCAATTTGACGGTCCGTGACATAGGCCGCGCTTTCAGACTTTAATGCATATTCACCAAAAGCAAATGAAAAGCCATTCTTGGAACGACCCCGCATACGACCTTTTTGCATTTTTCTGTACTTCACTCTTTTGGGCATCAACATAATTCAATCCTTTTATTTAAGCGTTGGGCGCACTTGGCTCGGCTGTTTTCTTTTCACGATTAGATGGCTTGGTCTTGGCCACATTCACCTCTTCGGGCTTTTCCTTCGCCTCAAATATTTCTCGTTTGAAAACCCAGCACTTAACTCCAATGATTCCGTAAGTGGTACTTGCGGTGGCAAGACCAAAATCAATCTCAGCTCTTAAAGTATGGAGAGGAACTCGACCCTCTCGGTACCATTCGGTCCGCGCTATTTCAGAACCGGCCAATCGCCCAGAACACATAATTTTGATACCTTTGGCCCCCCCATCCAAAGCGCTTTGAATGGACTTTTTCATAGCTCGGCGAAAAGCAATCCGCTTTTCAAGCTGGCTCGCGACACTTTCCGCGATTAACTGAGCATTAGTTTCGGGATGCTTTTCTTCGTTTATATTGATGCGCACTTCCTTTTTCGTAAATCGTTTCAGTTCTTCTTTTAGCTTGTCAACTTCCGATCCTTTTTTCCCGATGACAATTCCAGGGCGCGATGCAAAAATATCAACTTCCACCGTCTCACCCTTACGCTTTAAAACCACACGAGCCACTCCTGCAGTTTTCAAACGCGCTTTAACAAATTTGCGCATTTGAATATCTTCAAGTAAGGTCTCAGTATAGTTTTTTTGCTTTGCCGCAAACCACAATGAGTCCCAATCGCGAATAATTCCCAGCCTAAATCCGATTGGATTAATTTTCTGTCCCAAAAGAGCCTCCGAAAAATTTATGCTTTAATTTCGTCGGTAACGACCACTTTAATGTGGCTCGTCCGGCGGTGAATAGCGCTGGCCCGTCCCATGGCCCGCGGAATAAAGCGTTTTGCATTTAAAAGCATAGGGCCGCCATCAACCTGAATGGTTTTAATACGAAGTTGATCCACATCCACCCGCGTATTCTGTCCAGCATTTGAAACTGCCGCTTTAACAATTTTAGCAATTTCACCTGCCGCCCGCTTCTTGGTAAAAGCTAGAATATTCAGGGCTTCAGCAACCGGTTTTAGACGTATCAAACTAACAACTTGTCGGGCTTTACGAGGAGTCACCCGGGTATATCGAGATATCGCTTGTGCCTGCATAGAAATCCTCTCTCTACTTAAGCTGCATGGCTTTTTCGGTTTTCACCGTGCCATGGGCCTTAAACGTACGCGTGGGAGAAAACTCACCAAGTTTATGACCCACCATGTTTTCCGTAATGAAAATTGGTATGAATTTTTTTCCGTTATGAATAGCAAATGTGTGGCCCACCATTTCCGGATGAACCGAAGACCGCCGCGCGTAGGTTTTGACCACCTTTTTATCATTGGCGCGGTTCATCTTTTGAACCAGCTTCAAAAGCTTCGGTTCCACATAAGGACCCTTTTTTAAAGATCTTCCCATTTAAAATCCCTTTCTTATTTACGACGCTTGACGATGTACTTATCCGTCAGTTTATTCATACGAGTTTTGTAACCCTTAGTCGGCTTGCCCCAAGGCGTCGTTGGATGACGCCCACCAGAACTTTTGCCCTCGCCACCACCCATGGGATGACCGTCGCCGGGACGCGTAACGACGCCGCGCGATTGAGGACGTTCTCCCATCCAACGCATACGGCCAGCCTTACCAATGCTGACATTAATGTGATCTAAATTTCCAACTTGGCCAATGGAGGCCGCGCACTCAACGTGAATCTTTCTCATTTCGCCCGACGGAAGCTTAATAGTAGCGTATTCGCCCTCACGAGCCATCAGTTGGGCCGATGAGCCTGCCGAGCGCACCAACTGTCCACCTTTTCCAGGACGAATCTCAATGTTATGAATCATCGAGCCAAAAGGAACATCTTTCAACTTCATCGCATGCCCCGGCTTCACATCGGCACCTTGACCCGAAATAACCTGATCACCGACCTGTAAACCATCCGGGGCCAGAATGTATTTCTTTTCACCATCCTGATATTGAATCAAAGCAATTCGGGATGTGCGGTTTGGATCGTATTCCAAAGAAACAACTTTTCCAGGCATACCCGTTTTGGTACGGGTGAAATCAATAATACGATATTGGCGTTTATGTCCACCACCACGATGACGGCTAGTGATGCGGCCATGCATATTACGACCACCGGTTCCCCTTAAGGGTTCCACCAAGGATTTCTCGGGAGCCTTTTTCGTTAAATTCTCACCCGTAATAGTCGTCATGGCACGACGACCAGGAGAAGTCGGTTTGTAAATTTTAATCGGCATGATTAGGCCCCTTCAAAAAATTCAATTTTTTGTCCAGGTTTGACAGTCACAATTGCTTTTTTCCAACGATAAGCCTTAGAAAGATTACGGCCAACTCGACGAATTTTACCAGGCACATTGATTGTATTCACCTTCAAGACTTCAACCTTTTCTTTTTTGAAAATAGTCTCAACAGCGTTTTTGATCTCTTTTTTAGTCGCGTTTGAATGCACTTCGAAAGAATATTTACCCTTTTCCTTTAACAAAGTGCTTCGTTCCGTAATGAGCGGCCGCACAATGACATCTTGTATCTTTTTCATTTGCCTTTCTCCTTAGCAAAAGAAAGATTCTCAGTTTTAGGCACCCCAATGCTCTGAAGCGCCGGCTGGGTCAAAACCACCACGTCATGGTTGACCACTTCGAAAATGTTCAGGTTTTCGCGAGACATCACCTTGGCCTTCGGAAGATTGCGGAAACTCTTGACAGTCGATGGATTCGAATCATCAAGTATGATCAGGCACTTCTTTTCTTCCAAACCCAGGCTTTTCAAAAATCCGACGGCGCTTTTCGTTTTCGGCACGTCAAATTGAAGGGTTTCCACGATGAAAATCTTCCCTTCCAACGCTTTTTGCGATAATGATTCCCCTAAAGCTTGGCGTCTCATTTTTTTAGGGAGTTCCAAGGAGTAATCCCGGGGTTTTGGCCCATGGGCGATACCGCCACCCACATACTGAACAGCCCGGCTGGAACCCTGCCGGGCGCTTCCCGTCCCTTTTTGCTTAAAGGGCTTCTTACCACCACCCGAAACATCACCTTTGGTTTTTGTGTTGACCGTTCCCAAACGCTGGTTGGAAAGATAAGTGGTCACCCCTCTCCACATATGATGGGAGCGAGGCTTGAGGCCAAAAATACTTTCCGGAAGATCGATTGTTCCGGTAGCTTTCCCCGTTGAATTATATAAATTCGCTTTTGGCATTTTGATCACCTTTGCTTTTTAACGCTGGGACGAACCGTCACGATTTGTCCATCAGCTCCCGGCACCGCGCCTCTCACGAACAACAAATGATTTTCCGCATCAACCTTGACAACTTTTAAATTCAAAACCGTATTTTTATCAGTTCCCATATGACCCGGCATGCGGGTACCCGGAAAAACACGCGAAGGATCTGAGGAAGCTCCAATACCACCAGGCGCCCGGTGAAACATGCTTCCGTGTGAATTGCGACCACCACTGAACCCATGCCGGCGGACAACACCCTGAAAACCCTTTCCCTTTGTCACACCTGTCACGTCGACCCAGGCCACATCTTTATAGTTCTCAACAGTGAGAGCCTGACCCACTTGGAACGGGGCAGTGTCCTCTACCTTAAATTCTTTCAAAACTCGCTTAGGCGTAGCTCCAGATTTTTTAAAATGTCCCTTTTGAGCCTTGGGTGTGTGCTTTTCTTTTTTTTCCGAAAAACCCAATTGAAGAGCGTTATAGCCCTCATTCTCCTGGGTCTTTTTTTGAATCACGACGCAAGGCCCGACTTCCAAAACCGTGACATGAGTCGCACGGCCACTTTCCTCAAAAATCGTGGTCTGCCCTACTTTTTTTCCAATTAAGGATTGAACACTGGCACTCATCATTTATTCCTTAAAGCTTAATTTCAACATCCACACCGGCAGGCAGGTCCAACTTCATCAACGAATCAATCGTACGTTGATTCGGGTTGACGATATCCACCAAACGCTTATGGGTGCGGATTTCAAATTGTTCACGCGACTTTTTATCAACATGCGGGCTTCGCAAAACGGTGTACCGATTGATCTCTGTCGGCAATGGGACCGGTCCTAACACGACCGCGCCAGTGCGCCGCACAGTTTCAATAATCTCGACCGTTGAACGGTCCAACAAACGATGATCGTAAGCTTTTAATTTGATTCGAATTTTCTGTGTCGTGGCCGTGGCCATGCTTCCCTCTTTATCTAATGTTATTCAATGATTTCGATAACAACGCCAGCGCCCACGGTGTGGCCGCCTTCCCGGATCGCGAATCGGACTTCTTTCTCCATCGCCACCGGAACAATCAACTCAATCTCCATCGTGATATTGTCTCCGGGCATCACCATCTCCACTCCCTCGGGCATCTTCACACTTCCCGTTACGTCCGTCGTCCGGAAGAAGAACTGTGGCTTGTATCCGTTGAAAAACGGTGTGTGCCGTCCCCCTTCTTCTTTCGTCAAAACGTATACTTCTCCCTTAAACTTCTTATGCGGCTTGATCGATTTCGCCTTCGCCAACACTTGGCCCCGTTCGATATCTTTCTTCTCAATCCCACGCAACAATACCCCGATGTTGTCACCCGCTTGAGCCTCATCCATCAGTTTGCGGAACATTTCAACGCCCGTCACCACTGATTCCAGTGTCGGTTTCAATCCCACGATTTCCACCGAATCTCCCACCTTCACCCGTCCGCGTTCCACACGACCCGTCGCCACTGTTCCGCGGCCAGTGATCAAGAACACGTCTTCGACCGCCATCAGGAAGTCCTTATCCACGTCCCGCTTGGGCTCCGGAATATAACTATCCACCGCTTCCATCAACTTCAAGATCGCCGGTTCCCCGATTTCACTCGTATCGCCATCTAACGCTTTTGTCGCCGAACCTTTTACGACTGGTGTCTTGTCTCCAGGAAATCCGTACTTGGTCAAAAGATCGCGAACTTCTTCCTCAACCAATTCCAACAATTCCTTGTCATCCACCATGTCACACTTATTCAAGAAAACCACGATATAAGGAACGCCGACCTGGCGGGCCAACAAAATATGTTCCCGGGTTTGGGGCATCGGTCCATCCGCCGCCGAAACCACTAATATCGCTCCATCCATCTGCGCTGCGCCCGTCACCATGTTCTTGATATAGTCCGCGTGACCCGGGCAATCCACGTGAGCGTAATGGCGTTTTTCCGTCTGGTATTCCACATGCGACGTATTGATCGTCACACCGCGTTCCCGCTCTTCCGGAGCATTATCGATATCCGCATATCCCTTGGCTTGTGCCAATCCCTTTTTTGACAGTACGGTCGTGATCGCCGCCGTTAACGTCGTCTTTCCATGATCCACATGTCCTATCGTCCCGATATTCACATGGGGCTTGTTCCGCACAAATTTCTCTTTTGCCATAACCACGCCTCCTTTTACACCCCATTCAGGGTGATAGTTTTATTAACCTTTCACTTTTGCAATAATTTCTTGCTGAATCAATCGAGGAGTTTCCTCATAGTGCGCAAATTGCATCGTATAAGTCGCTCGCCCTTGTGTCATAGAACGCAAATTGGTCGAATAACCAAACATTTCCGAAAGGGGGACTTTAGAACGGATAATTTGAGCGCTTCCGCGTAACTCCATTCCCTCTATCTTTCCCCGCTTCGATTGAAGATCACCCATTACCGGTCCCATAAAATCATCCGGAGTAACTACTTCCACATCCATCACCGGTTCCAAAATAATCGGCTCTGCATTGCGCATAGCTTCTTTAAAAGCCATGGAAGCAGCAATTTTAAAGGCCATCTCATTGGAGTCAACATCATGGTAAGAACCGTCTGTCAAAGTAACCTTGAAATCCACAACTGGATAGCCAGCCAAAACGCCTGTATCTTTGGCTTCAGTAATTCCTTTTTCAACGGCCGGGATATATTCACGCGGAATCGTTCCACCCTTCACCGCGTCCACAAACTCAATTCCTTTGCCGGGCGCCTGCGGCTCCATGGTGATATAAACGTGTCCATATTGACCCCTACCGCCGGTCTGGCGGATATACTTTCCTTCCGCCTCAACAGATTTGCGGATGGTTTCGCGGTAAGCAACCTGCGGTTTGCCCACATTGGCCTGAACATTGAATTCCCGCATCATACGATCAACGATGATCTCCAAATGTAGTTCGCCCATACCAGCGATAATGGTTTGACCCGTCTCTTCATCACTTTTCACCCGGAAAGAAGGGTCTTCTTCAGCCAACTTGCTTAAAGCCATACCCATTTTTTCCTGATCTGCCTTGGTTTTGGGTTCAATAGCGACCGAAATAACCGGTTCCGGAAAAACCATCTTTTCAAGAATGATAGGCTTTTCCTCAAGGCACAAAGTATCCCCGGTAGTGATAGTTTTAATACCAACAGTAGCGGCAATATCACCCGCATGAACTTCCTTAATTTCTTCCCGTTTGTTCGCATGCATTTGTAAGAGACGCCCCACACGCTCACGGTTTCCCTTGGTAGAGTTATAAACATAGGATCCAATGGACAATGTTCCCGAGTAGACACGGAAGTAAACCAATTTTCCCACATGAGGATCGGTCATAATTTTGAAGGCTAAAGCCGAAAATGGAGCTTCATCACTAGCTTCACGAGTTTCTTCCTCATTTGTATCGGCGTTATGCCCTTTCACCGGAGGAATATCCACAGGCGAAGGAAGATAATCTATGACAGCATCCAATAAAGGCTGAACGCCTTTATTTTTAAAAGCGGAACCGCAAAAAACAGGGTTGAATTTATTCGAAATAGTTCCTTTTCGAATACAGACCTTCAACTCTTCTGCGCTGATCTCTTTTCCGTCCAAGTATTTTTGCATCACCGCATCGTCAAATTCCGCCACCGCTTCCACCAATTCTTTGTGGTATTTATCGGCCATTTCTTTCATTTCAGCCGGAATTTCTTCAATTTCAAATTTGGTTTCTTTTGAATCATCCAGCCATCGATAGCGCTTCATTTCCACCAAGTGGATAATGCCATCGAATTTTTCTTCTTCCCCCACCGGTAAGGCTACCGCGTGAGCGTTGGCGTTCAATCGGGTGCGCATCTGGTCGATGGCGGCGAAATAATCAGCACCCACCCGATCCATTTTGTTGACGAAGGCAATCCGAGGAACACCATAATTGGTGGCTTGCCGCCAAACTGTTTCCGATTGAGGCTCGACCCCTTCTACCGCTCCAAAAACACCAATGGCCCCATCCAAAACACGCAAAGAGCGTTCCACTTCGATCGTAAAATCCACATGTCCTGGAGTATCGATAATATTTATGCGGTTTGTTTTCCAAAAGCAGGTAGTAGCGGCGGATGTAATTGTAATCCCGCGCTCTTGCTCCTGCGGCATCCAATCCATAGTGGCCGCACCATCATGAACTTCCCCGATTTTATGGGTCCGACCTGTGTAAAAAAGAATGCGTTCAGTCAACGTAGTTTTACCCGCATCAATATGGGCCATGATGCCGATATTTCGGGTCTTGGATAAGGGAACTTGTCGGGTCGTCAATTCAATTCCTCGGATTACCAGCGGTAGTGGGCGAAAGCTTGGTTGGCTTCGGCCATTTTGTGAGTGTCTTCTTTTTTCTTAATAGCCGTGCCCTGGTTTTTAAAAGCGTCGGTTAATTCGGCCGCAAGTTTCTCAGCGATAGTCTTTTCCTTGCGAGCCCGAGCCGCCGTAAGAACCCAACGAATAGCTAGCGAAGTGCGACGTTCCGGCCTTATTTCAACCGGCACTTGATAGGTTGCGCCGCCCACACGGCGAGACTTTACTTCCAAAACCGGCTTCACATTATCAATGGCCGTCTTAAATATATTCAAAGCGCCTTCGCCATGTTTTTCGCCCAGCAAATCTAAGGCATCATAAAAGCTACTGGTGGCCACCATCTTTTGGCCGTTGTACATCATGCAATTGACAAACTTGGCCACTAATTTATTGTTGTAGCGGGAATCCGCTAAAATCTCACGCCTTGCAGCTACTTTTCGACGAGGCATTAAAACTCTCCTTAAAAAATACTACTTCTTGACAGTTGCTTCTTTTTTAGGTCGTTTCATTCCATATTTCGAACGCCCTTGTTTGCGATCAGCCACACCCGAAGCATCTAGAGCTCCACGAACAATATGATACCGAACGCCCGGCAAATCCTTCACGCGCCCTCCACGAATCAGCACAATCGAATGCTCTTGCAAATTGTGCCCCACACCGGGGATATAACAGGTAACTTCCATACCATTTGTTAAACGAACCCGGGCGATTTTTCGCAAAGCCGAATTCGGCTTTTTAGGCGTCATTGTGGCAACTTTTACACAAACTCCACGTTTCTGCGGACATCCCTTTAATGCAGGCGATTTTGTTTTATGCTTACTTTTTTCCCGGCCTAACCGGACCAATTGATTCAGGGTCGGCAACTTGTTCCTCCCACGGACGCCAAAATAAAAAAAGGCAAAGACAGTGAGCTCCGCCTTTGCCAATTGAATATTCCATAATCTTTCCTCAAGACCACCTAGGTCCGAGGGGAATCGTCAAGCAAAGCCCTCCTCTTGCTCACCATTTCAGAAGGGTCTAAAGCCCTTCTGAAAAAGAGGTTTTCACCACATTTTCAACAAACTACAGGGTCAAACGCGGAGTAGTAGGCTACCAAAACACCTAAGCTTGGTCAAGGATTTTTTTATCCCCATCGCCATCTTCCATCTTAAAATCCGCTTCATCTATCTCCGCCAACGGTGCTGCCGTAATACCAATAGGCAATTCTTCTTCAGGTTCATCAACCTTAATTTTCATGCCTTTATAGAATGCAGAGCCCGTTCCCGCCGGAATCAAATGCCCCATAATTACGTTTTCCTTTAAACCACGCAAGTCATCAATCTTGCCCGAAACAGCGGCTTCCGTCAAAACTTTTGTCGTTTCCTGGAAACTGGCCGCGGAAATAAAACTTTCCGTTCCCAAAGAAGCCTTCGTGATACCCAAAAGAATTGTTCGGGCCGTCGCAGGCTTGCCGTCTTTATCAGCAACTCGATCATTTTCTTTTTTAAATTTGACTTTATCTACTTGTTGGCGGGGCAAAAATTCGGTGTCCCCCTCTTCTTGGACAACAACTTTTCTCATCATTTGACGAATAATGACCTCAATATGCTTATCATTAATTTTAACGCCTTGTAAACGGTAAACCTCTTGAACTTTACCAAGGAGATATTCTTGAACAGCCGCTTCTCCTTGAACTTCCAAGATGTCGTGCGGGTCAACCGGACCATCAGTTAAGGCGTCTCCTGCCCGCACATAGTCTCCTTCATGAACATTCATATGCTTTCCATAAGGAACCGAGTATTCTTCTTCGACAGCTTTTTTTCCCTCAGTATTGGAAATAATTATTTTTTGATAACCCTTTGAAGTTCCACCAAAACGCACCGAGCCGCTAATTTTGGCAATAACGGCATTGCTCTTTGGACGTCTAGCTTCGAACAACTCAGCCACACGCGGAAGACCACCGGTAATATCCCGAGTCTTTGACATTTCTCTAGGAATTTTAGACAAAACATCGCCCGCCAAGACTTTATCCCCGTCCATCACATTAATCAAAGAACCAGTTGGCAATCGGTAGCTCTTAATTGCCTCTTCTGTGTCAGGATTAATAATTAAGCACCTCGGGGATAGATTTTCATCTTTATATTCAATAATCGCCCGTTCTTTCAAACCTGTCGTTTGATCGATTTCTTCCCGTACCGTTACACCGCGGATCACATCTTGCAATTTCACAACACCACTTACTTCAGTAAAAATAGGCACCTTGTAAAGATCCCAATTAGCCAAAAGTTGCCCATCTTTAATCGTGTCATTTTCTTTGAATTTCAAAGTAGAACCAAAAGGAACCATATGAGTTTCCAACGTTCTGCCCTTATCGTCATAAACGGAGATTTCACCATTGCGGTTCAAAACCAATAATTCTTTATTGCGATTTTCTACTACACGTAAATTATGGAATCGAACTCGACCACTCTTTCCGACTTCAATTTTAGACTGCTCTAACGCACGACTGGCAGCGCCACCCACGTGGAAAGTACGTAAAGTAAGCTGAGTTCCCGGTTCTCCTATTGATTGTGCGGCGATAATTCCAACCGCTTCCCCAATTTGAACTAACCGGCCATTAGCCAAATTGATCGCGTAACATTTTGCGCAAACACCCCGCTCTAATTCGCAAGTCAAAACTGATCGGACACGGATTTCTTCAATGCCCGCCTCTTCTAGTCTTTCAGCGATTTCCTCGGTGATCATTTGACCTGCTTTTACAATCACCTCTGAAGTTAAAAGATTAGCCACATTATCCGCTGCGATCCGTCCCGCAATTCTGTCTTTCAAAGGCTCAATAATTTCAATGCCTTCTTTAATGGCTCCTACTCTGATACCATTCGAAGTTCCGCAATCATCAACATTGATAATAACCTCTTGCGCAACATCCACTAATCGACGAGTCAAATAACCGGCATCAGCAGTTTTTAAAGCTGTATCTGCCAAACCCTTTCGAGCTCCGTGTGTCGAAATAAAGTATTCCAATACCGTAAGGCCTTCACGGAAATTAGCTGTAATAGGCGACTCAATAATTTCACCGATAGAACCGGTGATTTTCTGCAAGGGCTTAGCCATCAACCCACGCATTCCAGCCAATTGGCGAATTTGCATTTTAGACCCACGAGCTCCAGAATCAGCCATCATAAAAATGGGATTGAACCCATGCTCGTCCCTTTTCAGGTTTTCAAACATAACCTCGGCTATCTCATCTGTGGTGTGAGTCCAAATATCAATAACTTTGTTGTACCGTTCACCGGCGGTAATAATGCCCTTTTTGTACTGATTTTCGATTTCAGCAACTTCCTTATAAGAGCGTTTTAAAATTTCGGGTTTATCTTTTGGTATTTTCATATCGTCAATGGATACCGTGATACCGGCTTTACTGGCGTACTTGAACCCCAACTCCTTGATATCATCCAAAAGCTTAACAGTTTTTTCTTGACCCAGTTTTTCATAACAAAGCGCAACCAAATCTCCCAATTCCTTCTTATTCATAACTCGGTTAACGTAAGGCAATTCGTTCGGGATGACTTGATTGAAAAGAATGCGACCTACTGTCGTTTCGATTAACTTCCCGTTTCGGCGGACCTTGATTTTTGCGTGTTTTCCGACCTGATTCGCTTCATGGGCAATAATGACTTCCTGCACACTTGAAAAAACTTTTCCCTCGCCCTTGGCTCCCGGCAATTCTTTAGTGACATAATAGGAACCCAAAACAATATCCTGAGTTGGGGTTACAATCGGACGACCGTTAGCCGTTGAATTAATGTTATTGGTGGACAACATCAGGAAGCGAGCCTCTAACTGAGCCTCGCTTGAAAGCGGCACATGCACGGCCATTTGATCTCCATCAAAATCGGCGTTAAAAGCAGTGCAAACTAGCGGATGGATCTGAATAGCTCTCCCCTCAATTAAAACGGGTTGAAAAGCCTGAATACCTTGACGATGTAAAGTCGGAGCACGGTTCAAGAGAACGTGATGATCTTGAATTACTTCCGCCAAAATATCCCAAACCTCCGGCTTAACGCGTTCCACCATTTTACGCGCACTTTTGATCGTGTGAACGTAACCACGGTCTTCCAATTTTTTAATAATAAAAGGCTTAAAAAGCTCCAAAGCCATTTTTTTCGGGAGCCCGCACTGATGCATTTTTAATTCTGGTCCCACGACAATAACAGAGCGGCCGGAATAATCGACGCGTTTACCTAGTAAATTTTGGCGGAAACGACCCTGCTTTCCTTTCAGCATATCGGAAAGAGATTTCAAGGGACGATTTCCAGGACCTCGAACTGCATGACCACGTCGTCCATTGTCTAAAAGGGCATCCACCGCTTCCTGTAACATACGCTTTTCATTTCGGACAATGACTTCAGGAGCATGTAATTCCAGTAACTTTTTTAACCGATTATTACGATTAATGACACGACGATAGAGATCGTTCAAATCCGAAGTAGCAAAACGACCCCCATCCAAAGGGACCAGCGGACGCAACTCTGGGGGTATTACTGGCAAAACTTCTAAAAACATCCATTCAGGCTTGTTATCGCTTTTTTTGAAACTTTCAATCACCTTCAAGCGCTTGATAATAGTTTTTCGTTTCTGTTCACTGGTAGTCTGTTTCAGTTGAACGCGTAATTTTTTATCTAGATCATCCATGTCAACCGCACGGATAAGATCACGAATGGCTTCCGCTCCCATTTTCGCTTTTAAGGAGGCCCCGTATTCTTGTCGCAATTTTTGATACTCGTCTTCAGACAAAAGCTGATGTACTTCGACCGGCGCTTTACCGGGGTCAGTCACAACATAGGATTCGTAATAAATAACTCTTTCAAGATTCCGAGTGGACATTTCCAAAAGATACCCCATGCGCGACGGGACACCTTTTAGATACCAAATATGGGAAACCAAACAAGCAAGTTCGATATGCCCCATCCGCTCACGGCGAACTTTGGCTTGAGTCACTTCAACTCCACAACGATCACAAATAACATCCTTATATTTAATACGTTTGTACTTTCCACAGGCGCATTCCCAATCTTTGGTGGGGCCAAAAATCTTTTCACAAAACAAACCATTTTTTTCAGGTTTGAACGTACGATAATTAATAGTCTCTGGTTTTTTCACTTCGCCGTGTGACCAGGAACGAATCGTCTCAGGAGACGCAAGTCCAATTTTAATCGCGTCAAAACGGGGTGTTTCTTTTAAATAAGTTTCTAGGTTGTCAGTCTTTGGTTTTTCTACAGTCACCGGGAGCGCTTCCGCAAGCGCAGAATTCACAGCTTCGTTATTACTTTCAGGGGCCGTCGATTTTACGTTTTGACTCATGGATTCCCCTCCTTAATTTGAATTCTTCATCAATTTAACGTCTAAACACAGCCCCTGAAGTTCCTTCACCAAAACATTAAAGGATTCTGGAATGCCAGGCTCCGGAGCATTTTTGCCCTTCACAATCGCTTCATATACTTTTGTACGTCCCTGCACGTCATCCGATTTCACTGTTAACAATTCTTGTAAGGTATAAGCCGCTCCATAAGCTTCCAGCGCCCAAACTTCCATTTCACCAAAACGCTGTCCACCGAACTGGGCTTTTCCCCCCAATGGTTGTTGTGTAATTAAAGAATAAGGACCAATAGAACGGGCATGGATTTTGTCATCCACAAGATGAGCCAATTTCAACATATAAATAAATCCTACCGTGACTTCTTGATCGAAAGACTCCCCAGTCATTCCGTCGTAAAGTGTAATCTTTCCAGTCTCAGGCAATCCCTGATCCTTTAGCGCCTTTTTGATTTCTTCTTCGCGCGCACCATCAAACACAGGAGACGCAACATGATAACCACCCTCATGAGCGGCCCACCCCAAATGAGTTTCCAATATTTGACCCACATTCATACGCGAAGGAACGCCTAATGGATTCAAAATAATATCGACCGGACGTCCATTTGGAAGATACGGCATATCCTCTACAGGGACGATTTTGGAAACCACTCCCTTATTCCCATGCCGCCCGGCCATTTTGTCACCAACGGAAAGTTTTCGCTTTTTAGCCACATATACTTTCACCAACTTGATAACGCCGGGTGGAAGTTCATCGCCTTTTTTCACTTTATCAATTTCGTTGTTCTTTTCGCGCTCCAAGTCTTTCACTCGATTAGCCAACACTTCATTCAATTGCTTCGTTTCCTCTTCTAACTTATCTTGTAAAACAGTTTTTTCTGTTTTATTGGCCTCTTTGTAATTTTCTTCATACTGTTTTTTCAAAACGTCAATACGACGCTCATTTTCTTTTTCTAACTGACGAATTTTATGGGCGACTTCTTTTTCGATCGCTTTTAGCATCGCCGCATCCCGGCCCTTCATTTTCTCGTCTTTTTCTTTCCGTTTAAAAACTTTGACATCTATTACTTTTCCTTCAACACCTGGCGGAACGCGTAAGGAAGCATCACGCACATCCCCAGCCTTTTCCCCAAATATAGCTCGCAGAAGTTTCTCTTCCGGAGTCAGCTCAGTTTCGCCTTTAGGCGTCACCTTACCAACCATAATGTCCCCCGGAACCACTTCGGCCCCGACACGAATAATTCCATCTTCATCCAGATCTTTAAGAGCTTCGTCTCCTACATTCGGAATATCACGAGTTATTTCTTCTTTCCCCAACTTCGTGTCGCGAGCTTCCAATTCAAATTCTTCAATGTGAACGGAGGTAAAATAATCTTCTCGAACTAGTTTTTCGGAAACAATGATAGCATCTTCAAAGTTAAAACCCCTCCAAGGCATAAAAGCTACCAAAAGGTTCCTTCCCAAGGCCAATTCTCCTTGGTCAGTGGATGGTCCATCTGCAACAACATCACCCCTCTTAACTTTTTCCCCCTTCTTAACAATAGGCCTTTGGTTAATACAGGTATCCTGATTTGATCTTTTGTACTTTCTCAATTTATAAATATCCACTGCACCGGTTTCATCAACTTCGTCGGCAAAAATGATTATTTCGTCTGAAGAAACGCCAGCAACAACCCCGTCCCGCTTCGCAATTACCAAGACCCCTGAATCGTAGGCCGCTTTATATTCCATCCCGGTCCCAACAAAGGGCGCCTCCGTACGAATGAGCGGAACTGCCTGTCGTTGCATATTGGATCCCATCAAAGCCCGGTTCGCATCATCATGTTCCAAGAAAGGAATTAGAGAAGTTGCCACTGAAAAAAGCTGACGTGGGGAAACATCCATGTAATCAATCTGATTAGGAGAAACCAAGGGAAAATCGTCTTTAAAACGGGCAGCAATAATATCATTTGAAAATTTATTACCATCATCCAACGGAGTATTCGCTTGAGCGATAATGAACTGATCCGCATCGTCAGCTGGCAAAAATTCTATCTTTCGTCCGACGCGCCCCCCTTCCACCCTTCTCAAGGGAGTCGTAACAAAACCATACTCGTTGATTTGGGCATAAGTAGATAAAGATGCAATCAAACCAATATTAGGTCCTTCAGGAGTTTCAATAGGACACACCCTGCCATAATGGGTATGGTGAACGTCCCGCACTTCAAATCCCGCGCGTTCTCGATTCAAACCACCTGGGCCCAAGGCTGACAAACGACGTTTATGAGTTAATTCAGCCAAAGGATTAGTCTGATCCATAAACTGCGATAACTGAGAAGTACCAAAAAACTCCTTAACTGCCGCAGTAATTGGCTTTGTAGAAATAAGTTGACTAGGCATCGGATTCATGTCCATATCAACAATCGACATACGCTCACGAACGGCACGTTCCATCCTAGTAAATCCCAGCCGAAGTTTGTTCTCCAATAATTCACCCGCCGTTCGCACTCGGCGATTACCCAAATGATCAATATCATCTTTCTCGCCTTTACCATTACATAGGTCAAAAAGATAACGAACGATGGCCACTATATCTTCCTTAGAAATTGTCCTTTGATCTAAAGAAGTCTTTAAGGCAAGTTTTTTATTAAGTTTATATCGACCTACCCTAGCCAAGTCATAACGCTTTTTATTGAAAAATAAGTTCTCCATTAAGTTTTTAGCATTATCCAAAGTCGGCGGATCGCCAGGCCTCATTTTCTTGTAAACTTCAACTAATGCCGTTTCAATAGAACGGGTGCTGTCTTTTCTAAGAGTATTCAGAATTGAAACATCGTTTGGATTCGAGAGAACGGCTTTAACTTGTTTCACTCCTAATTTTTTCAAAACTGCCACAACTTCGGGCGTAAAGTCGGCTCCAGCCTCAACGACCACTTCTCCGGTTTCAGGATTTGCAACATCTTGCGCAGCCGCTTTTCCCTGGAGTTTCTTTTCGGAAATTTCACATGATTCAACTTCAAACAATATTTTCAAAATATCTTCATCAGTTGAGAATCCCCAAGCACGTAATAATGTTGTGGCGACAAACTTACGTTTACGATCAATCCGAGCGTATAAAACACCATTCACGTCGAACTCAAATTCTAACCAAGAGCCATGATAAGGAATAACGCTAGTCATATACATCTTCTTACCAGAAACTGACAGTTTGCCATCGTCCTCATCAAAAGTGACGCCGGGTGAGCGATGAAGCTGAGAGACAATCACGCGTTCTGCTCCATTGATCATAAAAGTTCCGCGCTCGGTCATCATAGGAAGATCGCAAAAGAAAACTTCTTGTTCACGAATATCTCTTACTTTTTTAGTGCTGGTCTCAGGATCTTCTTCACGGATAACTAAACGCAAAGTGACTTTCATAGGAACTGAATAGGTCATCCCGCGTTCTTGGCACTCACGCACATTATATTTTGGATCCAATAAGGTATAAGAAACAAATTCAAGCGACGAAACTTCGTTAAAATCCCAAATTGGAAAAATGCTTGTGAAAACCGATTGAAGTCCTAAATCAGTTCGCTGATCAGGCATCGCATCTTTTTGCAAAAATGCGTCATAAGACTTTCTTTGAAATTCAATTAGATCGGGCATTTCCATAATGGATGGGATACGGCTGAAATCAATTCGTTCACGACGACCAAATTTCACTTTTTTCACAGAAAATCCTCCAGAAGGGAATAGAAAAACGATCCCGCAAGATAAAAAAAACGAGAAAAGGTCTTTTTCTCGTTTTGGGCGTAGAGGGGTGATTATATGGACACGAAAAGAACAAAGTCAAGAAATACTTGACTTTTTCAACACAAGTACTCTAGGTAAGTTCTGAAGATCATAGAGGACCTCTTTCCCCCAATCTTCTCCAGCAAAAACTTCTTGAATGGCTTCAGATTGGGTTGCATGAAGTTCAAAAAGAGCAGTTCCTCCTGGTAAAAGCCGCTCCCATAGACTTTTTGCAATGGTTTCATAGGCCTCCAATCCCGTTTTCCCTGGAAAAAGGGCTAAATTGGGTTCAAACTCAAGAACGTCGGAAGTCATTTCTTCTTTTTCTTTTTCTGGAATATAAGGCGGATTACTAACAATTACATTAAATTGGCCCGGATCATCTTCTTTCAGAGCTGAAAACCAATCACCTAATCGCCAACAGATCGAGCTATTTAATCCAGCCAATTCAGCGTTTTTTTGAGCCACATTTAGAGCACTTTCAGAAATATCTACTGCCCAAATATTGTTTTCACCGTTTAAGGCTAAAGAAATAGCAATACATCCACTTCCGGTTCCTAAATCAAGAACTGTCTTTTTTTTTGAAGGAATCATTTTTAAAAAAGAAAGTGCGTTTTCAACTAGATGTTCTGTTTCCGGTCTGGGAATTAAGACTTCTCGGGTAACCTTAAATGAATGACCATAAAATTCCTTGTTTCCAATGATATAAGAAACCGGTTCATGAAGAGCTCTCCGGGATAAATAATCTCGAATAATTTTCAGTTCTCCGACATCCAAAGGTCTATCAAATTGAAGATAAACTTTAAGTCGGTCCAAATTCATAGCATGGGCCACCAAACACTCTGCTTCAAAACGCGGATTCGCAATTCCCTTTTTGGTTAAAAAGGGAATTGCCCACTGAATTATTTTTAAAGGTGTCCAAATTTCCTTCGTGGGAAACTTTTCAGTCATTTGTATTTTCCCTGGAAAATCGGCATTAAGATTGTTGAAGCAATTCTTCCTGATAAGTCAAAGACAAAGCTTCAAGAAATTCCTCCAGATTACCATCCATGACACGGTCTAATTGATAAAGCGTAAGACCAATTCGATGATCGGTTACTCTATTTTGAGGAAAATTATAGGTTCGGATTTTCTCACTTCGGTCACCACTTCCAACCTGAGTTTTTCTAACCTGCGCAATTTTGGCATTGGCTTCGCGGTCCACTTTTTCTTTTAATCTAGCGTAGAGAACTTTCATAGCTTTCGCTTTATTTTTTAATTGAGACCGTTCATCTTGGCATTGAACCACTAACCCAGTAGGTATATGAGTAATACGGACAGCCGAATAAGTTGTATTTACACTTTGTCCGCCTGCTCCAGAAGAACAAAAGGTGTCGATCCTAAGATCGGACGATTTTATTTCCACTTCCACTTCATCCACTTCAGGTAAAACCGCTACCGTTACGGCTGAAGTATGAATACGTCCCGAGGCTTCCGTTTTAGGGACGCGCTGAACGCGGTGAGTTCCACTTTCAAATCGGAAACGGCCGTATGCTCCCTTACCATTGATTTCAAAAATAATTTCCTTAAGACCGCCTATCTCAGTTGGACTGGAATCTATCAAATCTAATTTCATTCCCAACTTTTCAACGTTACGGGAATACATACGAAATAAGTCTGCGACAAAAAGGGCTGCCTCATCACCACCTGTTCCTGCCCGTATTTCCATGATGGCGTTCTTTTCCCCATCACGGTCCTTGGGCAAAAGCATGATTTTTAATTCTTTCTCAGCTTGAACAATTTTTTTGTCCAATTCGAGTATTTCGGACTGAGCCAAGGCCTTCAACCCAGAATCCGAACCAATTAAAAAAGATGCAGCGTCCTCACGTTCACGGACCCATTGCCAATATTGTCGAATGCGGCTAACTAAAGGTTGAAGATCCGAATGTTCGATAGTTATTTTTTGAAGCTCTGCCGAATTGGAGATAGACGCGGGATTGCTCAATCGATTTGATAATTCCTCAAATCTTTTTTCAGCATTTTGAAGTTTTAATTCCAGCATAGACAAACCCGCTTAAATTTAATGGGTTAAAAGAAAATCCCGATAGAAATAATAAACCCGCGATTCCAAACGGAATCACGGGTTTCAAAACGAAAAAATATCTAAGAAGATTTTTCGGGCGAAACAGTAGGCGGGGCAGCTTGTCGTTTAGCTTTCTTGGCGGCAGCGGCTACGGCTTTGGCGTCTTCACGTGCTTTAACCTCAGCCTGAACATTGGCTGCAGCAGTGGTTTTCTTCTGAAACTTTTCAACTCGACCAGCCATATCAACAAACTTCATTTTTCCGGTAAAAAAGGGATGGCAGGCGGAACAAATTTCGACACTAAAGGTCTCACCCTTGGTGGAAGCTGTTTCAATCACATTTCCACAAGCGCAAACAACTTTTGTTTTATAATACTTCGGATGAATTTCGGTTTTCATTCAACAACTCCATTCAAATGGCCTAACAATTTCTTTAAACACTTGGTCAATAGTAAAAAGCTATTTCCCAAATGACAAGGGGCATAGTTTATTGAAAAATCTTAAAAAATCAACTTGAACTGTTAAAAAGGTAAAAAAGTGCTATTTATTGTGTTAAATAAATCAATGGATTTTGCGGTTTCCCATTTAATCGAATTTCAAAATGTAAGTGGGGCCCAGTTGCCATACCAGTCATTCCAACTCGCCCTATTAGTTCACCTTGTTTTACTACTTGGTCAAGTTTCACCATAATTTGATCAAGATGCCCATATCGAGAAGTTAACCCATTTCCATGATCCAGAATGATAAGTCGGCCATATCCAGCTCGAATACCAGCAAATATAACTTTTCCTGTTTGAGAAGCCACAACCGCCGCTCGCCATCCTGGCGCTAAATCTAGTCCAGGATGAAACTCTTTTTTACCGCTAATGGGATTAATCCTCTCTCCAAATCCATCAGCAAATCTTCCCGTGGTCGGCTTGATAAAACCTTTTTGATCCTGTAAGGCCAACAATGAAATCCAATGGACGTCTTTATCAGTAAGGTACTTTCCCTCAGGAATATAAATAACTTGACCGGCTTGAACATCAGAATCACCGGTCAAATGGTCAAATTGAAGAATGGAGCCTAATGAAACGCCATAGGCTCGAGCCACATCTGAAAGACTTTGCCCTGGGCGCATCACATGAAAAATACCATCTTGGGAAGGAATAAAAATGGAATTCCCTGGTTTAGGTTCTTCTTCATCGTTAGCTTGATTTAAACTACGAAGAGTTCTTTCTGACAGCTGAAATCGGCCAGCAATTTGTGAGTAAGATTCCCCAGACTTAACTTGATAAACAGAAAACCGGATTCCAGGAATATTAAACAACGGCGCCCATTCCGCAGATGTTGTTGCGGTAAGAGAGACGGGCCCAGAAACCAAAGAGGCAAAATTGGGTAAGTTTTTTTTAAAAATCCAAACAACCATGCCCAACCATAAAAAAAATAAAATACTTGCAACGGACAGATAAATCCGTCGCAAAAAATCATTCATGGATTATTCGTTAACCGTGCCCTTCATGGACTCCAAAAAAGCTTTATTGGATTTTGTCCGTTTCATCTTATCCAAAAGAAACTCCATTGCTTCCACCGGATTATTCGGGTTAAGAATTTTCCGCAATATCCAAACTTTGTTTAACTCTTCCTCGGTCATCAATAGTTCTTCTCGACGAGTACCCGATCGAGTCACATCAAAAGCCGGGAAAATCCGACGATCCGCCAATTTCCGGTCCAATATAATTTCCATATTACCGGTACCTTTAAACTCTTCAAAAATAACTTCATCCATACGGCTTCCCGTATCTATAAGGGCTGTTGCAATAATCGTTAAACTTCCGCCTTCTTCAATATCACGAGCCGCCCCAAAAAAACGTTTAGGCCGTTGCAAAGCGTTAGAATCCACGCCACCAGATAAAACTTTTCCGGAAGAAGGGACGATGGTGTTGTAAGCCCGTCCCAACCGAGTGATGGAGTCTAATAAAATGACCACATCCTTTTTGTGTTCTACTAGCCTTTTTGCTTTTTCAATAATAATTTCGGCGACGGTCACGTGTCGCTCTGGCGGTTCATCAAACGTGGAAGAAACGACCTCCCCTTTGACCGAACGTTGCATATCAGTTACTTCTTCCGGACGCTCATCAATTAAAAGAACAATAAGGTAAACTTCCGGATGGTTCTTAGCGATACTATTTGCGATTTTTTGTAAAAGAATAGTCTTTCCGGTACGAGGAGGGGCAACCACTAAACCCCGTTGTCCCTTTCCCAAAGGAATGAGAAGATCCATAACCCTCATTGAGAGATCATCCGGGGATGTTTCCAACCAAATCCTTTTATTGGGATAAATAGGTGTCAAATTATCAAAAAGAATCTTTTGCTTAATAGCGTCCGGAGACTCAAAATTGATACTATCGACTTTCAAAAGCGCGAAATAACGCTCTCCCTCTTTTGGCGGACGGACCTGCCCAGTTACCGTGTCTCCTGTACGAAGATTAAACCGGCGGATTTGCGAGGGTGATACATAGATGTCGTCAGGACCCGGAAGATAGTTGTAATTTGGGGAGCGCAAAAATCCAAAACCATCGGGGAGTATTTCCAAAACGCCTTCGGCGTTGATAACTCCATTACGTTGAGTTTGAGTTTCTAAAATTTTAAATATAAGATCCTGTTTCTTCATGGAGCCGACCTCATCTAATTTCAGCTCTCTTGCCACTTCAGTCAATTCGGCTATCGTCTTTTTTTTCAGATCCGAAATATCCATAAAAACTTAAATCCTTTCTAAAATTTTGTTCCAACAAACAAAAACAAGTAAATCAAAATAGAAAGTCTCGATTAATCTTGAACAGGAACCTTAACCGAAGCGAGGCGTAGGGCGAGGGCATCGTGTAAATGCACATCCTGTTTTGACAAAACCTTGTGATTTTTTTGAGGCGAAGCAGAAAACCCTATCTTTAATTTAAAATTAAAGTTCCTTCATGTTTTAGTTTTTAGTGTTTACTCAGAAAATCTGTACTTGGAGATCAATCCATAGGGAATTATTGAGGATAAAGCCGAAAATGTCTTGTGAAGTGATTAAATGTTAGCCCTGTGTCAGAGAGGTGTCAACTCTTTTTTCCTCGGATAGGCGCTAAAATGGATATGTAACCACCTGATTTCGACCTCGGCTTTTAGCCGCATAAAGAGCTTTATCTGCTTTCCCGATCAAATCTAAATTTGTTTGAGCGTCCTGCGGAAATGTTGCCACACCAACAGAAACAGTAACGCTGGTTGATTCCTTACCAATAGAAAAAGTATAATTTTCAATGGCCTTGCGGATTTTTTCAGCCAAATCAAAAGCCTGTTCCTTGGTTGTTTCCGACGCAATCAATACCATTTCTTCCCCGCCATAGCGGGCCACCAAATGAGTCACGTCCGACTGGCCTTTCAGAATTTTTGCCACTTCCATTAAAACGTGATCACCAGCCACATGACCATAAGTGTCGTTATAATGCTTAAAATGATCGATATCTAAGATAAGAAGACTTAGTTGAGAAGAATATCGATTAGCCAAAATAAGCTCTTCTTCCAATCGTTGTTTGAAATACCGATGAGAATAAAGTTTAGTCAATCCGTCTGTTATTGAAAGTTTTTGAACCTTTTCATAAAGAAGGGATTTCTGTAGTCCGATTGAAATTTGATTGCAAAACACTTCAAAGTTATAAAGCGTCTCCTCGTCCAATGCCATTTTATTTTCGCTGAAAGTGCACAAAAAACCAATGACTCGATCTTGAACCAAAAAAGGGAAAAAAGCCAAAGATCGGATTGGTAGATGTTTCAAATTCACGAATCGATCCTCGGACTGAATATCCGGTATCCAATGAGCCTTCTTCTCTCGAGCAAAAACAGATCCCAACCCAATCGATTCCAATTCCAGATCAAAAGAATGAAAAAAAACTTCATCACAACCGGAAGCTACCTTAATTTCAAACCTTTTCCCCTCATTGGAAAGAACCCCAATTATAAAATGAGGCAAGTTAAACATTCGTTCAGTAAATTCTTTGGCTACCTCCAACATTTCTTGAACACTTAAGGTGGTCCCGGCTTCTTTAATGACGTCATATAAATG
>Ga0206828_1024_pt2 | contig 29380 bp, 30 predicted proteins | sample Alteio_BWOrgCont_78_FD_152858 | JGI IMG/M metagenome (GOLD analysis project Ga0206828, IMG submission 152858) | Enriched cells from forest soil in Barre Woods Harvard Forest LTER site, Petersham, Massachusetts, United States -... | ecosystem: Environmental > Terrestrial > Soil > Temperate forest >... | reverse complement strand
GACGGGCGGCGATCCATAACATCCTCCGGAGAAAACAAAATTTAAATTCTAAATTTTAAATGATTGAAAATTGCTTTTAGTTTCTGTATTTCAGCCAATGAAGCGGGTCTTGCGGTGTCCCGTTTTTGCGGATTTCAAAGTATAAACTGCTTCCCACCAGCGAATCCGTGTCCCCCACCGAGCCCAAAACCTGCCCCGAGGCCACCGATTGGCCTTCTAAAACGTTCAAATTGGAGGCTTGAGCGTAGAGAGAATAATACCCTCTCCCATGGTCTAAAATCACTAGTTTTCCATAACCTTTGAACCAATCGGCGAATTTCACTACGCCCGCCGCCACCGCGTGGATGGGAGTGCCCGAAGGAGCCTCAATTTGGATGCCCGAATTGTCCACCACCAGGTTGAAACGAGGATCCCTGGTTTTGCCAAAATAAGAAATGATCCTTCCTGAAACCGGCCAGGGAATCCGCCCCCGCACCACCTGCAAGCCTTCCCCTTCCTCGACGGGATTTTCCGGCTCAACCGTCGTGGTCGTCGAAGTCGAGTTCACAACAATCGTCTTCTTTCTTTTTTTGATTTTGGATTCCCGGGCCGCTTCTTTCAGCATCTGCGAGACCTTGTCTTGAAGGTCCTTCGCCGATTCGGTCAATTGCCGGATGGTTTCTTCCTGCTGTTCTTTCTCTTTGCGGATATCTTCCAGGGAAGCGGTATGATTGATTTTTTCCTGGTCGTAATTCTTTTCCTTACGGTCGAGGATTTGGATGATTTTTTGTTTGTGGTTTGCCACCATCGCCCATTGGGTGGAATCCTTGCGAAGGCGGTCCTCGTCCGCAAGGATTTTATTTAAAAGCTGCTCGTTACTTTGGGCCAGCATGATGTCAAATTTGAGCCGGCGGGTCAGGTCCGCCAGGCTGTCCGTATCCAGCAACCCTCCCAGCGGGGATTGATGAAAGGAGGCGCGGTAAAGCTCTAGTAAACGCTGGGCCAGCATCTGATGGTTCTCTTCCATCTGCGCCTGTTTTTCCGCGACTTCTTCCTGTAGTTCCGAACTTTTAGCCTGGGTTTGTTGAAGAACAGCCTGATTGGTTTCTTTGGCCTTGCGAAGTTTGTTGAGGGTGATATCCACTTTGTGGATGCGGTTGAGGACGTGTTTTTCTTGAAGCTCGTCCAGCCTTTCTTTTCTCTTCTCCTCGTCGATTTCTTTTCTGATGTCCGCCAACCCCGCTTTATTGTTCATCAGGGTTTGCTGGACAGCCGCCGTCGGCGTCGGTTCCTGGGCGTTTAAAAAAGCCCGGCCCGAGACAGCCGCCAGCGTCAAAAACATAAAAACCGTTCGCGTGAGGGAATTCACAGCCGCTCTTTAATCCATTTCTTTTGGAGAGCCCAAAAGGCACCCAAAATGCCCAGCACTATTCCAATGACCATCAGGCGGAGGTAAAGGCCGATCCATTCCTGGGCGGGCAAAGCGTTCAAGATATCGAACCCTCCGTATTTTTGGAGGGCCTGGCCAGCGGCGCGGCGGACCGCTTCCAAAATGACCGTCACGATGATGGAACCGATCAGTCCCTGAAAAATCCCTTCGCAAAGATAGGGCCCCCACCTCATCCACATGGGCGCTCCCAACCGCTCCATGGAAAGAATGTCTTCCCGACGGGCCCAAAGGGCCAGGGTCAGGGTATTGGCCACGATAAAAAGCGCTGTCACAAAAACCAAACCGGCCATGAGAAAACCGGTCCAGCGGATCACCCGGATCAGGTTGGAAACCGTCTCCCATTCCCCCTTGCCGTAGCTCACGTCGTCCACCTGGGGGTCTTTTTTCAGGTCCGCCGCCAGACTGTCGGCCTGATCCATCGATTCATTCTTAAGCGTCACCGTAAAGGAATCGGTCAGGGGATTCTCTCCCAGAGCCTTCACCATTTGGTCGACCGACGGGTCTTTACGGAATTCCTCCAAAGCGGCTTCCTTGGTGATCAATTGGACCGAATCCACCCGTCCATCGTGGGTTAAAAAATCCTCAATGCGCGCGTCGTCTTCCGATGTGGCGGAGGCGGATAAAAACACCGCCATTTCAAATTTTTGGTTGGCCGAAGCGAAAGCGTGGTCCAACACCCGGGTCACGCCCAGAAACAGCGAAAGCTGCAGCAGGGTCGCCGTCACGATGGTGATCACAGCCACGGACAAGCCGCCCGCCCGGATTACCTGCCGGAAGCCTTCTTGAATCACGTAGCCCAGCCGCAATATAAAATTCATGAAACTTTCTCCTCGAGTGGATAAATCACGCCGTTTTCCAATTGAACCCAGCGGATCGCCGGATCATTCTCCGCTTTTTTCGCTTCTTCCAAAAAGGACGGCTGACTAGTGGACAGCACTAGGGCAGTGCCTGTTTTATGAAGTTCCCGGAAAAATCGAAAAAGGGTTTGAAACATTTCTCCTTCCAGCCCATGGAACGGATCGTCGGCTAACAGCAGCCGGGGCCTGAAAATCATGGCCCTCAAGGCCATCGCCATCTGTTTTTCGCCGTCCGTCAATTGTTCCGGCCTTAGTTTGGCTTTATCCGAAAGTCCGGCCTTGGCAAGCAGTTGCCCGACCGCGCCCAGCGACGACTCATCCCAAAAACCCTTAGTTCGGAGCGTAAAAGAAATGTTCTCTTCTAATGTCCGGTCGGACAGCAGTTTGAAGTCCGAAAAAATAACGCCCACTTCCAGAAGCCAGCGCCGTTTTTGAGTGGAGGAGAAGGCATAGATATCCTGATGGTCAATCCGCAGGGTTCCCGCCGAGGGCCGGTTTTCACCGGCCAGCATTTTGAGAAAAGCGGAGGCGGCCATTACATTTTCAGAAAGAAGAACGGTATAGGAGCCTTGGGGGAAGGAAAGATAAGCGTCCTGCAGGACGGAAAACCCCGAAGGATCCGTTTGAGTAAGGTGAAAACCCTGAATAAGCATGTGCCGATTCTCCGTACAAAAATAGAAATATTGAAATCGGTACTATCGACTTCTTTTTAATGAATTTATAAAAAGTCGGAGTGCTCTTTAAATTACGGCAGGAACCCCCGCACCGCAAGAAAAATGCTTAAATCATTCGGCGGTTTGACCCTGAGCCCTCTGGGCCCGGCGGACCTTGAGGGCCTGGCGGATATTTTTCTGGTGTTCGGCGAAAGTCGTGGCAAAAAGATGGGAACCGTCGCCAGCCGCCACGTAGTAAAGATAGGGGACATTGGCCGGTTCCAGCACGGCTTCGAGGGATGCCGCTCCCGGATTGCAGATGGGCGTGGGCGGCAGACCGCGGTACTTATAAGTGTTGTAAGGCGAATCGGTATTTTTGATTTGATTCGTCGTCAGCCAGGCGTGCTTGGTTTCAAGAATGTAATTCAGGGTTGCGTTTACTTGCAGGGCCCTTTTCATATGCAGGCGGTTGTAAAGGACTCCGGCGATAATGGGCCTTTCATCGGCGTCATGGGCTTCTTTTTCCACGATGGAAGCCAAAATCACCGCTTTATAAGGGGTCAATCCCACCGCCCGGCAGCGGCTTTCAAAGTCCGGCCCCACCACATCCCAAAACTGGCGGATCATCAGGTCCACTACTTCGTCGCAATTGGCGCCCAGCGGCACCCGGTAGGTTTCGGGAAAGAGAAAACCCTCGGCGGTCGGACCCACAATCCCCAGGCTTTTCAGGGTTTCGGGATTCTGGGCGGCCTTTAAAAAATCCGCTTCGCTTCCGGGATTGATTTTGTCCAGCGTCTCGGCGATTTGTTCGGTCGTATAGCCTTCCGGTATTTTGAGAACCAATACCGCGCTCTTGCCCTTGGATAAAGTGGTCAAAACATCCCACAGGCTCATTTGGGCGTTCAGCCGGTAAAGACCGGCCTTCAAATGGCGGTCCGCCCGAGTCAGTTTGGCGAGAGCCAGGAAAGGCTCTTTCCAGTGAATTACCCCTTTATCCTGGAGCTGACTGGCGATTTCCCTGGCGCTGGTTTTGGAATAAACCGGCAGGTCGATGTCGTCGTCCGAAAAGAAAAAGGTAGGTGTCAAAATATAAACCAGCCCCACCGCCGCGGCGGCGAAAGCGAACAAATAAATTTGAAATAGCTTCATGCCTTGGGAACCTCGGTTAATAGCGCGCCCTTGAGCGCGGACTGTAATAAAAGAGCCGCCGCGATCTGGTCTACCTTGCCCCTCTGCTTTTTGCCCGAGACGCCGCTTTCGGTCATCATCCGCTCGGCCTGGCGGCTGGTCAAACGCTCATCAATAAAGAAAACGGGAACATTCAACCGGCCGGAAAGTTTGGAGGCGAAATCCCTGATTTTTTTCGTTTGCGCGCTTTCGGTGCCGTCCATATTGATGGGCAGTCCCACTACCACCCGGGACACTTCGTGCTGGTTGACCAGTTCACCGATGGTCATCATATCCTTTTGGGTTCCGCCGGACTTCAACACGGTCAAAGGCTGGGCCGTCATTCCCAGGGGGTCCGACAACGCCACACCGATGCGAACATGGCCCAAGTCCAGGCCCAGCCAACGTTTCATTGTAAGAACCTGTTAAAAAGAAGGTTGGCTTGTGCCATCTTCAATTTCCATTTAAGAAGCAAAGATGGTATTGCCAACGTTTCATTTAGAATGATTTCTCCACCAGGGGAACGACTTTGAGGAGAGCCTCGTCGACCTTGGAAGCGTCCTTCCCGCCGGCCTGAGCCATATCGGGCCTTCCGCCGCCGCCGCCGCCGGTGACCTTGGCGACTTCCTTGACGATGTCCCCGGCCTTGATCTTCCCCACCAGGTCTTTGGTCACACCCGCCACAAAGGCGATTTGGTCCGGCTTGCCGCTGCCCAAAACGATCACGCCGCTGCCGAGCTTGGATTTGAGCGTATCCACCAATTGGCGCATACCTTCCGGGTCCAGTTCATCGGTGCGGGCCACAATGAGGGACACGCCTTTGATGTCTTTCTTTTGACCCAGCACTTCATCCACCAGGCTTCCCGCCAGTTTGGATTTGAGCGCTGAAAGTTCCTGCGATTGGAGCTTCGCTTCGGCTAAAAGAGCCTGGACCTTGTTTTTCAATTCGGTGTCGGTCGTCTTCAGCAACGAGGCGATTTCCTTCAAGGTTTCTTCTTCCTGGTTCACTTTGGCGATCGAACCTTCGCCGGTCACCGCCTCAATGCGGCGAACACCGGAGGCCACGGACGATTCACTGAGAATTTTGAAAAGGCCGATATCTCCCGTGCGGTTCACATGGGTGCCTCCGCAAAGTTCGATAGAGAAGCCCGGCACGTCGACGACACGCACCCTCTCGCCGTACTTTTCACTGAACATGGCCATGGCGCCTTTTTTCTTGGCTTCGTCAAAGGACATTTCCTGCTTCGCCACTTCGATATTGCCGAGAATCTGCTGGTTCACCAGGTTTTCAATCTGGCGGAGTTGTTCCGGCTTCACTCCCTCGAAGTGGGTAAAGTCAAAACGCATCCGGTCCGGCCCCACATAGCTGCCCGCCTGGCCCACATGGGTGCCCAAAACCACACGCAAGGCCGCGTGCAGCAGATGGGTTCCCGTATGGTTGCGCATGGTGGACCGGCGTTCACTTTCTTCCACGGTGGCTTCCACCTTTTGGCCTACCGCCAGTTTGCCGCGCTTCATGAAGGTCCAATGGCCTTCCAGGGCGTCCGAAACCATCTGGGTGTCCAGCACGTCCGCCCAGGAAATCTCGGCGGAGTTAAAACCCTGAAGCACTCCCTTGTCGCCCACCTGGCCGCCCTTTTCAGCGTAGAAGGGCGTTTGGTCGAGAATGACAAAGCCGTAATCACCCTCGGCCAGCTGGTTGGCCGCTTCGTGTTTCTTGTCTTTCACGCGGAGGATTTGGACGATCTGTCCCAAATCTTTCATTTTTTCGTATCCCTTAAAAACCGTCGCGGGAAGCTTGGCGGAGATTTCTTTATAGAGGGGCGGCAGCACGGCGTCCCCGCTGCCTTTCCAGGCCGAACGGGCTTTTTCTTTCTGGCCTTCCATGGCGGTTTGGAATCCCGCCTCGTCCACCGACAGGCCCTGTTCCTTCAGTATTTCTTTGGTCAAGTCCAGGGGAAACCCGAATGTGTCGTACAGCATGAAGGCTTCGTCGCCCGGCAGGGTTGGGGCCTTAGCTTTTTTGAGCGCTTCCACTTTCCCCATCAGCCGTTCGGTGCCCAGGGCGAGCGTTTCATAGAAACGCTCCTCTTCCGCCCGCACCACGTTCACGATATGGGCTTGGCGGTCCACCACCTCGGGATAAACCTTCCCCATCAACTTGCCCACTTCGGGCACCAGTTGGTTTAAAAAGGGAGCCTCAAACCCCAGCAGTTTGCCGTGGCGGATGGCCCGGCGCAAAATACGGCGGAGCACATAACCCCTGCCCTCGTTGGAAGGCAAAACCCCGTCGGCGATGAGAAAAGTAGTGGCCCGCAGGTGGTCGCTAATGACCTTGAGCGACGTATAAGTCTGTGTCGGCCCCACTTGATAGGTGATATTGCCCGCCTTGGCGATGGCCGATACCAGGGAAGCCATCAGGTCCGTCTCGTAATTGGACGGGACTTTTTGCATAACGCTGGCCACCCGTTCCAAACCCATTCCGGTGTCGATGTTCGGCTTGGGCAGGGGTTTTAGGTCGCCGTTTTCCTGCTTATCAAACTGGGTGAAAACCAAATTCCAGATTTCAAGGTAGCGGCCGCTTTCAGCGCCTTCCTGAAAGCTTTGGGGGGCGGGAGAATCCGGTTCCAGGTCGACGTATATCTCGGAACAAGGTCCGCAGGGGCCCGTAGTGCCCATGGTCCAAAAGTTGTCGGCGGCGCCCAAGCGGACAATGCGTTCCGCCGGCAGCTGCGCCGCGCTTTTCCAAAGCTCAATAGCCTCGTCGTCATTTTCGAAGACCGATACCCAAAGACGGTTTTTTTCTATTTTCAGGACTTCGGTCACGAATTCCCAGGCCCAGGCGATGGCTTCTTTCTTGAAATAGCCGCCGAAAGAAAAGTTGCCGAGCATTTCAAAGAAGGTATGGTGCCGGGCCGTATAACCGACCCTTTCCAGATCGCCCGTGCGGAAACATTTTTGGCAGGAGGCCGCGTAAGGCACGGAATGCGGGAAGGGAATGGTTCCCAAAAAATAAGGCTTAAACTGGTTCATTCCGGCGTTGGACAGTAGCAGGGTCGGGTCGTTTTCGGGTACCAGGGAGGACGAGGGCATAATTTTATGGTTCTTGGACTTAAAGAAGTCCAGATAAGCCTGCCTGATTTCGCCGCCGGTGGTTGGAACGCCCATATTCAAAACCTCGTTTAGTGATCATCGTCCGAAAGGTCGGGATTATAGCTGAAAACCTTATCCACCGCGAGACGGGCCGTGGAAAGAGAATAGCCTTTTCGCACTAAAAACTCGAAGGCCTGGCGGAGCCTCTGGCCTTTTTTCTTCTCCCTTTTTCTTAAAAACCTTTGTTTTTGGCGTTCCATCAATTCAACCGCTTGCCGGGCCTCGGCTTCCGGGGAATGGGACGCCTTCAGGGTCTGGTCGATGATTTTCCTGGGAACTTTTTTCTGGTAAAGACCCGTTCGGATCTTGGTCGGCCCCCAATTTTGGCCCATTTTAAAATGAATGAAGGATTCGGCATAAGCCGCGTCATTCACAAATTTCTTGTCGGTCAGTTTTTGAAGAACGGTTTGACCGATCGCCGTCGGCAGGTCTCTGAGGCGGAATTTTACCAGCAACCCGCCCGAGGTATAAGGCCTGCGGCTTAAAAGCCAGAGGGCGTAGCGGGTGGCGGAGGCTTCATCTAGGAGAGGTTTGGATTTTTTCAAGGAAGGCTGAGCATTACTGGGCGACCGAAACGGTTCCCGTGGAAGAATCGTATTGAAGGCCGCCGGGAACATGATCCAAATAATCGGGAACCAAATCCTGGAGGGATGCGGGCAAGCTCCCCTTGTCCGCTTTGTATTTATCAACGGCTTGTTGGACCGAAACAACGTTGGTGGAGGAGGCCACCGCCTGGGCTTTTACTTCATCATTATGGAGCGTGTCCGCATAGCCGCCCAGGGTTTGATTTTTCGGCGTATCGGGAATTTGCTTCCAAATATAGTAACCGCCCGCTCCCAAAGCCAAAAGAAGCAGCAGCCAGAAAAGTTTTGAACTCATGATCCGCCTCCCCTTTTCGCTTTTTGAAGAAGAGCCAGCATTTCCTTAACCGCTCTTTCCAATCCTACCATGGAGGCCCGGGCGATGAGGTTGTGCCCGATATTGAGGTCTTCCATCTCCGGAATGGCCGCGATGGGCGTGACGTTGGCGTAAGTCAGTCCGTGTCCGCCGTGAACCCGAAGACCTATTTCTTTGGCCAGCTTGGCGCCTGAAACGACCGCCGCCAGTTCCTTCACCGCGCTTCCCTTTTCCCGAAAGGCGCGGCAGTATTCGCCGGTATGAATTTCAATAAAGGTCGCGCCCAGCCAGGCGGACAATTGGATCGTCGGGGGATCGGGATAAATGAACAGCGAAACCGGAATCCCCTTGGCCTGAAGACGGTCGATGGCCTTTTCAAACCGATCGGTCGAGACCTTGAGATTAAGGCCGCCTTCGGTGGTCAACTCCTGGCGTTTTTCCGGAACCAGGGTGGCCTGGTCGGGCTTTATCTTGAGGGCGAAACGAACCATCTCTTCGGTCGCCGCCATTTCCAAGTTGAGGCGGGTTTTGACTTTTTTGCGGAGCGCGATGACATCCGCGTCCTGGATATGGCGGCGGTCCTCCCGCAAATGAACCGTAATGCCGTGGGCCCCCGCCTTCTCCACCAACCGCGCCGCTTCCAGCGGACTGGGTTCGTCTTCCCGCCGGGCTTGCCGCAAAGTGGCGATATGGTCGATATTAACGCCCAGGGTCGCCATTAAAGGGAGCCCCGCTTTCTTTTGGGTTTAGGCGAATCGCTGTCTAACGGTATTAAATGCAGGGTCACGTCCGCCACGTTGGCGGTCACCCCGACCGGCAGGGGCTGAACACGGGGGTGAACCACGACGACTTTTTGCCCGGGTTGGGCGTCCCGCAGGCTTACCAGCGCCGTTAGATCATCCGGATCGATGTCCAAAACCCGGTCCTTTCGGCCCGTCAAGCTGACCGAAATGTTGGTTTTGACGCCCGGATCCAGCGTCATTCCCGCCGGCATATCGGCGAATTCCAGATGCAGGCTGAGTTTTTGCTCCAATACCTGACGGGAGCCCACGTAAGCCCATAGGGCGAAGGCGATAACCAGGGCCAAAAACTTCAACCCGATATTTTGAAAAAGCCAGCGTTTCATTCACGAACTCCGTTCGAATGATGAATTTCTTAATCTACTTTCGTGCCATACAGAGTCAGCATTTCTTCCAGGGTTTCAGCGTCGATTTCCGGAGTCATTTTTCCGGCCATGGCGAAAGAAATCGTATGATTTTCTTCCGAAACCACCACGGCCAACGCGTCTGTCTCTTCCGTCATTCCGACCGCCGCCCGGTGGCGGGTTCCATAGGATTTGCTCAAGTTGGGATTCTGGCTGAGGGGAAGAATGCATCCCGCCGCCGCGATTTTACCGTTTCGGATCACCACAGCCCCGTCATGCAGGGGCGAATGGGGGACGAAAAGGGTCACCAAAAGCTCCACCGTGGCTTCGGCTTCCAGCTTGGTTCCGCTGTCGATGATGCTTTGGAGATTATCCTGCCGCTCGACCACGATAATCGCGCCCCTGCGGCTTTTGACCAGGCTTTGCATGGAAGCGCTGATCGTCTTGAACAAAACCGCGTCGCCCTGGAAAACCCCGCCCCATAATCCGCCCCGGCCGATCTGGGAGATAAGACGCCGCAGGTCCGGCTGAAAAATCACCACAAAGGCGATCAAAAGAAAAGGCCCCAGGCTGCTGAGCAGCCAGTCCAGGGTCAGCAGATGGAACTGGGTGGCCAGCACCGAAACCAGGAACAAAACGGCGAAACCCAGCACGATCCGGTTCGCCCGGACTTCGCGGATCAGGAGCAGCAGTTGATAGGTGATAAAAGCCACGATCAGGATGTCGAAGATGTCCGCGAGCCGGAAGCTTTGGAAGAGCGTGTTAAGATTATTCATGAAATGATTTATTCTCCGTAACGGATGGCATCAGCTATTTTTACCACACGGGCCATGCTTTGAACATCATGAACGCGGACAAAATCCGCTCCCTGGAGAACGGATGTGGTCACCGCGGCGGCGGTGGCCTCGACTCTTTGCTCCGGCGGCAGTCCGCCCAAAAGACGGCCCAGGGTGCCTTTTCGGGAAGGTCCGCTCACGATGGGTTTTCCCAGAACCTTGAACTGCCACAAACCCCGCAGGAGGGCCAGATTATGCTGGTCCGTTTTTCCGAAACCAAAACCGGGGTCCACCAAAACGCGGTCTTCGGCGATGCCGCATTGCCGGGCGTAATCCAGACGGCTTCGTAAATAGCCGAGAATGTCGCCCACCACATCCCGGTAAACCGGTTTTTTCTGCATGGTTTTTGGTTTGCCCTTCATATGCATCAGAATGACCGGTACTTTAAGAACACTGACGGTTTTTCCCATCTGGGGATCCAGGGTCATGGCGCTGATATCATTCACCATCTGAACCCCTTCCCCCACCGCCGCCCGGGCCACTTCGGCCTTATAAGTATCCACCGAGATGGGGATTCGAAGCATTTTTGCGCAGGCGCGAATGACGGGCAGTATCCGTTTTTTTTCCTCGCCGGCCGAAACCTTTATGGCTCCCGGCCGGGTCGATTCCCCGCCCACATCAATCCAGTCGGCCCCTTCTTCCTGAAGCCTCAAGGCCTGTTCGGCGCCCCTTTGGGGATCTAAATAGCGGCCTCCGTCCGAAAAGGAATCGGGTGTGACATTCAAGATACCCATGATCTGGGTTTTCCGGCTCCAGGAACGGCTGCGTTCATTTTTGAGCCGAAGGGCCCAAAAACCTTCGCGGTTATAGCCTTTTAATCCCGTCTCGATTTGCCGGGCAATCCGGGAGAAAGCTGACAGGCTTTTATTCAGTAAAAAAGCCTGGGGCCAGGAAACGGACCATAAGACCTGAAAGGGTCTGGAACCTTCCAACCGCACATGGCGCAAATAGGAAATAGAAAGAAGAGTTTTTTCAAATTGAAGGGCTTTAGTTTTTGAAGAAAATTCCACCGCGCACACCAAATCCAGCGGCAGACTCCGAGACTGGAAAAAATCAAACGGCGGAGGATGAAGAACGCGGAAAGAAATCATTTCTCTTTCCACGGGAGAAACTACTTTCCGATCAGCTGCAGCGCTTCACTGCGGGTGGCCGCGCTCTTGCGGAACACGCCCCGGATGGCGGAAGTCGTCATGCTGGAACCCGGCTTTTTGACGCCCCTCATGGTCATGCACAAATGTTCAGCTTCAACGATCACCAGTACTCCGTAGGGCCTGAGCACTTTCATGATGGTATCCGCGACCTGGGTGGTGATGCGCTCCTGAAGCTGGGGCCTGCGGGAAACCGTTTCGACGATCCGAGCCAATTTGGACAAACCGGAAAGACGGTCCTTACGGGGAATATAGGCCACATGGGCTTTGCCGTAAAAGGGGAGCAAATGATGTTCGCACATGGAATAGAAGGGAATATCCCGGAGGATGACCATTTCCTCGTGTCCCTCGGTAGTGAAAACCGTCATCACATCCTTGGGGTCCACTTCGATGCCCGAGAAAACTTCCTCGTACATTTTGGCGACACGCTTAGGGGTTTCTTTTAAGCCTTCCCGGTTTGGATTTTCACCGATGGCCAGAAGAATCTCACGAACCGCCTTTTCGATTCGTCCTTTATCCAAGGATCGATCCGCCCTTGGCCGCCGAGGGAGCGGTTTGGGGTTTTAATACCACATTGGGCGTCACCGGCGTCGGAGCGGGGGTTGAAGGTGTATTCGAGTTGCTGGGCGTTTTAGGCGGTACTTTGTTACTTAGTTTACGGCCGGCCATAATATCGTCCACATCGGTCGAATCCAGGATTTCTCTTTCGAGCAAAGCTTCCGCCATGATTTTCAAAATTTTCCGGTTTTTTTTAAGAATCTCAGTGGCCCGCTTGTGGCAAGTTTCCACCATCCGCTTCACTTCAGCGTCAATCAACTGGGCTGTTTGTTCGGAATAATTCTTGTCTTTCATGATGTCGCGTCCGATAAAAACCATGTCGTCTTTTTTGCCCAAAGTAATAGAGCCCAATTTCTCACTCATGCCATATTCACAAACCATGGCCCGGGCGATGTCAGTGGCGCGGTTCAAATCATCCCCCGCTCCCGTCGTAATGTCTCCAAAAGTCAGTTCTTCAGCCGTACGGCCTCCCAAAAGGGCCGTAATGCGGTTGAACAATTCGGTCTTTGACGCCAGGAATTTTTCTTCATTCGGCAGGTACCAGGTCGCGCCCAAAGCCGCGTGGCCCCGGGGAATGATCGAAACTTTATGAACCGAGTGTGAATTGTCGATCATCTTACCCACGATAGTGTGGCCCGATTCGTGATAAGCCACGATTTTCTTTTCCTCGTCCGAAATGACGCGGGTGCGGCGTTCTGGTCCGGCAACGACGCGGTCAATGGCTTCTTCCAGTTCTTCCAAGCCAACCGCTTTTTTCGCGCGGCGTGCGGCTAAAAGGGCCGCTTCATTAATGAGGTTGGCTAAATCGGCCCCGGAAAAACCCGGCGTTCGGCGGGCAATGACCCCCAGATCGACTCCTTCCGCTAATTTCACGTTTTTCGCATGTACTTTTAGAATGGCTTCCCGTCCATTGAGGTCGGGACGGTCCACTACCACCTGCCGGTCAAAACGGCCGGGACGCAGCAAGGCGGGATCCAAAACATCCATGCGGTTGGTCGCAGCGATAAGAATAACGCCCGTATTGGTGTTAAATCCGTCCATCTCCACCAGCATGGCGTTGAGGGTCTGTTCTCTTTCATCATGTCCGCCGCCCAGCCCGGCGCCGCGCTGACGGCCCACCGCGTCGATTTCATCGATAAAAATAATGCAGGGAGCGTGCTTTTTACCCTGCTCAAAAAGATCGCGGACGCGCGCCGCGCCGACACCCACGAACATTTCCACGAAGTCCGAACCCGAAATAGAAAAGAAAGGAACACCCGCTTCCCCCGCCACCGCTTTGGCCAGGAGTGTTTTACCCGTTCCTGGAGGGCCCAGCAGAATGACACCCTTGGGAATTTTGCCGCCGAGATTCTGATATTTTTTGGGGTCTTTTAAAAAGTCGACCACTTCCATCAATTCGGTTTTGGCTTCTTCCACTCCCGCCACGTCGGCGAAGGTCACTTTTTGCTGTCCGGTCGTCATCAAACGGGCGCGGCTTTTACCGAAAGCCATGGCTCCGCTTCCGCCGGACTGGGCCTGGCGCATCATGAAAACAAACCAGCCGATAATGAGAAGATAAGGGGCGAGGTTCAGCACCACCTGCCAGAAAAGACTCATGCGCGCGGGGGCTTCGATTTTAACCTGCACTTTTTTGGCCAATAACTGGTTCATCAAAACTTGGTTCGGGTCGTCCGGCACCACGACTTTAAACTTGCTGTCGTCCGCGGCTGTTCCCAGCGCAATGTGATCCTCCGGATGGAACTCCACGTCCTTAACACCGCCGCTTTGAACCTGGGCGATAAATTGCGAATAGTCCAGATCGGTCTGGGGCTTGGGAGTCTGGGTTTGACGGACAAAAAACATGACCGCCATGAAAACGAGCGCCCAAAGGGCGAAACCTTTAAAGAAATTGTTCACGGAAGTCTCCTCGAATCGAAAATGGTTTTTAAATTAGGAAAAACCAAGTTAGGAATTATTCCCCGGTAAAGCAAGGAACCGTATCATAACTGAGCTTCTTTTCTATTTGCAAGCAATGGGGCGTGACCAAATCCGCGCTTTTCAAAGGAAAAAGGGCTTAAAAACCGAGTCGGTCGAATTAAGATTTTTTCAAACCGGAGTTCTTTAAATAAACCCAGGAACCTTCGATTCCGGCCGAAAGCCCGTAACCCACATCCCGGGGTCCCTTTTTCCGGCCGCCCCAAAGGCGGAGGATTTCCTCAACCTGGTCAAAAGAAAGCCCCCGGGCCTCGCCGGTCAGTTTTTCGGCTGTCCGCCTAATCCAGCGGCGCTGAAGCGCCGGGTGCATTTTTTGAAAGGCCGGGCCCTGGCAACGGTAGGCGCTTTTTGTCCAACGGCCTTTCAGGTTGGACGCGGTTTTTTCCAAAAATTGATCCATGAATTGATCTTCGGCGGCGGTTACTTCGCCCATCCGGGCCAAAACTTCCGTCAACCGGGGATTCCATCGGCTTAAAAAGGGCAGTACCTCATGGCGGATCTGGTTTCGGCGGTATGCCAGTTTTTCGTTTGATTCGTCTTCCCGCCAGTCGATGTTTCGGGACTTTAAATAATCTTCCAGGGACTTTTTGGTTGTCCGAAGGAGAGGCCTCCACACCTTAAGGACCGGTTCCGAATCCGAAAAGGTTAAGGTTTGAATTTCACGCAGCCCCGAAAGCCCTTTGGCGCCCGATCCCCGTAAAAACCGATCCAAAACCGTTTCAGCCTGATCTTCCAGATGATGGGCCACCGCCATGCCCCATGCGCCTTCTTGGCGAACCAGCCGTTGAAAAAAGGAATATCGCAATTCCCTCGCCTGGTCTTGGAGGGATTTTTGATTTTGATGAAGTCTTTTTTTGAAATCACGGACCTTGAGAACTTTCAACCGAATCTTCCACCGGGCACAGAGGCGGCGCACCGCTTTTTCATCCGCTTGGGACTGTTTCCCTCGAAGTCCATAATTGACATGGGCGGCGACAATTTTTTGAGAGGGATTCGGCCAGCACTCGACCATCAGGCGCAAAAGGGCGGTCGAATCACAGCCTCCTGAAATCCCCACGATCAATCGGGACCGGGAAGAGGGTGATCGGGAAAATGAAAAGAGCGGGTTCGTCATGGGATTTATCTTATGGGAATTAGTGGTAGCGGGGGGCGGATTCGAACCGCCGACCTACGGATTATGAAACCGTTGCTCTAACCAACTGAGCTACCCCGCCATCGTCCAAAAAAGGCGCGAGAATACCCGAAACGCTTGATCGGCAGCCGAGGGAACGCACGGGGCCAGTGAATATGCCAATCTTCCAAGGTCTTGTCAAGAACGACCCATCCAGGGATCGCGGGAATGGGCCCCGGGTTGGGGAAGTAACCCTTATTTGCTTTTTCGTTCCATGAAGGCTTTTCGAAGCTCGCTGGCAATCAAGGGGTTTTTCATTAATATCTTCTCAAAATCATAGCGCTGGAGAACGAACAGTTCGGTCACATCCTCCGCCACGACGGTGGCGTTGCGGGGCTCGTTGGACATGAGGGCCATCTCGCCAAAAAACTGGTCCTCGCTCAGATCGGCGACTTTCTCTTTTCCAAATGTTTTCTTTTTCCAAACCGAAACTTTGCCCGAGGCAATGAGATAAAAAGCATCGCCCGGATCACCCTGCTTGATGATTTCATAGCCTTTTTGAACGCGAATCATCCTCAAGTGTCCGATGAGTTCGTCCAACTCACTCATCTTCAAAGACTGGAAAAAATAAGTGCCTTGAAGCACGTGCCGAAGACGTCCAAAAACCGAATTGGTGTCGCTCATAAATTTCCTCTCAGTATCAAATGTGTCAATGAAGGTTCGATGTCTTTAGTATATATCGCATCGAAAGACACCGACAAGCAAATCGGCCCTTTCTACTTTCACCCAAAAACAATCCCTTTGGTTCGCAGCTGTTCCAGTACCTGCTGAACCGCGTGGCTCTTGTTCATCACGTAAAAATGAATCCCGGGCGCGCCTCCGCGAAGCAGTTCAGCGCATTGGTCAGCCGCATATTCGATTCCCGCCTGTGTCACCTTTTCCTTATCATTCTTGACCGGCTCGATTTTTTCTTTCAAGGCCGCGGGATACTTGCCGCCCGACAGATGGCAGATTTTCTCAATTTGAACATAGTCGGTGAGCAACCAAATCCCCGGTTGAACCGGCGTCGTCACACCGATGGCTCGAAGCCGATTCACGTACTGAAAATAATCATCGTTGTCAAAAAACAACTGGGTCACCACGAAATCGCCGCCGGATTGAATCTTGCGTTTCAAGTTTTGAATGTCTTCGTCTTTGCTTGGTGCTTCGGGGTGACCTTCGGGATAACCCGCCACGCCCAAACCGAAATCGTAACCTTCGGACCGGATAAACCGGATCAGCTGATCGGCATAGCGGAATCCATCGGGAGGCGGCACAAAAGCGGTTTCACCTTTAGGCGGATCGCCCCGCAGAGCCAAAAGATTTTCAATACCGGCTGTTTTTAACTGATCCAGCAATTGTTTGATTTCGGAACGCGAATGACCGACGCAGGTGAAATGAACCAGGGGAAGGATGCCGGTTTCTTTCAGGCGCAAGGCGATATCGTAAGTCATATCCCGGGTGGACCCGCCGGCGCCGTAAGTGACTGAAATATAATCCGGTCTTAATTGTTTGAGCGTTTCCACCGTCTGAAAGAGCGCCTCCAGATTCCCGTCTCTCTTGGGTGGAAAAAGCTCAAAGGACAAAACTCTCTTTTTTTGAGCGAACAATTCTTTAATTTTCATAGGATTTTTTTCGGTTCCCAAATGATTTGGCGTCTCCAGAGGTAAAGCAGTATAGCAACATACAGAAAGCAGGAAAGGAGAGAAACCCATTTCCCTATTTCAAAAGAAAGAGGCTGGTATTTTAAAATAAAATGGTGATATCCCGGCCCCAGCGGAATGGCTCTCAAAAAATAGTCGCCCGGCAAAACCCGGTAATCTTTCTGACTGCTATCCTCTACGGCTTCCGCCTTCCAACCCGAACTATAGTTATCGGTCAACAGTAAAACGCAGGGACTGACGGTTTTCGCCTGTATTTCTATTTCATCGGTGGAACGGTCAATCCACCGAAGTCCGCCCTTCTCATCGTCAGGCCCGGTCGGTAATCCCGGATCAGTTTCAAGCAAGACTTCGTGAGAAGGATTGAAATTTTTATCCGTAATTGCTTTTAATTCCGCCGCCGGGTCAGACAGGATATCCCAGTGATAGATCAAAGCCATGCGGGGCATTACCGGAAAAGGTAACACGAGGCTGTGAAGAGTTTGTCCGTCGTCGGTTAAAAGGTATTTAAGCCGGATAAGTCCGAACGACTTGCTGAATTTGGTAAAAACGGGAGAAACAGAAAATAAGCGGTTTTCCGCGATACCCTGGCTGGCGCAAACAAACCTGGCGTAGCGGGAGGGAACCATCGGCTCGTCTTCCCATATTTCCAGTCCATCCGTCACCAGCGATTTCGCGCCGATACCGTAAACACGGTTGTCTCCCGGATTTTGCAGACAAAATTGTGAAACCCGGTCATAGCCTGCCTGCAATTGTGACATCTCAAAGGTCGGCCGATTAGCCCGCGCGAAAACAAACAATTCCAGAACAGCTAGGGCGACCATACCGTAAACCGCAATCCGCCGATGAACTCCCAAAAAATAAAGGCTGGACAAAATTAGGCAGATTATTCCCGCCCATAAGAAACTCTTTACCGCGCCGATGCCAGCCTGAACAACAAAATGATTTTTCGCGGTTGAATCCATTAAAGCGAAAGAATGAACGAGCCATGAAACATGCGAAACCGCATCACCCCAGATTCCCGCCATGCCATTAAAAACCATCGAATCAACCCATCCGCTTAAACCCAAAAGAAACAAACTTACCCCGGCCAAAATCCAAACCCATCTTCGATAACTTTTTGGATTGGCCATCCAATGGTTCAGCCCCATGCCTGAAAGCATGGCCAAAAACAAGGAAGATAAAAAAGCGAATTTCGAGATGCCTCTCATGCCGTCAAACATTGGAATCCAATGGTAAAAAAATGAATAAAGCGGGGTATAAGCTCCAAAAGCGATCACCAAAGTTATCACCAGCATGGTCAGTACCCATCTCCGTTCCCGGGCCTTTACCTTGATCACCGCCGACGCGGCCAGTGCCAAAGCAGTCATGCCCACAAAGAGGGAAACCTCCCAAAGATACCAGCTTCCCCAGTAATGACTTTGTTCCAAATCACCGAAAAAATAAGGCAAAAAGAGTGTCAAAAGATTTTGGGGCGGGAATGAAAAAGAGGCGGCCGAGTTGAAATCCAGGGAAAGATGACGGGCACTGTCCCAAATCGCTTCCAAGCCGGTCCAGGATTGGGCCGCCGTGATCAAAAGCGCGCCGCCGTAAAACCCGGCGAAACCGCTTACAGCGGCTAACTTTCGGGAATGATTATTAAGGTTCAAAATCAAATAAATAACGGCGGTAATGCCGGTGAAATAAACGTATTGGGGGTGGCCCGCCAAAACCTGCATGGAAACCGAGAAAATCCCCAATAAAACCCAGAATCCTTTTTTTCGATCCAGCCATCCATCAATCGCCAAAAAAATCAGGGGCGCCCACACCATGGCGCAAAGGTTAGGCAAATGACCCGCGTAGAGGTGAAGGTAGTAGGCTCCGCCCCACATAAAAACCACGCCGGAAAGAAAAGCTGCCAGTGGATGAAATCCTCTATAGGAAGCCCAAAGATAAGTGAAAAAACCGGCCAAAAAAACATGAAGCACAATCCCCAAATTGATCGCGGCGGGCAGTGGCATCAATAAGTAGTGCCAATTAAAGGGGTAAAGCAAAGCCGACTCGAAGTTGCCCAGAAAAGGATTGCCGCAAAGATAATGGGGATTCCAAAGAGGCAGATACCCGCGACGGATTTCATCAAATCCAAACCGCCGCCAAGCGGCGAAATGCAGATAAATGTCCGCTTGAGGGCTGGATAAAACCCTTGTCGGATGAATAAGTAAATCCCCAAAAAGCAGAAGATTAAGCCCCAATAGCCCCAGAACGGCTGAAAGATGGGCTTGTAGAGGCCAACGGGTATGGTTTGCCATGGATTCATGGAAACAAATCGAAGCTTCAGCGTCAATCTTTTTTACAAACCGCCTCTTGAGGGGCCGCCTTTTTCCCCTACAATCAACCTACCGATCGGAAGGATAGACCTTTGAAAAAGCCAGATTACATTGTTTTAACCGGACTTAAAGTTTCCTGTATCATCGGGATTTTCGAGTGGGAAAGAAAAAAGAAACAAAATGTCCTCATCGACCTCAAAATACCCTGCGACGCGCGCAAAGCCGCTCGAAGGGATAATATCAAGGACGCGGTGGATTATAAAAAAATCGCCAAAACCACCATTGCCTTTGTGGAAAAAAGCGATTTCCAGCTGGTAGAAACCCTGGCGGAAAAATTAGCTGACTTGCTTTTAAAAACTTTTCGTCTCACCGAGGTAGAACTTTCGGTTTCCAAGCCGGCCGCGATCCGTGGATCTCAAAATGTGGGTGTGAAAATCCACCGGACAGGTTCCACTGCCGGTCCTCGGGAACTGGTTTTTCTGAGTCTGGGTTCCAACATCCGTCCCCAGCAGAACCTAACGCTAGCCTTAAATGAAATCGCCGGCCGGTATGACTTACAAGGGCTGTCTCACGCTTACGAAACCTCTCCCGTGGGTTATCCGGGGCAAGCCCCCTTTTGGAATATGGCGGCCGCCATATCAACCGACGAGCACCCTGAAAAAATAAGGGTTTGGCTGGCTTTTCTTGAGAAAAAAACAGGCAGAAAAAAAGACCAAAAAAACTTTGGTCCCAGGACCCTGGACGTGGATTTAATCGCCTGGAAGAATACCGTTCACAAATCCAAAACCTTCCGCCTGCCCCATCCGGACATCGCGACCAAAGCTTTTGTGTTATTTCCCCTGTTGGAAATAAGCCCAACCTGGACACATCCGGAAACTCAAAAATCCATTATTGAATTGGCCGCTTCGTTCAAGGATAAAACCCAAAAGATAAAACAATTGCCGGTTCAGACATTCGCCGGCTTTCCCCCAAGAGTCGTCAGGAAGTAAAACGGCCTCCGTCCACATGTAAAATCTGGCCTGTCACAAAATGATTGGACGCCAAAAACCAGACCGCCTCGGCGATTTCTTCCGGGTTTCCCCGTCGCTTGAGCGCGGACTTCGCAACCAGTTTTTTTTGCTGGGTTCGAGTGTAATGTTTTGGAAAAGTAATGACCCCCGGCGAAACCGCGTTCACCCGGACCTTTTCTCCCAAAGTCAAAGCCAGATAGCGGGTTAGAAAAATAAGCGCTGCCTTGGAGGCGCTGTAGGCCGCATGTTCCTTCAAAACGGGAAATTCCCCGTAAATATCCGTAATATTAACTACGCATCCCCTGCTTTTTTCCAGCCAAGGCCCGGCCGCGACTGCCAAACTAACCGGTGAAAACGTGTTCACATTGAAAATATGATTCCATTCTTTCCAGTCATTCTCTGTCAAAGACGTCGGCTCAAAAATCGATGCGTTATTCACCACCACGTCCAAACGACCCCATCGATGAACAACCTGCCGAATCATCCGGGAGGATTGGCCCGGATCGGATAAATTGGTTTGAACCAGGAAAACTTCAACGCCGCTTGCTTCTAATTCATTTTTCAATTCCAATGTTTTAACTTTTGATTTTCCATAATGAAGCGTGAGATTGAATCCTTGGGCCGCCAATTTTCGGCAGATGGCGGAGCCCAAAGAACTGGCTGAACCCGTTATTAACGCGACCGGCCTTGAAGACTCTCGTGAAGTTTTTTTCATTTTTATCTCCGGGATCAGGATTCAGCCCGGGCTTCGTCCAAAGCGCGGGTAACATAAGGAATAAATTTCCAATACCATCGTGTCAAATCAACGATCTTGCACTCTGGATATCTTTCCAGATAAAGCTTTTGGGTGGAGTCCCAAATAACCGACCCGGGACCATTTTGCTTTAAATTTTCGACAAACTCCCGGACCAAACCTGGCGGCCGAATTTCGTAAAAATCATTGATCACTTCTTCTTGAAGCTCCTCGTTTGAAACCAAAAGATCGAGAATCAATAAAAGACTTTGCGAGGATTCATAAATCCGCTCCGTGTCCAGTCCCCGTCCGGTGCTCAATCCAAGCCCCTTACCCAAAATAAACCGGCCGGCCTGGGGAATCCACACCTCGTAGTTCTGGCCTAAATAGGAAACATTGACCGCATAGGGATTTTCAAGCAAGAGCGAAACCCTTCGATCCGGAATAGCGCAAAGACCTTGGGCTGTTGGTTTTTGATTGGGTTTTATTTGGGGACAGACAAATCGAAGCGTTCCAATATCTCCTCGAAAATACGCCTGTGAATGGGGTGAGCTTTTCCATTTGTTTGTTTTACGTTGAAATCCTTGCGCCATTAGATGGTCATGAAGACCTTGAAAGGTCTTGCCTCCCTTGGCGATTCCAATGACAACATCTTGCGACCGGTAAGACGAGACTGGCTTTTCCAATAATGAAAAGTGGTATAACTCCACGGCTTTTTCTTCCAAAACGACCAGGGAGGGAAGAAAATCTTTCAGCAAAGGAAGCCATGAGCCGATGGAAGCGAACACACGCACGGTGAAAACCCTTAGGAAAATATCGGTTTAATCATGCGCTGATTATCTTTTAAATGCCTTTGATTGCAAACCCCCGCTTTTTAAGAAACAAAGCCAGGCTTTGGCGGCAGTCGCCCTGAATCTCAATGATTCCGTTTCGAACCGTCCCGCCCGCTCCGCAGGCTCTTTTCATTTGGCTGGCCAGTTCTTCCAATTCTTCTGGTCTGCGGGTAAAACCCTCCAAAACCGTGACTGTTTTACCGCCCCGACCCTTTTTTTCAATACGAATGTAGATGATTTCCATGAAAACCGGCCTATAAAAAAAGCCGCTTCGGACGAAGCGGCTTCATGTTGGTTGCGGGGGCTGGATTTGAACCAGCGACCTTTGGGTTATGAGCCCAACGAGCTACCAGGCTGCTCCACCCCGCGTCTGTTTGGCGCTTATCGCGCCTATTGATATATGGTGCCCAGGACCGGAATCGAACCGGTACGGGCTTTAGGCCCGAGGGATTTTAAGTCCCTTGCGTCTGCCAGTTCCGCCACCTGGGCGAGAAACCCGATTTAGTGAATTACCCGAAAAAAATTACTCTAACTGGCTAAAAAGGAACGTCAGCATAACCACCCATCCTGAGGAAGTCAATAAAGATTGGATTGGACCTTAGTGATCGTCGGTTTTACCGAACTTATAAATCATCTCGCCCGGTTTGACGAGATCCAGCTCTTCTCTCGCCTGTTTCTCGACCGCCGAATTATCTTTGGAGTAACTTTGATACTCGGTTTGATAGTGGTCAATGTCGGATTGCAGAAGCGTGTTTTCCTCAACCAAACTTTGTTTCTCGGAATGCAGTTTGTATAAATTCCACAAACCCCGGTTTCCGCTAAAAAGCAGGTAAGCTACCACCAAAACAACGATTAACATTCCCCATTTGCGCTGCCGGTTCATCGTGTCTCCCAGGGTTTAAAAATATCCCGCCAACCCCTTTGACGTTCTTGGTCCATCGTTTTTAAAAATTCATCTGTCGGCTTATCTTGATAAGTTATTTTATACCTCAAGAAGTGCTTTTCAAGCGCCACGGCGTACAACGAGAAAAGAAAAACGAAACCGATAAAAAACCACAGAAAAGGTCCGAGAAAAAAGAAAAAACCGGCTAGCGCCGAAAAAAGAAGAAGGAGGAGAGATGTTGGGCCCGTGCCGAGTGTGATTAAAAACGAACGGTAAAACAATTTACCCATTGAAGGGTTCTGAAAAAATAAAATCGGCCATTGATAAAAAGTCATTGTAAGCCCATAAAGAAAAACCGTCGCCGCAAACCCCATCAATATAAAAATCCAAATATGGCCGGATAACTGAAGTGAAAAAAAATAGAAGCGAAGATTATATAAAGCCAGTGCCAGAATTAACCCGGAAAGGACGGACGAAATCAAAGCCTTCCAAAAACATTCCCCTAAACTCCTCCGTAATCCGGCCCAGCTCACCTCTTCTTCCATGAAAACCTTGAAAACAACCAGTGCCCATGGCACTGAAACGGCGCATTCCAAAATATAGACGATGAAAATACCAATCCAATGCCATGGTTGGCCTTGACTCAAAAGGCCTGTAAGGCCAATCAGCCAAAACACGCCAAAGCAGGTTAAAAACCAGCCTAGGTTATAAAAGATTAATTGAAAAAGGTGATCGTAATAACGCCAGAACCAGGAACGAAAAATATCCTGCCATCGGGAATAGGAAGCCACATCCGGTTCGGAAGAAGTTTCTACAGGGAGAGGCAAAAGTTCCAAAATTTAGCCGAGTTCTTTTTCGAACTTTGGGATCGCCTTTTTGAGTTCTAAGCGCCCGCGTCCCAAATTTCCGTCTAAACTCAAAGCCAAGGCCACAAAATAGTTTTTTCCAACCAGCATCATGATCATGGTGGCTTTATCGGTCGTGATCAAAATTTCGGCCGTGTTTCCTAATCCGAAATTGGAAGAAGCCTTCATAGCGTTTTTAATAATGCTCGAATATTCGGCGCCCACCGAATTGATGTCAAAAGAATTATGAGCGACCTGGTCAATCACGATGCCATCCATTCCTACCAGGCTTGCCCCAATAGCTCCTTCGACATTCTCCAATATTTCCTCAAGAATCTTTTTAAAATCCATTGACTTCCCCGGGCGTCGAATTCAAACAATCAACCTGCTTTTTCGATTTTTTTAGCCGCGCCATCCATGGCCAGCCTTAACATACCCAAATTGATTTGATGGTCGGTCAAGACAACCAGAACACCGCCCGCGAAAGACACCAACAAGATAAGTCCCGTTTCGGCTGTCACTAAAACTTGTTTCAACGAACCTTGACTTAACTTAACCGCGGATTGATTCGTTTCATTAAAAATAGTCAAAACCTGCTTTTCAAAGGAGTCATTATTGCTATTTTCACCAACGGAAACAACGCCTATTCCATCCAGACTGGTCAAAAAACACCGGCGAATACCCGTGATAGCCGCCAACTCTGCCAGAACTACTTTTAAAACCTCAATTTGAGCCGCTGAATAAGGCCCGGTTGGATCGGAGTTACTTTCGCTCGTGGTCTTTTCGCCTAAACTTTTAGTTTCCGCTTGTTTTGATTTTTCCGCCGGTTTAGCCTCGTTATCACTGCGGTTCATCGACATGACTTGAAGAATATCGTCGTCAGAAAATTTAGCCCCCTTCTCTTTAAAATGGGCTGATTTGCCTTTCTCTGGCTTAACGCTATCCGCAGGCGCCGCCTCGGCCTTATTCGGAGTCGAACCGGATAAATCGGGGATTTTCTTTTTCAAATCAGTTAATTTTTGGCGGGCCGCCACATGGTTCGGCTCTTTTTTTAAAAGTTCTTCATAAGTTTCGATTGCCTTGTCTAAATGGCCCTGTTTTAAATAAAGTTCTGCCATAGTAACCGAAGCCATGCCGCCTGGATTTGATTCCTTTTCATTTGGGGTCTCTTTTGATCCCTCGGAAGGGGCGGATTGGGTAGCATTGGCGGCCTTTTCAATCGCCACTTTTAGAAGTTTAGGCGTTTCATCGTCATCCGGATTCAATGTGAGAACCGCTTGATATTCGTCGATCGCGGCTTTGAAATCAGATTTTTGCATGAATAGCGAGCCCAATAAAACATGAGCCATTAAATTTTCAACATCAAGTTCCAGTACTTTTTTAAATTCAAAAATCGCGTCATCTAGTTTGGCCTGTCCTTGATAGATCCGGCCCAGAACAAGATGTCCGTTTGAATAGTCGGGATTTTTATCCAAACCTTTTCGGCAAACACGATAGGCCTCCTCCAAAGAACCTTCTTTTCGGAAGGCCTCCGCCAGCGGGGCGAAAACAAGGGAGTCCGGATCGTCTTCTAGCTTTTTCTTCAGATCGGAAATTTCAGACGTAGACAGCTCCTTCGAATTTCTGGTGAAAGATCGGCTTCAAGCTTGAAGTTGTCTCAAAATGGAAAAAACAACGGGTTGAGGAACACTTTTTTGAATGGTAACAAGGCCTATTTTCCTTGTCAACACAAACTGAATTTGTCCTTTTTTCACTTTTTTGTCTAAAAACATTTTTTGATAAACTTTGTTCACGTTCCACCAGGGAATGGGCTTGAACAGTCCCGCCTTTTTCAAAAGGCGGATCTGCCGATCAGCCGTATTCGCTTCGCAAATTCCCAGTTGAACTGACAAAAGAGCGGCAAACTTCATTCCATAAGCGATCGCTTCTCCGTGTGTTAACCCGTTGTAATTAAAGTAAGCTTCCAAAGCATGGCCCACCGTGTGACCGTAATTGAGCCAGATGCGCCTGGCACCTTCCCTCTCATCTTGCGAAACAATTTGAGCTTTGATTTCGCAAGATCTCCAAACTAATTCCGAAAGTATTTTAGGCTCTTTGCGCAACACCTTATCTAAATCCTTCTCTACCCGATTAAACATGGTTTCATCTTGAATCACACCATATTTGATGACTTCGGCCAATCCTGTTTTAAGTTGCCGGTCATTTAAGGTTTTCAAAACGGATGTATCGGTTAAAACCACCTTCGGTTGATAAAATGAGCCGATTAAATTCTTAACGCCCGCAAAATCGATAGCCGTTTTACCCCCGATACCCGCGTCGACTTGAGCCAAAAAAGTAGTCGGACACTGAACCAGTTGAATACCTCTCATGTAAATCGAGGCCGCGAAACCACCCAGATCACCTACCACGCCTCCCCCTAACGCCAACAAACAAGAATCACGCTGAAAGGAAAGCCTCGCCATTTGGCTAAGTACTTTGAATAAAGTTTTTTCAGTTTTAAAAGATTCGCCATCGGGGATAAAAAAGGGATGGACCTTAAACCCTTTGGAACGCAGAGACTTGAAAATTGATTTTCCGTGAAGCCGATAAACAGGCCGGGTGGATAAAATCATGACTTTGTCCGAGATACCGACAGATCGAAGAATCGCGCCCGCTTTTTTCAGAACCCCATTTTCGACATAAACATCGTAACCTCTTGAACCAAGCTTGACTTCAATGGGTTTCATGGAATGTTTCCCTTTATTTAAGACAAATCGATTAAAGAATTTTTATTTAGCATTTCCAAAATCTCATACGCGACTTGTCTCGAATCTTTGCCGTCGGTCAAAAAACTTGAGTGGGCCAACTGGTAAACAGGATTGCGCTTTTCCAGAATTTGCTGAATTTTATTTAGCGGCTCTTTCGTTTGTGCCAATAGGGGCCGTTGTTCCGAATGCAGCTTGATTCTTTTCCATGCTGTTTCCGCAGAAACCCGCAGCCAAACGCACCAGCCCAAAGAAAGCAACTCGTTTCTATTGTTTTCATTCATCCATAACCCGCCGCCAGTTGAAACAACTAACTTACGACGGTTACGAATCAATCCGATTGTTTCTTTTTCTTCTGAGCGAAAAAAATCCTCGCCCTTCTCTTCGAAAATCTGAGCGATTGTTCTTTGATTTCTTTCCTCAATCCAATGATCGGTGTCTAAAAAATCAAAATGAAGTTCTTTCGCTAAATCCTTGCCTGTGGAGGTCTTTCCAGCCCCCATAAACCCGGTCAAAATAATAACGGGAAGGAATTTCATCGAGGAAGCGTCTAATAGCTTCGAACATGTTTTAAATAAAGCTGATAGCGCTGTTTGATTTCATCCATAAAATCACCGCCCATTTTTTCCAAGAAAGCGTCCGCGATTACCCAAGCGCAGATGGTTTCTCCAATGACCGAAGCGGCGGGCAATGCGCAGACATCCGAGCGTTCATAAGCCGCCTTCACCTCCCGTTTTGTCTCAATGTCGACAGACCGCAAAGGTTGCCGAAGGGTTGCGATGGGTTTTTTAGCCACTCGAACAACGATAGGTTCTCCATTACTTATGCCGCCTTCGATACCTCCGGCGCGGTTAGTTAAATGATAAAAACCTCTTTTACTTTGATAAGCAATTTCATCGTGCACTTTTGAACCCATTTGAACCGCGTTTGAAAATCCGTTTCCAATTTCAACACCCTTGATCGCCTGCATACTCATGAGGCCTTGAGCTAATCGTCCATCCAACTTTCGGTCCCATTGAACATGGCTGCCTAATCCGACCGATATGCCCGTAATAATTACCTCGAAAATACCACCCAATGTATCTCCGTTTTTTTTAGCCGAATCAATCAAGGAAATTGCTTTTTGTTCGGCTTTTTTGTCCATCATGCGGACGGGTGATTTATCAGCCCTTTCATTTAAATCGTTATATTGAATGGAACTTTTGGACACGGCGGAACCTAATTGGTAAACATAACTTTGAACGATTATCTTAAAATTTTTGAGAAGTTTTTTGGCAACTGCACCCGCAGCAACCCGAACTGTGGTCTCACGAGCACTGGCTCTTTCCAGAACATTTCGAAGGTCACGGTGATTGTATTTGATGCCGCCTGAAAGATCCGCGTGACCTGGGCGCGGGCGTTGAAGTGGATTACCAAAGGAGCCTGGGATTAAATCCGGCGTCATAATTTTTTCCCAATTTTCGTAATCTTTATTTTTAACAAAAAGCGTGATGGGCGACCCCAAAGTAACGCCTTTTCGAATACCCGACAAAATTTCAACTTGATCCGTCTCAATTAGCATTCTTCCGCCGCGACCATAACCTTTTTGACGCCGAGCTAATTCAAAGTTGATGTCTTCGGCCGAAATCATCAATCCAGCCGGAAAACCCTCTAAAATAACAATGGTTCCCTTGCCGTGGGATTCTCCAGCGGTTAAAAATCTAATGCCCATAATCTAGCTCCGGAATTTTTAGTAGGTGCTCGACAAACTTTGAATTTAGTCTTTTTTTATTGTAGTGAATCTTAGGATAAAAAATAAGCGCCCAACAAAGGCGCTTATGCTGAATCAAAATTTTAAACCCAACCTTAGTCTTGAATAATTGTCGGCGTGATAAAAATGACCAATTCAACTTTTGTGTGTTGAAGAGACTTTTGTTGGAAAAGATCGCCTATCAACGGCAAATTCATCAATAAAGGAACTCCGCTGTATGAATCTTGTAATGTATCCCGAACTAATCCGCCAATTACAATTGTTTCCCCGTTTTTAATAGTAATCGTAGTAGTCGCCGTCTGTTGACTGGTGGGTGGTGGCGCACCAGGCCCGCCCGGGGGCCCAGTCTGCGATGTGACCGAAGCATTGACAATGGTCGTTATGCGTCCGTCATCGGTAATTCTGGGAGTGATTTTCAAATCAACCGGAAGGGGCAGAGTATTATAAACAGTGTTATTAGTAACCACACCTCCTAAGCCGACCGTCTGCTGGTTTGTCGTATAAATAACATTTTCGATCGAGTCAATTTCAGCCGCGACCCCGCTGGCCGTTGCGACCCGTGGCCTGGAAATAATTTTTCCCAATTGCCTAGTCTCGAGAGCGTTTAACGTCCCGTTGATATCGATCCCACCTTTAATGGTTCCAAAAGCTAAAGACGCCGGATTAATTGCGGTATTTTGTAAAGTATTAGAAAACGTTCCTGTGACGGTCGGGTCTCCTGTCGATTTGGTTAAATCCCAATTAAATCCCAGATTCAAAGCGTTTTCTTTATCCACTTCAACAATATTAGATTCAATCAAGACTTGAGGCGATTTAATGTCTAACTCTTTTACCAATTCCAGCAAAACTCCCATATTAGCTGCATTTTCCCAAATAATTAAGCTGTTGGTTCGTGCATCCACTTGCACTTTTCCAACAGGAGTTAAGTAGGGTGTCAAAATTCCCATTGTTACTGCTGGATCGGAATAGTTCAACTTGACTACTTTGGTAATACGGTCCCCCATTGCATCCGAACCCAATTTCAAATCATCGATAGTATTTTTGTATTCCGCCACATCCCCCGCAGTTCCATTTAAGATGATCACGTTTCGAACCGTATCAAAAGCGCTAATGGAAGCATTATTCGGATCCAAAATAGAACGCACTAAAGTGTCAAATTGCTGAGGAGTCATCCCCCCTGACGGGGCAATAATCTCGGTTACCTTTGGCAAAGTCATTTTGGTAGATTTTAAGAAAGCTTGTGTTCCTATGCGAATTCTGTTTCCTTGAACCTCATAGTCATAAGCGCCAGGCGCCAATAAATTAGATAAGGCAGTTTTCAATGGAACGTTTTCAAACTTCTCATTGACTACGCCCGTAACTGGCCCGGATACAAAATCAACATCAAACCCAGATTCACCGGTCAGGGTTTTTAGAACTGCATTAAGATCAGCGCCTTGAATGTCCATAGATACCAATTGATTGATATCCGATTTTTTTTTCAACCGGCTTCTCCACTACAGCCGGAGCGGCCAACGTGATCACTACTTGGTTTAAGTCGCGATCAATCTGGTTTAATGTTCCAGGCACTAAAGTCAAAATCACTTCCGCGATTGGCGAAAACTGCGGACCAATCTGTCTTAATTCCATGGAAATCAATCCACCTTTAA
>Ga0206828_1025_pt1 | contig 29864 bp, 19 predicted proteins | sample Alteio_BWOrgCont_78_FD_152858 | JGI IMG/M metagenome (GOLD analysis project Ga0206828, IMG submission 152858) | Enriched cells from forest soil in Barre Woods Harvard Forest LTER site, Petersham, Massachusetts, United States -... | ecosystem: Environmental > Terrestrial > Soil > Temperate forest >... | reverse complement strand
TACGCCCACCGCCACCGGCACGCCGACGATCACCTCCACACCCACAGCGACCAATACCGTTATCCCTTCGGCGACGGTGACGCCGACCCCCACGGTTACCAATACCCGGACCCCCACTTCCACTTTTACCTGGACCAGCACCTCGACGGATACACCGACGGATTCGATGACGGCTACGCCGTCCCTCACCGCTACGCCTACGGACACTCCCACGCCCACTTTGACCCCGACGAACACGAACACTCCAATCCCTTCGGCCACGGTGACGCCGACTCCCACCGTCACGAATACCTGGACCGCCACTTTCACCTGGACTTGGACGAACAGCCCTACCCCGACACCCACCGCCACTCCCACGCCCACGGAAACCCTGACTTCCACCCCGACGGATACGCCCCTGCCTTCTGCCACCCCAACGCCTACCGCCACGGCCACGAAAACTGTCACTCCCACCAATACCCGGACACCCACCTTCACCAACACTTGGACCGCGTCCCCGACTCCCACCCTGACTGGGACACCCACTTCCACCTTCACCCCGACGCCGACCGCGACGGTCACGATTTCTCCCACCATGACCGACACGCCGGTTCCTCCGGGCGACATTACGGTGAAGGTGGGCATTTATAATTCGGCGGGAGAACTCATCGACCAGATCCTGGTGGGTTACTTCCAAGAACCGGTGGAATCCATTTCCTTGTCATCCGGCGGAATCATCACCAGCCTGCAGGACCCGGTCACGGCCCTGCTTCCGGGCGGGGTCTTGATTTCCTGGAACGGCACGAATCAAAACGGAACCCCGGTGGCCAACGGCCAGTACTATCTCAAGATCGATAACGTGTCCCCAGCGGGCAGCGTCACCAGCGTCACCCAATCGGTGACCGTGAACCGGAGCGTCAGCCAGATCATCCTGGCCGTTTACAATTCAGCGGGGGAAGTGGTCCGGCATTTGGCCGCCGAAACGGATAATTCCCCGGGGCCCACCATCACCCAGCTCACCCTTTCCAGTCCGGTGATCGATCCGGGAAGTTCCTTCCCGGGCACTGCCCATCAACTGGTGATCACGGCCAATGGGGCCGCCCTTTCCTGGGTTTGGGACGGCCGCAGTGATTCAGGCGAACCGGTTTCCAATGGGACTTATTACGTGAGTCTTTTCGACCAGAATGGGGAAGGGTTCCAATCGTCCCTGACTCAAACGGTGGTTGTGCTTTCCAGCGGAAACTTCTCTCCTGGAAAGGTGATGGCCGAGCCCAACCTGCTTTTACCGGGAACCCAAAAGACCGCGTTTAAAATCATTTCCGACCAATCCTATACTTTGAATCTGCGTATTTATGATCTGGCGGGGGAATTGGTGAAGGCATTCTCGGGACCGGCGGGAAGCAATGAGGCCGATTGGGACACGGGAGCCCCTTCGCGGCCCATCGCCAGCGGCATTTACCTGGCCGTGGTGGATTTAACCGATAACCAGGGAAAGTTCGCCGGACGGCAAACCGTTGCGTTAATGCTGGAACATTAACCTATCACCGCATCACGGTGACCGTGCTTCGGTGAACCGCGCCGTCGGCCTGGAGAATGAAAACGTAAACTCCCGGCGGGACGAAGTTGCCTGAATCATTCCGGCCATCCCAGGTCAGTAATTGAGACGCTTGAAAATCGATGGAGCGTATTTTGCGCCGCCGCAAGTCGGTGATCACCAGATGGCCCGGACCGTGGTAGGGGCTTAAATTAAAATGGGCCTGGTCATTGGGCGGCGTTCCCGGCGTGAAGGGGTTGGGGCTGACAAAGGGTGAGGCCAAAGTTGGCGGAATCGAGCAGGGCGCCAGGGCCAAGGCACCGAAGGTCCGGGGGTCCACCGTGTCGAAGAAACCGCCGTTCCAGATCAATTCGCCGGCGCGGCATCCGGCGTCGCTTTCATTGACCCCTAGGTCAAATCCCAAAGTCATTCCAGCGGAAGGGGTCACAGCCAAAGTGGACCAGGGAATCGCCGCTTCCACGGTGTAACCGTTGGAAATGGTGGCGGTGGAAAAGACTACTCCGGTGGTCCGGTTTTGCCGCTCCTCAACCACGGGATTGTTCCAACCGAAAGTAAAGGTGAAATCGTCCGGCTGGTTGGTGGATGTCAGGACATTGTCCGTGTTCAGGAAAACCTCCACCGAATCGTCATCGAAGAGTTGGGCCGAGCTATTCGAAAGGTTGCTTTTGACAACCGTCACGCCCACATAAAGATACTGATTATCCCAAAGCGTCCGGAATTGGGCCGAAGTGCCAGCCGTGGAACCGTCGACGGTTTTGGCGGCGGGCGTCCAGGAACCCTGCCAGGCGGGTTCGGAAAAAACACCATCTTCCACGATCGTGGCACCCTGGCAAGCGATGCCGTAGGCGGGATCGACCTGGGCCGATGGAATAGGATTTTCGGGCTGGCCCGAATAAAGATAGTTGATGCTGATCAGTTGGACGCCCGGAGAAGAAGGATAGGACCAGCTTAAATTCAAAGCGTAAGTGGCCGGGGCGGACGCGGTGTAGTCCATTTCCAAAGGAACAGGGGTTAAAGCGGGCAGGGTGACGACTGCCGTATAGGGAGCGGAAAAAGGACCGGGCCATTGGCTGACGACGGCGCTGTTGTTCACCAGCAGGCTGACGCCTCCGTTCTGCGGCGTCACTAAAAAGGTATAGGGCGCGCTGCCGGCGACGGGGGGAACCAGCAAGCCGGTGAAACGGGCGCTGAAGTTGTCCGGCTGAATAACGCCATATTCGGGGGAACAACCGGGCCAGTTGTAATTGGAACTTTGCTCAATCCGCGTATAAGCGGGAGTTCCCGAAAGGGTTGGGTTGTTGTAATAAGAAGCCAGCATGCCGTCGCCAACGGGAGGAAGGGGGGTGGTAGTGGGTGTGGGGGTTTGGGCGGAGGAAATCACCGGAGCCCAGAAAAGATAAAACAAAAACAGTTTGAGAAAACCCCAGGACTTCAAGGGCGACATGGCGTACCTCCAGCGATCCATTAGGGGATCATCCGATAACCAATTTGGGGAATGGTCTCAATCTTCCGGCCCGAAGGTCCCAATTTACTCCGCAGATGTCCTAAGTGCACATCCACGACCCGGGGCACCAGATAGGTGTTGGGCCCCCAGGCAAACCGCACAATCTCCTCCCGGGTGAGGGCCTTTTCCGGGTGGGACAAGAGGACCCGGAGAATGTCGAATTCCCGGGCCGTTAATTCGACGGGTTTTCCCTTACATAACACTTTGTGGGAATGAAGGGAGAGCTTCAGATCGCCCAGGATGAGTTCCTCATCGGGGGAGGGAGACACCGGGGTTTGACGGCGCAGAATGACCCGGACCCGCGCCTCGAATTCCCGTTCGTTAAAGGGTTTGGTCAGGTAATCGTCGGCTCCCGCCTCCAGGCCCGCCACAATATCTTCCGAGGAAGCCCGTGCCGTCAAAATGAAGACCGGCAGGTCTTTAAGGGCGGCTTCTTTTTTAAGCTGGCGGCAAAGGTCCAGCCCGTCCCCGTCGGGCAGGTTTAAGTCGAGGATCAGAAGATCGGGCTTCAGCCGCCGGACGGCCTCTGAGCCTTCCTTGGAATTGACCACCGTTTCCACCCGGTAATTCTCGGCTAAAAGCAGGTCCCGGGTCAGGGTCAGGACTGAGGGATCATCCTCAACAATTAAGATCAAGGCTGGGTTCATAGGTTCGCTCCCGTCGGGTACCACCGGGCGGGGTCCGGCTGTTTCGGCAGCCGCACGGTAAAAAGCGCCCCCCGCCCTAAAGCGCTTTCGACTTTCACCCCGCCGCCCAAGGCGGCCGTCAGACCCTTCACGATCGAAAGACCCAATCCACTGCCTTCCCGGGTTTGAAAGTCCTTGGGCTGCTTCACCCGGAAAAATTTATCGAAGATCAACTCCTGGTATTGGGGATCGATGCCGATGCCCGAATCCCTCACCTCCAGGATAAAGTCGCCGTTGGCTTCCAGGACGGTCATCTCGATGGTTCCCTGATCGGTGAATTTGATGGCGTTGGAAAGCAGGTTCTGCGCGATTTGGCGGAACATGGTGACGTCGGAAATGAGGGAAACATAAGGAGCCTTTTTAATAAGGCTCAGGGTCAGCCCCTTGGCTTGGGCCTGGGATTGATAGAGGGCGGTGAGTTCGTTGAGGTGCGTCATCACGTCCACCGCTTCCAGGTAAGGCTCGACCTTGGCGGCCTCAATGCGGGCCACGGTCAAAAGATTATTGATAAAGCCGATCAAGTGGGTGGTGTTGTTGGAAATCATCAGCAGGTATTCTCCCTGCTTGTCGGTTAAGGCGCCGCCTTTGCCGTTTTGCAAAAAATTGGCAGCGCTGCGGATGGCGTGAAGGGGAGTGCCCAGGTCGTGGGTGACCCCGGAGACGAAGTCCCGTTTCATGGCGTCCAATTCCTTCAATTGCAGGACCATGCTGTTGAAGTCCCGGGCCAGGTCGCCGATTTCATCGCTGCGCTGGACCTGCACCAGCGAATCCAATTTTCCCTGGCGCACCAGGCGGGTGCCCTCGCTGATTTTTTGCAGGGGTTTGACCAGCGCGCGGGAAGCCAGCCAGGACACCAGCCAGCCTAAAATCAGGGTGACTCCCGCGGTGAAGGCTCCCAGCCCCATCCAACGGCGCAGTTGGGCTTGAATTTCCCGGTCCAGGGCCTGGGCCGAATAGCCGATCTCCACCCATCCGGCGGGTTGGCCGGCGACTTGAACTTTTTGGAAAAGGGCGGCGACCGAGGTGCCATCGGCTAGATTGAACCGGCGGCTATCCGATTCACGGGCCGAATCCTCCGGCGGCGGCGGAGTGACGGTAGGCGGTTGGATTATTCGGGAACCGGTCACCGGATTAAAAAAGGCCGTGTAAACAATATCGGGGTTTTGAGCGGCCAGCCGCATGAAATTCAGCACGGCCACATCTTCCCGCTGGAGAACCGCTTCCCGGGTGGCCAGGGCGAAAGAGGCCAAGTATTGTTTTTGATCCTCGCCCGCCTGGTGTTTCAAAACCCAACGGGCGCCCGCGTAAAATAAAACAAAGACCGCCGCCAGGGTCAAAAATACCAGGCCGCCGTGGCTTAAAAAAAAGCGCTCTTTAAGTTTCATGGCGCGGTTCCCCCGGCTTCCAATTTGGCCCGGACCAGGTTGTTCTGGGCGTTGAGATTATTCGGATCAATCTTCAAAGTGTCCTGCCAGTCTTTCACGGCCTCCGCGTTGTCCCCGCTTAAATAAGCCCGCAGGCCTTTTTGATAAAGGTCCTGGGCTTCCTGGCTTTGTTCCGGGGTTAATTTTTCCCCGGAACCCGGAGCGCTTTGCTCCAGTTTAGCCGCGGCCGAACCGTTGGAGGGTTCCAGGATGAGAACTTTTTTCCAGTCTTCCCGGGCCAAGTCGGGCCGTCCCTTTTGATTATAAAGATCGGCTTCCAGCAAAAGCCGGTCCACCTGGGCGCCGGCGGCCGGCGAGACGGCGTTCTGGGACAAGGAGCGGGAGAGGCGGGCGAACGAAGGATCGTTCGGATAAGTTTTTTGACCTTGGACCAACAGCTCGGCGGCTTTTTTTCTCTCTCCCTTGGCGAGGGCGTCGAAAGCCTGGGTTAATAAATCACTGGCTTGGGGATTGGCGAGGGCCAGGGAAGGGGGCTGATTTTTCAAACGGTCGGCGGCTTGTTGATATTGAGGATTGGCGGGATCGAGCTGGGCCGCCCATTCGTCATCCCGCTGGGCTTCGGCCAAGAGCCCCTGACTTTCCGCGGTCTGTCCCAGCGCGAAATATTGAGCGGCCCTTTCCTGATTGTAGTTTTGAAGGGCGTCCTGTTTTTTCGCGAGGACGGAGGGATCGGTTTTTAATTTCAAAGCTTCCAGGTAATACCACAGGGCGGTGCGCCAGTTTTTCGCTTGGACCGCGCTTCGGGCCTTCGCCAGGAACCAATCATAAGGTCCGGCGGTTGGAGCGGGAGCGGGGCCTAGAAAAGTCAACTCCAGCACGTAATTGGCCGGAAGACCCTCGGAAGGGATGGAAGGTTCGGCGCCCCAGGAAAAAAGATAGGCGTAATCCAATTTCAAAAAAGAATTGCTCCATCCGATTCCCAAGCCGCCCTGGTTCGCGTCTCCCCCGGCCCGCAGGGCCAGGTTCAGGAAAGGAAGCCGCCATTCCCCGCCGCCCTGGGTTTCCAGCCCCGATCCCAAGTCGTCCTGGGAAAGGGTGAGGAGCAGGGAACCGGCACCAGCCAGCGAAAGATCGTAGGCGGCACCCCAGCGCCAAGTGACCGGGAAGCGGTAAACCCCGATGACTCCTAGGTTCGGCTGGGTGAGATCGTCCGCCGAGAATCCCAAAGTCAAAGACGGCAGGGGTTGATAAAGAATCCCGGCGCCCAGTGAAAAGGCTTCTCCCGAAAAATTGGAGCCGCTCAAACCGGACAGCGCGGAACTGAGGGTGTAGGCTTGTTTGAGATAGGAAAAAGAAAACCCCAGTTGAAAATTACCGATCGCTTTGAATTCGGGAAAATCCCGGCCCCAGGCCAGGCGAAAGCGGTCCTGCTGGAGGTTGTTGGAGCCGAAGTGGTCCCAAGAAAGTCCTGAGGTTCCCCAGGAGTCCAGAGGAAAGGCGGCGGTCAGGCCGCTGGTGGAAAGCGTATCCTGCTCCAGGCCGGGTTCCAAAGCCTGATAACGGGCGGAAAGATTCAGCTGGTCCAGGGAACCCAAACCGGCCGGGTTGAAGTAAAAACTTTCAGACCCTTCCGGATCGGCCACCAAATTGCCTCCCATGCCGGAGGCCCGGGCGGGCGGGTCGAAATCCAGAAAAGCCCCCTGGGCCGGCGGGGAGGAGAAAGCGCCGAGGGCCAGGGCGGTCAGAAGTGACCGGACCATGGTTAAAAGAAGATTTCGATGGAAGCAAATAAAGCGCTTTTTTTTCAAAGACAACCCGATTTTAAATTTTGTGAAACCGGCCATTCGCCCTGTCTATTCTAACAGGCCTTACGGCCATCCAAGGCTACTCCGCCATTCCGAGGTCTGGAAAACTGTTGCCTATAAAAACTAAGGAAAAACCGGTTTAATTCCTCAATATTGTAGGGCGCTTGCTTATAAAGAAGCGTTAAAGAGTGCCAGGGGTATCCGCGCAAGAGAAATTACAGCGTTATGATTCTAGCGTAGCGGTTGAAGCCGCTTTTGAACTTAGATTTTTACTGTGGAAGTTTGAGGGATTTTTTTGAGACCCACTAAAAACGCTATCCGTTTCCGTCTGACGACGGTCTTTTTTATTGTCCTCCTCACGGGGTTCACGACTGTGATTCATGCCAATGTGCCCGGCGGCGGTACCGGCACGGGCGGCAACGTTACCGTCGCCCAAAACGGCACCAACGTCACGCTGGCCAACGGCATTGTCTCCTTCGTCATTAACACGACCAACGGCACCATCACCAGCTTCATCTATAACGGCACGAACCTTTTGACCGGAGGCGACGGCGGGGGCGGGGGATCTTTTTACTACGACGACTCCGGCGGGCCCCTTCTGACGAACACCGTCTATACCCTGACCGTCAACCCCGCCAACAACGGCGGCAACCAAGCGGAAGTCTGGCTGCAATCGACCGAAAGCCCCATGGACATGGCAGTCTATTATGACCTGCTGCGTGGGCAGCAGGGCATTTACGATACAGTGGTTTTTACTCACGAGGCCAGCTATCCCGACTATCCAGGCGCGGAACTGCGTTCCAATATGTATGTGGGCTCCATCTTTGACTGGCTGGTCGTGGACCCTTACCGCTTCCGTCAGTTGGCACCTCCCACGACGCCTGTGACGACGGTGGCGGGCGCGCCGCCGGAAGTGATGCAATATACCTCTGGAATATATAACGGACTCACCAATTGCAAATATTCCTACAGCTCTCCCCTGGGCCAAGTGAATACCTGGGGCTGGGCTTCCTCCACCAGCAATTACGGCGTCTGGCAGACGGTGCCCAGCCACGAATATTATGACGGCGGCCCCATGCACCGGGAACTCACCGAACATGTCGGCAACACGCTGCTCGACATGTTCGGGGGCGGGCATTACGGCTTCGGCCTGACCCAGGATCAGCCCGCCGGCACCTTCTCGTCCAAAACTTTCGGTCCGGCTTTTATTTACGCCAACACCTACACCGGCGCCTCCAGCGATCCGGTTTCCCTGAAGGCCCGGGTGCTTTGGGCCGACGCGCAGGCGCAAGCCGCCGCCGAACAGAGCGCCTGGCCCTACACCTGGTTTAATCCCCAGCCGGTGGCCGGCGCGGCCGCCTCGGTTGTCTATGCCCCGGCGTCCGGACGCGGTACGGTGAGCGGCACTTTGGCCATCAACGATCCAGATAATCCGGGAACGTCGCCCGTGAGCCTGTGGATCGGGCTGGCGCCGCCCGACGGCGGAGTGGATTTCCAACAGCAGTACCTGACCTACCAGTTCTGGGTCAAGACCGGCGCGGGCGGCAGTTTCACCATCCCCAACGTTTTGCCCGGCACCTATAACCTTTGGGCTTTCGGCCCCGGCGTGGTGGGCACTTATGAAAACGCGAATGTCACGGTGACCGCAGGCCAGACCTTGAATCTGGGCACCCTCACCTGGTCGCCCCTGCGCCTGGGACCCACGGTTTGGGAAATCGGCACGCCGGATAGAAATTCCAACGAGTTTAATAACGGGGAGCACCAATCGACGCCCTATAGCAGTATCCTGCCGGCTTACGCGGGCGGTCCGCCTTATGATGTTCCGGCGACTTGGGGCGCTTTCATGGACTACACGGGCCAATATCCCAACGGGGTGAGCTTCGTGGTGGGAACCAGCGACCCGGGCACCGACTGGAACTATTGCCAGCCCACGATCCCTTCCGGGACCACCTATGTCGGCACGACGTCTAAGATCTTTTTTAATTTGGCGACGGCACCCACGGCAGCCCAAAACGCCCGGCTTTACATCGCCTTCGCGTCCGCCTTCAGCTCGGCCTGCATCTTGACGATCAACGGCACCGTCCAAACCGCCTCGGTCATGGGTTCCACGGATGGCAATTACGCCGCCATCACTAACGCGACCACGGGCTTCTATCCGCCGAACGTCAGTTTTGATTCCATCCTCCGCTTGGGTTCGCAGGGTTCCTGGGGCGACGCCTATCTGGATTTCGCGGCCAATAAGCTAAAGGCCGGTACGAATGAGATCGACATCGGTCTGCGGCCGACCGGCGGCGCCAGCTTGGGCGAAGGTTTCGAATACGATTATGTGAGGCTGGAAATGACCGGTTATACGGCGGGTACGGCCACCCCGACGCCCACGGTCGGGGCTTCTACTTCGACCCCCACCCGGACGGCGACCGCGACTTTCACCGCGACGGCGACCGCCACCCATACCTTCACGGCGACTCCTACCGTTACACCGACCAAGACCTCTACGGCAACAGCCACGGCGTCGTTGACTCCCACCTTTACACCGACCTCTACGGTTACTCTCACCAAAACTTCCACCGTGACAGCGACTTCGACGCCTACTATCACTTCGACAAGAACCCCTTCACCCACGACTACCAGCACACCCACAACCGCTTCGACTTTTACGGCTACCGCGACCTCCACCCCATCAGCAATCCCGACGCCTTCATTCACATTTACTCCAACCGCCACGACTACGTCTAGTCGGACAACGACCTCCACGCCTACTGTTACATCAACCAGCACCTCATTGGCGACCGCGACGCTCACTTATTCGTCAACCATCACGAATACGCCGCCGGTAATTACCTTTACTCCTACGTCGACGGCGATCTTCACCTTGACCCCAACGGTCACCGCCACTTCCACTCAAACTTCATCCCCGACAGGGACGCCAACATTGACAGTGACTTTGACGAGAACAGCATCGGCGACCCCTACCCATAGCTCCACGAATACCGCGACTCCGACGGATTCGACCACGCCGACTCCGTCTCTGACGAGGACTCCGTCAGCTACGGTCACTGCTACGCCTTCGGCTTCACCGACCATGACCGTGACGCCGACGGAAACGACGACTCCCACCGCCACATCTACTCAAACTCCTCCTCCGTCTCCCACGACGACTTCGACACCCCTGCCCCCTTCTTTTACCCCTACCGAGACGGCGATTTTCCACGCGACCTCCACGCCTACCTCGACCCAAAAAGTTCCCATTTCGACACCCATCCCTTATCCCAACCCAGTGGCCGGGCCCACCGTGACCATTTCGTTTGACCTTCGGGATAATTCGTCTTGGGTTAAGATTGAAATTTTCACCACCGCTTTCCGTAAAGTAAAGGAAGTCACCCTGACTGATCTTCCCGCCGGGCCGCAAAATATTTCCATACCCCTGACCGACAACGAAGGCGATCCCCTGGCCAACGGGCTTTATTACGTCGTGGTGGCAAACCAACAGGGAAGGGCGATCGGGAAACTGCTGGTTTTAAAATAAAATTATGAAGATTTCCGATTTTAAAAAAACCAGAAAGTTTTTTACTTTTGGTTTTTTTTCATTTATCGGTATTTTATTCCTGCAAGCGGCCCTCCCGGTTTTCGCGCAAACGGGAACTTTTGCCCGGGGCTCGGATGTGAGCTGGGTGTCCCAAATGGTATCCCAAGGCATTCCTTTCTATAACACCGCCGGGGTACAAGAAAATTTATTTCAAGTTCTGCAGGGCAACTGCATCAACGCGATCCGTTTGAGGGTTTGGGTGAATCCGGCGGCGCCCGGATGGAACGGCCAGACCGATGTGGTCAATAAGGCCGTCGAGGCGGCGGCCATGGGTTACCGCATCCTGATCGACTTTCATTACAGCGATACCTGGGCCGATCCGGGAGATCAAAACAAGCCCGCGGCCTGGGCCAATGACACCATGGCCCAGTTGACTCAGGCGGTGAGCATCCACACTAACTCCGTGTTGAGCGCTTTAGCCACGGCGGGAGTGACCCCCGAATGGGTCCAAGTGGGCAACGAAACCAATGACGGTATGTTGTGGCCGGTGAATACGGGGGACCCGGGCGGCCGGGTATCGGTCAACGGTTTCGCCAGCTTCGCCCAGCTCATCAACAGCGGCTACGCCGCCGTGAAGGCGGTTTTTCCCAACGCCAAGGTGATCATCCATATTTCCAACGGCTATGACAACGCCCTGTTTGAATGGATGTTCGACGGCCTGAAAGCCGCCGGCGCCAATTGGGACGTTATCGGAATGTCTCTCTATCCTTCCACCACCGATTACACGACCCTGGACGCCGAATGCCTGGCCAACATGCAGGATATGATCACCCGTTATGGAAAGCCCGTCATGAACTGCGAAGTGGGGATGGCGGTCAACGACCCTACCGACTCGGAAGCCTTCCTGACCGATATCATTAATAAAGCCAGCAGCCTTCCCAACGGCATGGGGCTGGGAGTTTTTTATTGGGAACCAGAAGCCTACAACAATTGGCAGGGCTACGGCATGGGGGCTTTTGGGAATAACGGGGAACCCACGGCCGCCATGAACGCTTTTGGAACCGGTTGTGCCGTCCCAACTCCGACCTATACCCATACGGCCGGAATCACGGCGACGAATACCCCGACGAACACCGCCACCCGGACGGCGACCCCAACGGTCACTGTCACGCCTTCCAAAACCGCCACCTTCTCTCCTACGGGAACACCGACGTCAACCGTCACGGTTACGTTGACGCAGACCCCAACACCGACTTTATCGTCCACCCCGTCGCCGACGAAGACTTCAACCGCTACCTCCACGATGACGAAAACGACGACCCCGACATCCACGGTGACGCCGACTTCGACCCCATCCTTCACAGCTACCGCGACCACCACCCCGATCCGGACAGCCACGACTACGGCCACGGTTACTCAAACCTTGTCATCTGCGAATACGTCGACGATTACCTTAACGCCGGTTTTATCTTTTACGCCTACCTCCACCGCGACGATGACGTTAACCAGTACGGTGACCCATACCGCTACCGTCACCCGAACATCGACCGCGACTTCGACGTCCACTTATACGATGACGGCTACCGCCACCCTGTCTTCTACTCATACATCGACGGTGACCCTGACTCCGGCATTCACCTTGACTCCCACTTCAACCCCTTCTGTTACCTTCACTGATACGGCTACCGTTACCCGGACATTCACCGCAATCCCGACATTGACTTATACGCCAACTGAGACATTTACCTTTACCCCGTCCGTCACGATGACCAAGACACCAACCGCTATCGCCACGATGACTTCCACACCTACGCCTACGAGAACGACCATTGCGACTTCGACCTCGACCGAGACTCCCTTGGGGATGGTTTCAACCCCGGTGATTTATCCCAATCCGGCGACAGGTTCAGGCCCGGTGAGCATAAGGTTGCCGAACTACCCAGGAACAGCCACGGTGACGGTGAAGGTATTCACCACCGCTTTCCGGATGGTGAATGAATTCACTCGTCAGAGTGAGGGGGGTACGGACATCGCCTTACCCCTGACCAACCGATCGGGGGCGCCTTTGGCCAATGGTCTTTACTATGTCGTGGTCACTACGCCCGAGGGCCGGGCTATCGAAAAACTTCTGGTGACACGGTAGAATAATCAAATGCCTTATCGACCCAAACGATCGAATCCGCCGTCCGAGGATTGGGGGGCGGACGCCTTTTCTTCCGCCCCGCCCAAAATTCTCCGGGCTTTTAAAAGCTTCAAGCCTTTCCATTCGATCATCCATTATTACGTCGACCTGAGCTGCTTCCTGATTCCCTCGCCACAGGCTGAAGGTTGGTGGGCTTTAAACCGCCGCAAAAGACCTATCAGTTTTTCTGAAATGGAAGCCAGATATGGGAGCTTTAGCGGGCGTTACCGATTTGTTCAAGATTGTTTCCGGCGGGTAAAAGCGGAAGGCCGGACGGTTTGCGGCGAACGATTTGGTTTTAAGGATTTATTTGTACCGCTTTTGAAAAAAGAAAATCTATTGGGATTCCTCCAGGCCGGGACTTTCGCCGGCTCCGAGATCACCGCGGATGGTTTGAGGCGAAGCTGGAAAGAAATGACGGGCTTGGAGGCTTCCCCGACGTTGCCCGAGTACCGTGATTTTACCCGAGCGGTATTGGAGATGCCGGTTTTGGAAGGTCCGCTTCTGCCGGCCTATCAGGACTGCTTGGAAATATTGGCCGGCCTCTTGACGGAGGAAGTGGACAGTGTTTCCGCGGAAGAAAAGCTTCAACAGCGTTTGATTGGAGTGATTGCCAAGGGACTGCCGCATAGTTATTGGATGGACTGGGCTTTAGGGCGGTCGACTACGGAGCCCACGCCTTTTTGGCGCCTCCGGATGGAAGAATGGGATTGGACCCGGGATGAAATCGGGATCAACCGGATTCCCACTACCGCTTTGGCGGTGATGCCCCAAAGGCCCGGCCTTCAGGCCGCGGATTGGACCGAAGACATGCTTCGCGTTTACCGGTTACAACGCCGAAGCTTTAAATTCGCCCAGACCCTTCCCCAAACCGTGGGCGGAAAACTGGAAAATTACGGCGCGGTTTTCGTGACCTCCGCCGATCCTTCCCAGCCTAAACTCAAGCGGCGCCGTCAGATTGAGGCCATCGCGGAAAAGATCCGGGAGTTTGCCGAAAGAGAAATAGAAGGGCCTGTCTGGGTTGGTGTGGGCGCCACCGTAGCGCCAGGAGAATCCCTAGCCCAATCTTATCATCAGTCCCTGCTGGCCCTTCATTTGGGAGGGGATTCGAAAAAGGATATTCTTTTTTTTGAGGGTAAAAAGAAAGGAGTTGAACCCCGGGGATTTTTGGAGCTGCGGCAAATTCAAACCGAGCTCAACGAAGCCTTTGTTTCAGCCCCTCCCTCCGAAGTGGACGCTTTGGAAGGACGGTTCCTCAAGGAAACGCTCCATCTTTCATTCCAAAATCCTTATGAAACCCGCAGGCACTTCCAATACACGTTGGACCGGTTGATGGATACAGTTGAGAAGCAAATGGGACTGGGGAAAAAAGAATCCAATCAACTGCGGGAGAAATTGGTTCGGTCTTTGGAAACCGCCGCGACGCTTCAGGAAATGGTTACCGTGTTTCAGGACGCGGTGGCCGAGTTGCGGCGTTTTACGGAAAAGCCCTCGTCATTGGACGAAACCCAAAGTTTGGAGAAAGCCCGTAATTATTTGGAGCAGCGTTTCCGGGAACCGTTGAAGACGGCCCGGTTGGCCCGCCTGGCGGGTGTCTCGCTTTCCACTTTCAGCCGGCGTTTCAAAAAAATGGCCGGGATGGGTGTGGAAGCCTATGTTCAAAATTTGCGTGTGGCGGAGGCGAAAAAACTTCTGCGCTCGACCCGCTATTCGGTCTCGCAAATCGGCAGGGCCTGCGGTTTCAAGTCTGGATCCTATTTCATCCACCTATTCAAACGAAAGACCGGTTTTTCCCCTGAAAAGTACCGCCATCAATCCACGCCGGTTTAAACGAGAAAGCCCCTTGTTGGACCGGTCCATTTTTGTTTTTGAAACAAAAAGCAATCGATTTGACGTTTAAAAGCTATTTACTTCAAAAGGGTTCCCGCCAGGGATCCCAATCTGTGGGATACTTTTAGCGGGGAAGTTTCGGATATTTTTTTGACGCAATCACTTAAATCGTTTGAAGACGAGATAATGAAAAAGACAGACCTTAAAATTTATTTAATGCCATGGATTTTTCTAACCGCGTTCGTTCCATCGGCTTGGGCCGGCACCGTCACGGTTACTTCCGGGACGACTTACCAGACCATCTCGGGATTCGGCGCGTGCAGCAACTGGGTTGAAAGCAAGATCACGGCGGCGCTTGCGACTATTTTTTGGACGGACGATTCCAGCCAAACCCCCGCCAATCAGGTCAACGGACATCCCGGCCTCTCCATTATCCGCATCGGCATTGACGATTCCGGCAACGGTAATTGGGGCACTGCCTGCGGATCGGCAACCCAAGCACTGAAAATCAATCCCAATGTTCGGGTCTTCGGTTCAGCCTGGAGCCCCCCGGCCGAGTGGAAGACCAATGGAAGTGTCGATGGTGAAGGTTCGGGCAATGATAACTTTAATCCGACCAATACGAACACCGTCATTACCGCGGACTTGTCGCAATACGCTACTTACCTGACGAGCTTTGCCACCGCCTGCAAGAATACTTATGGCTTCACGCCTTACGCGATCTCTCCCCAGAACGAACCCGATTACGATCCGACTTATGACGCCTGCCTCTGGACGCCACAACAATTCGACACCTTAATTGGGACCGACCTGGGGCCGGATCTTAAGAACGCGGGTTTCGGCAACACATTGATCATGACGCCGGAGTCTTTCGCGGATAACCTAACCGGTTCCAACACCACCATGGCGGATACGAACGCGGCGGCCTACGTAAGAGTCATTGGAATGCATCTTTATGGCGGCGGCCCTAACACGATCCCCACCAGTTATTCCACCGTGGCCGGCCATACGGTTGAAAGCTGGTGCACCGAGACCTCGGAAAAAACAAACGGTGACGGCCTGATCGACGACGGCCTTTATTACGCTGGCCAGATTCATCAATGTATCGTGGATCATAACTTTAACGCTTACTGCTATTGGTGGTTGGTCAACTTGAACAGCGACGATGAGGGATTATGCAATAGCGCCGGCAATCCCACCGCCACACTCTATACTCTGGGCAATTACAGCAAATTTATCCGTCCCGGCTTCGTGCGCATCGGCGCCACCGAAGTGCCGGCCGCCGGTGTCTCAGTCTCGGCTTACTACGGCGCTTCCGCGGGCAAGGTTGTCATCGTGGCCATCAACAACAACACCTCGACCCAGAACCAGACTTTCACCTACAGTGATTTGAGCGTCTCCGCTGTTTATCCCTGGATCACATCCTCGTCTCTGAATCTGGTACAGCAAACGGCCGTGACGGCGACCGGCGGAAGTTTTACCTATACTCTGCCGGCCCAAAGCGTGGTCAGCTTTGTGGCGAGTGTCACCACGAGCTCGGCCACTTCCACCTTCACCCCGACTTCAACCGTGACTCGCAGCGCCACTCCCACGGCTACGGCGACCAGCACCCCAACGAAGACCATGACCTTGACGGCGACCGTCACCACGACGCCAACCCCTTCCGGAACTCCCACGGCATCCAGAACTTATACTTCAACCGGAACCCCGACAGCGACTTCATCGCCTACTGCTACGGTGATGAAAACTTTTACCTCGACGAGCACACCCACCGTGACCTTGACACCTACGGTGACGCGGACTTCAACCCCATCCTTTACGGTTACCGCGACCACTACCTCGACTGTTACCCGGACACCGACGACTACCGCCACCGTCACTCAAACGTTGTCATCTACGAATACCGCGACGATCACCTTGACGCCGGTTTTATCCTTTACGCCTACCTCCACTCCGACTATTACGTTAACCAGTACGGTGACTAATACTGCTACCCTTACCCATACCCCCACGGCCACTTCAACTTTAACTTATATGCCGACTGCTACGGCTACATCGTCTTCTACGAATACGCCGACAGTCACTTTGACTCCTATATTCACCTTTACGTTTACCCCCACCTCCGTTGCTACCTCGACCAATACGTCCACCCCTACCTTTACTTCGACTCCTACCATCACCTCCACCCATACAGTGACGGTCACCCCAACATTCACTTTAACCCCGACCCACACGGATACGGCAACCCAGACCGCAACCTTTACGCCTTCGGTGACGATGACAGCCACTCCAGTCCCGACGGTGGAGTTTTCCCAACAAGTCTCTAATTCCAATCCCAATCCCGGAGAAGCGGTAACCTATTCCTTGTCGATTACGGTGACCGGTGGTTCGGCGGGACAGGCGGCGGTCACGGACATCCTTCCCGTTAATTTAACTTTTGACCAATTCACTTCGGGTGATCCGGTAGGGAGCCAATCAGGACAAACGGTGATTTGGGATTTAACAAGCCTAACACCGGGCAATTACACTTTGAGCTTCAGCGCCAGCGTGGGGAGCACGGTTCCTGGCGGGACGGTGTTTTTAACCCAGGGAAATATTTATTTCGTACAGTCCAATAATTCTTATTTATCAAGTTCAGCGGTGACGGTGGTGGCTTTGACCGCGACACCAACGGCTACTGCCACGATGACTTCCACCCCTACCCCTACGAGAACGACGATTGCTACTTCGACCTCGACTGAGACTCCGGTAGTGATTGTTTCAACCCCTGTGATTTACCCCAATCCGGCAACAGGTTCGGGTCCGGTGAGCATAAGATTACCGAACTACCCGGGAACCGCCACGGTCACGGTGAAGGTATTCACCACCGCTTTCCGGATGGTGAATGAATTCACTCGTCAGAGTGAGGGGGGGACGGACATCGCCTTACCCCTGACCAACCGATCGGGAGCGCCTTTGGCCAATGGTCTTTACTATGTCGTGGTCACTACCCCTGAAGGCCGGGCTATCGAAAAACTTCTGATTATTCGTTAAGTCCCAATATCCTGGAATTTTCGGGATAAGTCGGGCACCGGCAGGGATTTAAAGATAAACAGGCGAAAACCTCTTCCGCGTATTTTCTCGTCAAAAAATTATTATTACTAAACAAGGCCAATCTATTTTTGCAGTTTGAAAACTTTCGTCTGAGATTTCAATCCTTTATAGCCACGATTATGTTCACGCCGACGATCATGTTTATTCCCACCATTATTCCGACGCCTAGTCCGAGCCTCACGATTAGATTCACACTTACGGTCACTTCAACTTTGGTACAGGCGTTCAATCAAAATACCGTTATTACCTAGTCGAATTTCATTAGCAGAGACAGATATTTTAATAAACGGTTCTTCCCAACAAAAAATTTTGAAGGTTTCAGTTGCCTATTAATGAAGAACCCCCTTTTTTCTCATAATTGGCCGGTTAAAAAGTTCAGGGCTCCCTATGCTATAATTCAGGAAGGTTTTCCAAACCACTATGAAGAATATCCCCGGCCAATTTTTTAATGGTGGCCGCCCGTAGAGAGCTGGTGTTTCAAAATCATGAAAAACATAACCATTCAAGATATCGCGGAAAAGGCCGGGGTGACCAAAGCGACCGTTTCCATGGTGATCAACCAAGATCACCGTATCACCGAAAAAACCCGTGATAAAGTTCTCAAGATCATCAAAGAGATGGGTTATTACCCGAATCAATCAGCACGAAAATTGGCCCGTGGTAAAAGCGACATTATCGCTTTCGTTTCGGCCCGATTCGCCGCCCCCTTTATCGCGACGGTGATGGACGCTTTTGAACAGAGGGCATTCCATTTAGGACGGTATGTGCACGGAATTCAACCTTATTCCACTCAGCATGAGGTTGAAGCCAAGGAAGAGTTGTTGAAGCAGATTCTTTATGGTCGTACGGCTGACGCGGTAGTGATGGTCACTTTACGTCCCAGTGATAAAATTGTTGAAGAATTTGCTAAATGGAAAATTCCGTTAGTCTTAATCGAAAACAAAATCCCCGGAAGCCATAGTCTCGAAGTTGATAATGTTTATGGAGCAAAATTGGCGACAGAATTTTTGATTCAAAAAGGCCGAAGACGGATCGGATTGATCAACGGATTAACTCAACCCCCGCTGGGTCGGGACATTGTGCATTCAGCAGTGGAAAGGTTATCCGGCTATCAAGAGACGTTAAAAAAATATGGGATTGATTTTTGGGAAGATAGAACGGTTTCTTTTGGAAATTATGAATTTGAGGAAGGCCGTCAAGGTTTACGGCAATTGCTGGAAAAAGATCCGCAGTTGGACGCGATTTTTTGCGCCGCAGGGGATATTGCCGCTATGGGAGTTCTGTTTGAAGCCCAAACGCGAGGGATTCGTGTGCCTGAAGACTTATCCGTAGTGGGATATGACGATATGCCCGCTTCCAGTCTTTTAAAACCTGCTTTAACGACCGTGCGACAGCCAATTTTGGAGATGGGGTCTCGAGCTTTTGACATCGCTATTGGAGCCATTGATAAAAAGTTTACTGAAGATCAAAACTTAACCTTTAAACCTGAATTAATTGTTCGGCAGTCGGCCTAAAAATCTTCAAAATTCTCTTTAAATAAGTCCTGTTTAAACCTGAAACCAAATTTTCATCTAATTTACCCTCAAAAGTGGCAGAAAAAGAATAGTGGGGTATACTTTTAAAGTTACTAATTGTTTGAACGAAAAGAATGGTGTATTTTAACCACTCTTTCTAACCTCTTTTTCTTGGATAAAATCGTTTGAAGACATTCAAATCCAATTCATTTCTAATCAGCGGGTTAATCCTTCCTGTGAGCATGTTTTTTTTGATGTCGTCTTCTACTGCTCTAGCTCAAAATATTAACTCGGGCACCCCTAAATATCCTTTCCCTCATACAGCTCAAATCCCTTATGTCGCGGGAATGACATCTATGCCCAATGTACAGACTCAGGCAGCCATGAATAGTGCTGTTTCTCAAATGTATGTTTCCTGGTACCAAAATGCCGTAACTAGCAGTGGAACTGTTTGTGGCGGTTGTTTACGTGTTTTCCGAAACACCAATGGAAATGACACGGTTTCAGAAGGCATCGGCTATGGCATGTTGTTTGCGGTGGAAATGGCAGACCAAACACTTTTTAACGGTCTTTTTAATTATGCCCACCAGTTTTGGGATAGTAACAATGTAATGAATTGGCAAATCACTTCCGGTGGTACCGTCGAAAGTTCTGGCGGCGCTACCGATGCAGATGAAGATATGTGTATGGCCTTGCTGATGGCCGACGCTCAATGGGGCTCGGCGGGGGCGGTTAACTACAAAAATTATTTTCAGTTAATGGCGAATGGTATCTATCTCAGCGAAATAGGAGGCGATGGACGGGTTTATTCGGGAGATCAATATCAATACCCTTATTATTCCAGTTACATGGAACCTGCCTGGTATCGATGCTGGGAAAGCCATGATAGTCAAGGTAGCCACGCTTGGGGCAATGTTATCAATTGGGTTTATAACACTTATTTTAGTACGATCTACTCCGATGATCCCACGGGCTTCATGCCGAACACCGCTAATAATCCAATCGCCCCAGCTACCAACGACATGGATTATGACGCTTCCCGTTACCCTATCCGCACTGGAATTGATTATTTATGGAATGACGCTAGTGGCGCTCAAACCTATCTCACGCACATGGCTAATAGCATTATTAGTAGTGAGGGCTCCGTCGGAAGTTGGCAAAACGAAATTGAGGATGGATGGTATATCAACAGTGGCACTCCTTACGGCTCCAATACCAACGCCTTGCAGGTTCCGGGTGCGTTAGTTTCCATGATTGTGTCAGGAAATCAAGCCAATGCCAATATCCTTTGGACTATGCTTCAATCAGGTTCAGGTCACGGGTTTATGGATAACGGATTTCAGTATTTTCAAGACAGTCTGTGTGTTTGGGGGGCCTTGATCGGTTCCGGTAACTTTGCCAATCTTGCTTGCGGTGTCAATCCTTGTGCTCCCCTTGCCTGTACACCGACCCCTACACCTGTTCCCCTTACTTGTTTTATGCTTTCCGCTCCTTTGCAGGACGACGAAAGCATCAATGCCACCGACGGATATTGGTTTACTTATGATTATGCTTCCGTCAACAGTACACCAGTGGCCACACCGCAACTCATGACCGTTTCGGGAGCCTCTTCGATTGTGGATGGCGCCGATGGAGGAGCCAATGGCGATTACTATGCGGCCCGGGTTTCAGGTTCCTTCGATATTAACGGGGGAACCACACAAGTTGTTTATCCGCCTACGGGTACTACCAGCCAGCTGGAAACCGTCTATACCGGTTTTGCCTTGGCGACAGAGCTGTCGCCTGCTGGAACGATTACCGGGTATCAAAACTTGACCGATATGCAACAACTCACCTTTTGGTGCAAAAGTTCCATGGCGATGACGGTTAATGGAAGTCCGGCTGTTTGGCTACGGTTGAACTTCTACAATCCTAATATTGCCACCGCTACGGGCGCCGGACTTGGCGATCAATATGGCTATAACTTTGCGGTTACAACCGCGAATACATGGCAGGAATTCACGGTTCCTTTGTCCAGTATCGCCAATCAAAATTGGGGGACAGGTAGTCAACCCCCTGTTAATGCGGGCGTAAGCTATGGTTTTGGTACCGGTCAGACCAATCCTTTGGCCGATGTTACTTCTCTTCAATGGCAGACGGAAAGTTCGGTTACCGAATCGTATCCTGTATCTCTGACCTTTTGGATTGATCAAGTTTGCTTGACTTTCGCCAATCCTACCGCTACGCAAACGGCTATTATTGTCAACACCGCTACTCCCCCGGCCACCAGTACGCCCGTGGGTCAACCCACCAGCACCTTTACGTTTACCCCGACGATTACTTCTACCCCAACTAAAACTTCTTCTCCAACCGCTACGATTACCTATACGAACACCATCGCCTTTACTCCGACCTTTACCCCCACGTTCACCATCACGTCTACTTCTACTCCTACAGTGACACGGACCACGACATCCACCTACACGCCCACCAGCACTTCTACTTTAGTGCTGACGCCTACCTGGACATCCACTTATACGCCTACCAGCACGCCTACTTTAGCCCTAACTCCTACTTGGACAGCCACCCCCACCATTACACCCACCTCTACGTTCACGATCACTCTAACCCCGACTAGGACTAGCACTCCAACTTCTACTTGGACTCCATCTCCAACGATTACTTTTACTCCCACCATTACAGATACTTTGACCATTACTCCGACAAATGTCGGGGGCTTTACTTCTACCTTTACCTCTACTCCCACGATTACACTTACACCGACCAAAACGCCGACCAGCACTTTCACCCCTACGGGCACCCCGACTTCAACACTGACGAATACAGCGACTACGACCAATACTGCTTCCTTTACTCCTACCGGATTGCCGACCAATACTTCTACCCCCACAGCAACGGTGACGCCTACTGATACAGTTACCCTGACCCCCACCGCTACTTCAACCTATACCTCCACTTTCACACCAATTCCCTCTGCGACTTCAACGGATACTTTCACCCCGGTTCCATCAGCTACTGCGACCAATACTTTCACGAATGTACCAACGAATACTTTCACGGTTACTTCTACCAATACGTTAACTTTTACACCCACTTGGACTCTGACTCCCGTGCCGGCGATTAGCCAAGGCCAACAGCCTTCCAGTAATACGGCCCTGGCGGGATCCCCGGTGTCTTATAACTTCGCCATCACCATCACCGGCGGATCTACCGGTCCCATTACGATTGGAGATACGGTTCCCGCCTTTATGACTTTTAATGGATTCAGCTCGATTCCCCCGGGAGGGGTCGTTAACGGGAGTACTATTGCTTGGAATAGTTTGACAGCGGGGACCTATAGTTTTTATTTGAACACCACAATCAATAATGGGGCGCCAACTGGGACAGTTTTGACTAATAACGCCTACCTCTCGTTTGGAGGAGTTCCTTTCATTTCCTCCTCGTCCGTCACAGTCGTCGCTTTAACGGCGACTCCGACGCCTCCTTTGACCGCCACGCCAACCTCCACCCCGCAAATTTCCACGCCGGTGGGCGTGCCCGTGATTTATCCCAACCCAGTGGATGGAACCAAGCCTGTTTCGTTGTACGCGACCTTTAACGAGCCGCCGGGACAAGTCACCATCGCGATATTCACGACCGCGTTTCGTAAGGTTCAACAATCGGAACCGATCCAGTTATCGGGTAATGTTTTGAATATTCCGTTCAACCTAGTCGATAAAGACGATGTGCCTTTGGCCAACGGTCTTTATTACGTGGTTTTGAGCACCCCTAGCGGCCGTTCCATCGGAAAATTGCTAGTTCTCCGTTGATCATGTCGGCTGGTCCTTTTATTTCCTCTTTTAAATTTTAAATCTCCGGTTATCTTTCATTTTCAAAAGATGAAGATTAAATTTTGGTTTTATCTATTAATTCATTGTTCTTTTGTTTCAAATCTAGCTTTTTCTTGAAATTATTAGTTTTGTGAAATAGGACCTTGGTTTTCGCGGTAATTTGTTGCACATTAACGACCTTGAGTTTCTATGGTCGGTCCGAAGTCGTTAACGGCCTTTCAATTATTCGCTAGGAGAAGCTGGATGACGTTTAAAATTTTTTTGACAGTGCCCCTTACCACGATGCTGATATTGAGTGCCGGTTGCGCTTCCAAAAGCAATAATTCGGGGGCGGGACCGGTTCCCACTGGGAAGATGGGGACGGGATTGATCCAAGGGAAAGTGATCTTGACAGGGAAAATACCCGATCCGGTTATGATCCGGATGGATGCCGATCCTCTTTGCCGAGCACAACATCCAGGACCCATGCCGGACGAATCAGTGGTGGCGGATGCGAAGGGCGATTTGGCGAATGTCCTGGTTTATGTTCAGGATGGAGCCGCAGTTTACGCACCTCCGTCCACCCCAGTAACTTTAATCCAACAAGGCTGTCGCTATAGCCCACATGTTTTCGGGGTACAGACCCGGCAATCGATAGAAATTTTCAATCATGACCCGACTTTACACAACGTGCATGCCATGGCCGTCACCAATGATGGGTTTAATGTGGGACAAACACAAGACGCTAAGAGCGAAAAGTCCTTCTCTCAGCCTGAAGTGCCGATCAAAATCCGCTGTGACATTCATGGATGGATGAAATGTTATTTGGGAGTCTTCGACCACCCCTTTTTTAGCGTGACAGGGAAGGATGGGGCCTTCAAAATTACCGGATTACCCGCGGGTGCTTATACTCTGGTAGCTTGGCAGGAAACTTACGGATTTTCTTCGCCACAAAAGGTCAATGTCCAAGAGGGCCAAACTCAAACCATCAACTTTACCTTTTCTGCGCCTTAATCAAGACGGCAAAGTGGCCGATTCGGAAGCATTCCGAAGGCCCAATTTAAAATTTAGAGGAAAATATGAATTCCGAGCCATCCAAAATCGAATTTCATCCCCGAACTCACCGCTTCGCGGTCATCGTGATGGGTTGCACCTTTCTTTTGCTTTTGGCAGGGGCTTTAGTGACCAGCACTGGATCGAGCCTTTCGGTGCCGGATTGGCCGCTTTCCTATGGCACCCTTTTTCCCCATATGACCGGCGGGGTCATTTTTGAACATGGACACCGGATGATCGCCGGAACCGTTTCCCTGCTGATGCTGGGTCTGGCTATTACCCTTCAACGGGTGGAAAGCCGGAAATGGGTGAAGACTCTGGCCTGGACGGCCATGGGCGCGGTGATTCTTCAAGCGGTCCTGGGCGGGGTTACCGTGTTGTACCATTTGCCCACCCCGGTTTCCGTGGGACACGCTGGTTTGGCCCAGATTTTCTTCTGTCTGGTGACCACGTTAGCCGTTGTGACTTCCAAGAGCTGGATTACTGAAACACCCGGAAGGCTCACTTCTTCCAAACCCTTTTTACCAAAACTCGCCGCCGTGACGGTTGGGGTGATTTATGTACAAATTCTCATCGGCGCCCTCACCCGCCACAGCGGTGCCGGTTTGGCCATGCCGGATTTTCCACCGGCTTTCGTGCCTTCCGAATGGTCGCCGTTGGTCTTAATTCACTTTTGCCATCGGGTCGGCGCCTTAGTGGTGACAGGCTTAGTTTCTTTTCTGGTTTACCGGGTGAACACAGTGGCCGCAGGGGAAGAAAGCTTGACCCGGCCGGCCATCGCCGCGGGGTTTCTGCTTTGGCTTCAATTGTTCCTGGGCATGATGATCATCGTCACCGAGAAGGCGGTGATCCCGACTTCCGTTCACGTCATCACCGGAGCGGCCCTCCTGGCCTCAACCCTCATCCTGACTTTGCGGTGCTTTCAGCTTTTTAGGAAAGAGGATCTGAGGCAAAGGATTTGAAGAAAACCTGGTTTAACGACTTTATGGTTCTCATCAAATTCCGATTGAACCTGCTGTCGATTGCGACCGCCTGGGCCGGATTTTACCTGGCCGGTCCCGCGCCTGACGGCGGTTCTCTTTTATTCTTCACTTTGTTGGGCACCACCGGGGTAGCCGCTGGAAGCGGGGCGCTGAACCAGTGGCTGGAAGTGGAGCAGGACCGCCAAATGTACCGCACTCAAAAGCGGCCCCTGCCTTCGGGCCGCATGGGACTTCCCCTGGCGCTGGGAGTGGGGTTATTTTTATCCACCCTCGGCGAATTCTTATTGTTTTGGCAGGTCAACGATCTTACCGCTTTCCTCGGCTTGGCGGCACTGGTGAGCTACGTCCTAGTTTACACGCCCCTTAAAAAAATTACGTCCCTCTGCACATTGGTTGGGGCAGTGCCCGGCGCCATTCCGCCCCTCATGGGATGGGCGGCGATCCGCGGCCAAATCGGCTTGGAAGGCTGGGTTCTTTTTTTAATCATGTTCCTATGGCAGATGCCACATTTTTTGGCTATTGCCTGGATTTACCGGGAGGACTATGCCCGGGCCGGGTTTCCCATGCTGTCCGTCGTGGATCCGGAAGGCCGCACCACGGGGTGGATGACGGTTATCTATGCCGCCGCTTTGCTGCCGGTTTCCCTGCTTCCATACACCTGCAAATTATCGGGTTTGGTTTATTTTTGGACGGCCCTTGTGTTAAGTTCAATCTTCCTGGGGTTCAGCTGGAATTTGGCCGTACGAAAAACCTTACCCCAAGCGCGGCGTCTTTTTTTGGTTTCCATTATTTATCTAACTCTTTTGTTCGCCGTTATGGTGTTGGACCGGAGTTGACCCTATCCTCCGGGATTCATTGAAAAAGCGGGAGTGTCATGCAGTCCTTTATTGATGTTCAAAACCTCAGCTATCAATATGGCGAAAGAAAAGCCTTGGATAACCTCTCCTTCTCCGTGAACCGGGGCGAAATTTTCGGATTCCTCGGCCCGAACGGCGGGGGAAAAACCACCACCTTCAAAATCCTTTCCACCCTCTTTTCCGTCCAGCCGGGTCACGTCACGGTCGGGGGAAGGGACCTTTCCAAAGACAAGCTGAAGATCCGCGAGAAAATGGGCGTGGTTTTCCAACTTCCCGCTTTGGATAAAAAATTAAGTGTGAGCGAAAATTTGTGGCATCAGGGGCACCTTTACGGTTTGAGCGGAAAAGAACTGAAGGGTCGGATGGAAAGGGACCTGGGAAGGCTGGGACTCTCGGATCGGGCCAAGGATAAGGCAGGGACCCTGTCAGGGGGGCTTCAGCGGCGGGTGGAACTGGCTAAAGCCCTCTTGAACGACCCGGAACTTTTAGTCTTGGATGAGCCTTCCACTGGATTAGACCCGGCGGTTCGCAAGGAATTCTGGGGGCACTTGGAAACCCTCCGGCGGGAACAAGAAATGACGGTCCTCATCACCACCCATTTCCTGGAAGAGGCGGACCGGTGCGACCGACTCCTCATCCTCAACCAGGGACAGAAAGTCGCTTTGGGAAACCCGGAACAGTTAAAGGCGGAGATCAGCGGGGAAGTGCTCCGCATTCGGGCGAAAGAGCCTGAGGTTTTGGGAAAAAAAATCGTCGATCAATTTAAACTCCAACTCACTTACCTGGACGGGTGGATTCAAGTGGAAGAGAAAAAGGCCCATAACCTGGTGGCTCCGCTCATGGAAGTCTTTGGGGACCAGATTTTATCCGTTTCGCTGGGCCTTCCCACGCTGGAAGACGTGTTTATCCACAAAACCGGCCGCCGGTTTGCCGAAGAAAAGGATTAAACGATGAAATTTTGGCTGACCGTTTTTACCCTTTGGAACCGGGAATTGGTGCGCTTTTACCGCCAGCCCAGCCGGGTCGTCGGCGCTCTCGGAACGGCCCTGCTTTTTTGGGGAGTATTGGGGACGGGCATCGGCGGCGGCACTTATCGGGCTTATTTTTTTCCCGGCACAATCGTGATGAGCGTCCTTTTTACCTGCATTTTTTCCAACGCTTCGGTGATTGAGGACCGCCAGGCGGGATTTCTCCAGTCTGTCCTAGTCGCCCCTGTTTCCCGGGGAGCGATCGTCATGGGCAAAATATTGGGCGGATCCACCCTGGCTTTCCTCCAGGGTTTTATCTTGCTTCTTTTCGCCGGGACGGTGGGGGCGACCTTTCAACTGGGCCCCTTTTTGGGAATGGTATTGTCCCTTTTCCTGATTTCCTTTGTCCTCACCGGCATGGGTTTCTGGCTGGCCTGGACCATCGAGTCCAGCCAGGGATTCCATACCATCATGAACCTGGTTCTGCTGCCCCTTTGGATGGCCTCGGGCGCCGTCTTTCCCGCCACTTCCTCGGTCTGGCTTCAGGCCTTCATGAAGGTCAACCCAATGACTTACGGGGTGGCGGGCATCCGTCGGGGGCTTTTCCCGCAGTCCGATTTCGGCCAACTGCCGGCCCTGGGGACGTCTTTGCTTGTCCTGGCTGTGACCGGATTGGCCCTCTATGGTTTTTCCGCCTGGGCGGTCGAAAAAAGTAAAGTCAGGAACGCCGCGTGAAGCAAAAACAAGAATACCTTTGGAAATTATGGTCCGTCCTCAGCCTGGTCCTCATCGCTTTGGCTGTTATCGGCTTGAGGGTTTTTTGGCATCCGGAACCGCATTTCAAAGGGGTTTACTGGAACGCCCCTTCTTTTTCTTATGAGGAGCGAAGCGGACGCACGGTGCAGAGCTCCGAACTCCAGGGCCATTACTGGGTCGCGGATTTTATCTTTACCCGCTGCGCCGGATCCTGTCCGGTGATGAGCGAGCAAATGAGCCGACTCCAGACCGAATGGAAAGGAGATCCGAGGCTTCAATTGGTGACCTTCACGGTAGACCCGCAGTATGACACGGCGGCGGTCCTGCGGGATTATGCTGATGACTTGCACGCGGATCCCCATCAATGGCTATTCCTGACTGGCGACAAAAAAAACCTGCTGAAGACGGCCACCGAAGGTTTCAAACTGGATGCTTTGGAAAATCCGAACGGAACCCCGGGGGCCCAATTTATTCACAGCACCTACCTGGTTTTAGTGGGACCCAACGGCAAGATATTGGATTTTTATGACGGAACGGATGAAACTGAATTTAAGCAGCTCCGGGTGGATTTAAAAACTTTACTGGGTGAAAGGAAAATTTCATGAATTACGCCATACTTCCGCCGGTCAACGCCTGCCTGAACGGCTTGAGCGCGGTCTTTTTGATGACAGGCTACTGGTTCATTAAGCACGGACGCAAGGATATCCACCGGATCTGCATGTCCACGGCCTTCATCACCTCCATTATTTTCCTGGCCTGTTATCTGACTTATCATTTCCACGCCCACATCGTTCCTTTCAGGGGCCAGGGATGGATCCGGCCGGTTTACTTTTTTATCCTGACCACCCATACCATCCTGGCCGCTATCGTCCCGGTTTTGGCTATCATCACCATCACCCGGGCCTTGAAAGGGAATTTCGAGAAGCACAAGAAAATCGCCCGGATCACCTTTCCCATCTGGCTTTACGTTTCGGTGACCGGCGTGGTGGTCTATGTGATGCTGCTTCCTTATTACCCTCCCTCCTGACCAATGCATTTTTTAAAAGAAACCGGTGTTATTCTTTTCGTGAAGGATTATGAAAGAAGCCGCGTCTTTTACCGGGATCAAGTGGGCCTGCCGGTGCGTTATGAGAAGGAAAACCTCACTTGTTTCCAGTTCGGCGGTTCCTATCTTTTAGTGGAGTCCCTTTGGGGCGAAAAACAACTTCCGATCCCCAATAACAATTCACCGGTGCTGCGATTAAACGTCGAGGATATTAACGCGGCGCTTCAAGATTTCAAGGAACGGGGAATCGATGCGGCGAAGATGGAATTCGAGTGGGGGATTATCGGACAGTTCAAGGACCCCGACGGTTACGCCGTGGAATTGTGCCAATGGCCGAAAGAACTTTATGAAAGGCACCCGCCGATTCTTTGAGGAGAAATAATGGCCAATCAAAGTGAAGACCAAATCACCCAGATCGTGAAAGACGCCAGGACGGTGGCGGTTTACGGCATGCAGGATGAAAGCCGCATGGACCGTCCGGCCTACACCATTCCAGCCATGCTCCAATCCCGGGGATTGAAGCTATATCCGGTTAACTCGAAAATCCAATCGTCTCTGGGGGAGAAAGCCTACGCTGACTTGAAGAGTCTGCCGGTGAAGATGGACATCCTGGATGTGTTCCGCCGCAGCGACGCCATTCCCGAACTGGCCGATAAGATTCTGGCCTTGCCGGAGGAGAAGCGTCCTTCCACGGTTTGGCTCCAGACCGGGATTACCCATCCCGAAGCGGAATTGAAACTCGAAAAAGCCGGTTTGAAAGTGGTCTCGGACGCTTGTTTGGGCGTTTACGCCTCCCGCATCAGGTCTCGCCAAAAGCCTTGAATTCAGCACCCAGCCCCCCTACCGTAGGACTTGGTTGCCCCGCTTTATTTCTGTTTCAAGGGTCTATTCTTAAACACATGAAAAAACTTACCTGTCTTTTCCTTCTTGGGATGGGCTTTCCCGGCCTTCTTTTGGCCGATCTGTCCTTGCCGGCCCCCACGAGCTATGTGAATGACTTTGCAAACGTTATTCCCCAGGTTCAAGCCCAGGAAATTGAAGGTTTCCTAACCGAACTGGAACAAAAAACTGGCTCTCAAATCACGGTCGTCACCGTGGACTCGCTTAACGGTGAGGATATCGACACGGCCAAGGAGGAGCTGTTCAAAGCCTGGGGGATCGGGCAGAAGAAAAAAGACAACGGCGTGTTGATTTTAGCGGCCATGAAGGACCAGAAGATCGGAATCGAAGTGGGCTATGGGGTGGAACCCATCCTGCCCGACGGCAAAGCCGGTACCATCATCCGCCAAGACATGATTCCGGCCTTCAAGCAGGGGGATTACGGGAGCGGTTTG
>Ga0206828_1023_pt1 | contig 31013 bp, 29 predicted proteins | sample Alteio_BWOrgCont_78_FD_152858 | JGI IMG/M metagenome (GOLD analysis project Ga0206828, IMG submission 152858) | Enriched cells from forest soil in Barre Woods Harvard Forest LTER site, Petersham, Massachusetts, United States -... | ecosystem: Environmental > Terrestrial > Soil > Temperate forest >... | reverse complement strand
AAAATTCGGGTCTAAGGAGGTCCGAAATGGAAGAAAAAACCCCCGCGAAGGGCTTCTTCGCCGGCCTCTTCGGCTTGGGAAAGGCCGGGTCCGAAGCCAATCAAAGCAAGAAGAAGGGGCGGAAGGAGCATTACGACGGTTTGGATGGTTTAAAAAAGCTGATCGAGTGCATTGAGCGCCGGGGGGAGGCCTCCCCGAGCGACCTGGCCCAGGAACTGGGTGTGTCCCGCAATACCCTCACCTAGTCATTTTGGATTTAATTTCTTCGATGTTTTTTTGCGCGTCAGCATTCCCTTGGGCCGCTGCTTTTCGAAACCATTTAATCGCTTCGGGGTAATTTCGGGTTATCCCGGATATTCCATTGGCATAAAGTCTGCCAATCCCGGTTTCGGCATAAACATCCCCTTTATCAGCGGCTTTTAAGTACCACTTCATTGCTTCTCGATAATTGCGATTTATTCCAAACCCACCCATTTCATAAAGACGACCAATACGGCTTTCAGTGTCGGTATTCCCTTTAACATAAACTTTTAAATACCACTTCATCGCCTCTTGATAATCTTGATTTACTCCGTGTCCATTTTCATAAAGATAGGCAATATCTTCCTCGGCATATATTTCATCTTGGGCCGCCGACTTTTGATACCAATCCATTGCCACTTGGTAATTTTGATTTACGCCAAACCCATTTGCATAAAGGCGACCAACAAGGTCTTCAGTTGCGGCATTTCCTTGAATGGCACCTTTTAAATACCATTTCATAGCCTTTTCGTAATCTTGTTTAACTCCAAGTCCGTTTTCATAAAGACGGCCCACATTGCCGTCAGCAAAACTATTTCCTTGTGTAGCAGCTTTTAAATACCATTTAAAAGCTTTTTTATAATCTTGAGTGACTACATATCCTTTTTCATAAAATAATCCGATCTCATTTTCTGCGCTAGCATTCCCATTTTCAGCAGCCAGTAAATACCATTTCATTGCTTCTTGATAGTTTCGGGCAACGCCATGCCCCTCTTCATAAAGAAACCCAATAGAAGCTTCGGAAACAGCATATCCGTGTGCGGCACCCTTTAAATACCACTGCATAGCTTCTTGATAATCCTGGTTAACTCCTTGTCCCTTTTCATAAAGGTACCCAATATGATCTTCGGCAAAAGCATTCCCATGGGCGGAGGCTTTCAAATACCATTTCATAGCTTCTTGGTAATTTTGAGTAACTATATTTCCGGTTTCATAACAACTCCCAATAACGTCTTGAGCAATAGCGTTCCCCATAGGAGTGGCTATTAATAGCGCCCCCAAAAGTCCAAAAATAAAAAAACATATCAATAAACTGCGAACTACTATTTTTTTCATTGAAATTCGATTTCTTTCAAATTTTGTTTAACCTCAAAGCCTTCCGACAGGACGGGCTTTAAGCCAATCATTTAAATATGAAAAATTGTTTTTAAGACCTGTTGGAGTGTTTTTTGATCGCTGGCATGAAGGCGGACCATTTTTTGAATAACCAAGCTCTTATCAATGGTTGCCAATATGGGTTTGAAAACGGAGGGTTTCAAAAGGCCGGCTCCTTCAGCGACTCGTTTTACTTAATCTTACCAAAAGCGGTGGCGGGGACCACAGCCCAATCGGCCACCCCCGGCGGCTTCCACAGCAGGTGTAGGGCCATGGCATCCCCGCCAAGGCAGAGATCATGCTGGGCGTGGCATTAGAAGTTTAATGTTTTTTAGGGGTCTTTTTGCGGAGGAATTTGCTGGCGTGGAGGATGGTGACGCCGACGACCTTCTTGCCCGAATAGCGGATAATCATGTCCTCATCCGTCAATTCGCTATTGGTGGCGCGGCTGGGTTTTTGGAAATTGACGTAAAGCACGTCGGCTTCCTTGTCATAGGACGACCACAACAAGCCCTTCGGGGCGCCCATGAGGGTGGGGACCAGCTTGGTGTAATCCTGAAGATTGGCTAGGGCCATAACTGCTTCCTTTTCTCTAAAGACCGCGTTCGACGGGTTAAAAACGCCGTGATGACAAAACCATCATCGCCCTTTTCCCGGTAAACCACAACCACCCATTTCCCCGAACCGATGGGCCGGGCGGCTAGGTGTTCTCCATCGTTGCCCTGAAAGACTTTTTCAGGCTTTTCAATAGTTTCCAAAATCTCCAGTTTCAACCCGGTCAATTCACGGTGTTCATCGGTGATATGCGCCCACCGTTCATCCGTTAAGCGAATAGATATTCCTTCAACCGATTGGGCGATAGAAATCATATTATTCCGTGGAAAATATTTTCAAGCATATTAACACCCGCCCAACAAGCGTCCAATCCCTTTGAACTTTCCAATTTTAATTCTATTTAATCTTCCCAAAAGCCGTGGCCGGGACCACGGACCAGTCAGTCGCGCCCGGCGGTTTCCACAGCAGGTGCAGGGCCATGGAATCCCCGCTGTCCTTCTCCGCCAAAACCTCGATGGGGTGAAGACCCTTGACGAAAAGCTGGAGGTTGTCCGGATTCACTTCTTTTCCATCCAGCTTTAATTGGGCCTGGTCCGTGGTGAGGAGATGGAACTCATAAAGGCCTGTTTGGGGAACAATCAGCCGTCCCGTCCAGCGCATCCGGAAGGGAGGATATTGGGTAAAGGGGAAATCCTTTTTGTCCGTAAAATTCAAGACGGGATCGATCCGGGTCGCGGCCGGAGGATCGGTCCAACGGGATGAACTAATGTAAGTTCCCCGCAATCCTTGAGCCCAGCCTTTGGATTCCTCCAGTTGTTTTAAAAACGGCGAGTAAAAGTAAACCACCGTGCGGCCTTGGGGGTCTTTCATTTGGTCTTCGACGCCACCGGGAAACAGCGTTTTCAAAAAGTCGAAGGTTCCGGATTTTCCCTCGTCCAAAATAAAAACAGAGTTTTGCCACATTAAGGGAGGAACGGGCTTCATGAACGATTGGGGTGAAAAGGGAATGATATTCTCCTGGGCCGAATAGGCCAGGAAATTGACCGTATTGTTTCCGGCGTAAACCGGCGTTAAGTAAAAATTAAACCGCCCCTTAAAATCCTGATTCACCTCGGCGATGGTTTGGCCAATGGACGTCACCTCGGGGTTAAAAGCGTTCCAGCAGTCCAGGTTTCCCGCCTGCCCGATAAAATAAACGTAAGCGTTTTGAAATGAAATAACCGCCAGAACCAGGGCGGCCAAAGCCGGGAAAAACCAACGGGGCGCTTTCTTCGGCAAAATGGACTCCATTTGAAATCCTATCTTCCGCATGGCCAGGGCGGTGAGCAGGCACAGAAAGGGGGTCACTCCCAGCATCCGGTTGGAATGGGCCACATCGACCGAAAGCAAACAGGGAAGACTGAAAGCGAAAAGGCCCAGGAGGGCGAAACCATAGGTCCTTTCCTTCCAATGCCGGAAGCCGTAAAAAATCCCGAAAATAAAAAAGATACCGCTGATATCGTCCAGCATCCGATAGCCCGGCAAATTGTGCCGGGGGTTCCTATCTCCCGTGCGGTTGAACATCAGCGCGGTCCCGACCCAGTTTTCAACGACGGGCGCCAGACTTTTTTGCTGAAGGACCTGGGTACCGATAAATTGGTCCCGCTCCCGGTTCCCTACCGTTCCGTTCAAAAGAAAATAAGTGAAAAGAGGCGAAGCCAAAACAACCACTCCCAGGGCCGCCAACAGTAAAACCTTGCGAGGCTGTTTTAGTTTTATCCGGCGGGACCGCCATTCCCAAAAAACATAAACCAATAAAAGAAAAGGAAAGATTTTGAAAGCCTGATAAGTGTAAAGGCCGATTCCGCAAAAAAGAGCCGCCACCCCCACCGCCCATCTTTTTCCCGATTGAAGGCCGTAGGTGAGAAAGGCCAAAGTGCCGAAGGTGTAAAAGGGAAGCTGGCCGCTGGGGTAGCCGTTGCGGGTTTCGATGACGTTCCAGCGCATGACCGCCAAGAGGAAAACCGCGAGCCAGGCGGTTTTGGGTCCGGCCCATTGGCGGAAGGTCCAATAGATTAAAGGAAAAGCCGCCAAAGACAGAAAGATGAAAAAAAGATGGAAGGTGAAAAGGCTCGAGCCGACTAACCCGAACCAAGCCGCCAATTGATAAAATAAAACCACTTCGGGCACTTGGTAATTGAACACCTCAAAGAAGGGGCGCCAGCCCTCGTGTAAAATCCGAAGAGCGGAAAGGCCGGTCAGGCCTTGATCCACATGAAGCCCGGAAGGAATGGAATCGATTTGGATGATCCGGAAAAGAAAAGAGATTAAAAGCACGGTCAGAAATAATGAAAGCTCCCATCGACGGGACCATTTTTTGCCGGATTCGGGAACGAACTTTTTTTCCGTTCGGGAAAGAAGATAAAGGGCCGCCGCGAAAAACAACAACCCGGCGCCCAAGGTCCAAGCCCATTCGGATTGGGCCAGAAAAAACTGTCCCGCCCCGCCTAAAATAAGCGCCCAAACGATTCGGGGCCATTGGAACGGGTTTAATGGATAGCGGATCTGGCGCAATGGGCTTCCCCTGGTTGAACGTTGACGGTGCTTGGATCGCCCACTAGGATAGGCATTTTTCCGCGCCTTCGCATTAACAGTTTCTGGAGGCGCGGTGATACTCCATCAAAGGATTTTTGAAAGCCCATGAGTCTAAGACTTAAACCTCATCGAGGGACGGCCTCCCCGAAGGATTCTTTTTTAGGGATTCCACTGCTTTTTCTCTCTTCCTTTGTCATTTTGGGCTGGCTTCAATTGAACGGATGGCAAGTAGTCCTGGATTTTTCCAAGCCTTCCTGGGTGGTTCAAGGGATCGACGCGTTCTTTTTGATGGGTTTAATGAATTGCGCGTGGCTGGCGCTGTCGGCCCGTTCCCTTTCCTCAGCCTGGAACGCTTTTAGTTTTTTTGGCTTTCTTTTCGCCATTGACTGCGCGCTCACCGGAGCCATGGACGCGGCTTTCGCCATGCTTCTGCTGGGGTTTGGAATGACCGCTTGGAAAGGATGGTTCTCGGCCTCCTTGGGGAGAAAGCGGTTATGAAAAAAAACGCCTGGATCCTGACCTTTTTCTTTGGAATTCTCTTGTTTTACGCCCTTTACGGCCTGCCTCCGATCGGCGACCCGAACTCGGCCGCTTGGGTGCATGTGTCCTCCCGGTATATCGAACGGGGAGCTTTGGAAACGGGCCAGCCTCATTTGGTGATGGCGATCCTTTCGGATTACCGCAGTTTTGACCTTTGGATTTTGTCGCTTTTCATTTTAACCCTGGGGTTAATCGGACTGCGTTTAGGATTGGGGAAAGCCAACGACCGCCGCGCCCGATCCGACCGGAGAAAGGCTTTAGGGGCCGTCCTTTCGGGACCCTGTCTGGGCCTTCTGGTGGGGCTGCTTTGCCTGGCCGGGGGAGGAAACTTTTTGGATTATGAATCGCTTTCTTTTCCCGTGAGGTCCGATGAAATGCGGGCGACCGGCAGTCTGCTGATGGAAGCGGGAATTCTTTTGAGTGTTCTCGGGTTTTTATTCATCGGCGCCCGGCTTTTTTCATGGGAAGGGAAGGATCGGCATGAACGCTGAGTGGATATTTTTCATTCACTATGGACTTGTTTCCTTGGTGATCCTCACAGGCCTTTATGGAGTTTTTTCCCAAAATGATTTGTGGAAAAAACTGATGGCGTGGGGCGTCTTCCAAACCGGCATTATCCTTTTATTGATTTCAACGGCCGAGAAAACGGAAGTCCGGCCGCCTCTTTTAGGAGGACAGACTCCGGGGATCCTCCATGGCTTGAACCCCCTGCCCCATGCCTTGGTCTTGAGCGTGCTGATGGTTTCGCTGGTCGTCGTTATCGTCCTGGCTTTTTTCACCTGGAGCCTCTTCCGGGAAACCGGACAATGGGATGAGGAAATGATCGATGAGGAAATTTCCAAGTGATGGATCAATGGCCCGTTTTTTTTATTCTTCTGCCTTTCGCGGGGGCGCTGCTGGTTTTGCTGTCGGCATTAGGACCGGCGGTCTTTTCCCGGCTCTTAGCTCTAGGCACCCTTTTCGCCGGACTTTTGTTTTCTGTTTTTCTGTATTTCGGGCCTCTTTCCTCAGGCGAGTGGAATTATAACCTCGGCGGCTGGCCTCCTCCTTGGGGCATTGAGATTCGAATCAATACTTTCCTTTGCCTTATGGCCGGATTGGTATTTTTCATTTCATTTTTAACCCTGCTCTGCGCGGAAAATCACCCACCGAAAGAACCCCAGGGGTTCCAGGGAACCTCCGACGGGCTTTGGCTTCTGGCGACGGGAAGTCTCATCGGGCTGCTCCTTATCCGCGACGCTTTTACGATTTATCTATTTTTACAATTATTCGTGGTCACCGCCGGGGTTTTTATCGGCGGCGGCGGCTCCCGTACCTGGCTGCCGGCTTTTCGGTTTATTTTTTGGGGAAGCGCGGGAGCTTCTTTTTATTTGCTGGGATTGGTGTACCTCTATGCCGCCACGGGAACCCTTCATTTGGACGATTTGTTGGCCCAACTTCTTATTTCTAAAAATTTCCACCTGATTTGGGCTTCAGGGTTTTTCCTGACGGCAGGCTTTAGCTACCTTTTGATTTTTTCAACCCCGGTTATTTTTTCCAGCTTTCTCGAGGGAATCTCTTCCCTCTTCGTAATTTTTTTAGGGTCCGTGATGGTTCGGGTCGTGGTTTTTTTGCTTTTTGTTTTTTATTTTTCCGTTTTGGGGATTCCCGGGTTATCCACGCCCCTATGCCTGACCCTATTCGAGCAGTTGACGGCCTTTTTCTTCCTCCTGAACTTTTGGAAGGCCCTCCGGGAAAAGGAAACGGGCCGGGCCGCCGCTTATTTAAGCGTGGGTTCTTTGGGATATGTCTTCATCGGCTTTGAGTTAGGCACTTCCGCCGCTTTGGCCGGGACCTTGTTGGAAATTTTGAATCAGATTTTAGCGGTGGCCGGATTGTTCTTTGTTTCGATTTGGATGAAGAAGACCGGCGGAACGGATGACGGGAGAGCCTGGGCCGGTTTGGGTTGGAAGAAACCGCAACTGGCGGCCGCTTTTCTCCTGTTCGGGATGGGGCTGATCGGGGTTCCTCCCCTGGGCGGTTTTTACGGCAAACTTTATTTGGTTCAGGCGGCTTTCCACCAGCACCAATGGTTTTTAACCGGGGCCCTGTTGGCCGCCTATGGACTGGGTCTTACCTATTTGGGAAAAACCGTTGGGGACCTTTTCTTTCCCCCGGGAGGTTCCCGGAAAAAAATTCGACCCATTTTTTTAAAGGCTGAAAGTTGGAAACTGTCTTCCGTGATCGTGGTTTTGGCGCTGGGGCTGCTGGCTTTGGGAATCTTTCATCGGAGTTTGGCCAAAAACGCCATCGTTCCCGCGCTGCCGAAAGCTTTCCAGAATTTGAACCTGCCGGCGGAACCTTTTAGCGGCCAAGAGGTGGAATAATTTTTTAACGCCGGTCTTTATAAAGACAAAGACTTGTGGGTTCCATCGCAGTAAGGGGCGTTTTTGGTGTGTTTGCATTGACAAAGGTAGGCCGTTTTAGTTTCGGGCGCCGTAAAAACCATCGGGCGGAACTCCGTCGTGCGGTGGTGGCCGTCGCAAAAAGGCTGTTTTTCGGAGAGGCCGCAAGCGCACCAAGCGTATTGCTTTCCGGCTTCCAGTTCGACTGGGACGGGATGTTTCGCGGCGATATGGGGTTCGGGCATTAGGGTCCTCCAAGAAAGTATGGGTAACGGGATTAGGATAACCCAATACCGAATAGTTTCGACATTTATTAAAATGATAAAGACAACCAACCGAGCTCAAAAACAATCCTAAAGGGGTAGAAACAATACTAGGGGTCTGACCTATGATGGAAGGAACATCCAATTCTAGGGAATAGGCATGCTCAAATTCAAAATTTTAACCCTCGGTCTTTTTTGTCTTTCCTTTTTGCCCTCTCCGCCGCCGGCTTTGGGAGCCAACGGCATTCCGCTTCACTTTTATCACAACTACGAAATCGTGCTTCACGCTTCTTTGGATCATCGGGGACAAGTCAATTATTCCAGCTTAAAAATAAAACACCGCCTTTTAGATCAAGTGCTCGTCCAATTCGGATCCCTTTCGCCGACGGCCTTTTCCCATTGGAAGCCGAAGGATCAGGTCGCTTTTTATATCAACGCCTATAACGCCCGGGCTTTACAAATGGTCGTCGACCATTATCCCCTCAAAAGCATCCAGGATATTCCCGGAGATTGGTCTACTTTCCCCTTTCCCCTTCTGGGTCAATCCATCACGTTAAAGGATGTGGAACGGGAAATTCTCGAAAAACCCTATGCCGATCCACGGGTCTGCCTAGCGCTCGTTCCCTCGTTCCGGGGAGGGCCGGTCCTACGCAACCGGCCTTATTACGGTTCCCAATTGGATTCTCTTTTGGAAGAACAGGCGTGGCGCTTTTTCAAGCGGCCGGAGGAATTCAATATCGACCGGGTTCAAAATGTGGTTTACCTTTCCCCCATTTTGAAACAACACGCGGGGGATTTCATGAAACTATATGGAACCAGCCGGTTCAATTTTTTGGATGAGAAAAACCGGGCGGTTGTGAATTTTGTCAGCCAGCACGTGAAGCCTAGGGACCGGGATTATTTGAATAAGACCCCGGTTTTTTCCCTGAAGTATCTGGAAGAAGACTGGTCTTTGAACGACAGGCTTCAATAAAAAATCCCGGAGAGTTTAACGACGCGTCGTCGGCGTCAAAAGATGAGAGATTCCGTTGTTCGATTCAACTTTTAGAAAAGTGAGGCGCTTATGAAAGCCATCGCGGTTTATCCCTCCCAAAAACAGGTCCAACTGATTGACGCGCCCGAGCCGGTCTTGAAGGGGCCCACGGAGGTGAAACTTCAAATGCTGGACATCGGGGTTTGCGGGACCGACAAGGAAATCTGCGCCTTTGAGTATGGAACACCCCCGGCGGGAAGCGAGGTTCTCATCATCGGCCATGAGTCCCTGGGCCGGGTGGTGGAAACGGGCGCCCAAGTGAAGTCGCTCAAGACCGGGGATTTGGTCGTGATGGTGGTCCGCCGTCCCTGCGGCCGCCCCGAATGCGGGCCCTGCGCCGCGGGCCGCCAGGATTTTTGCGTGACGGGCGGCTTCAAGGAGCGGGGAATCAACGGTTTGAACGGTTTCATGACGGAGAAGGTGGTGGACGATGAAAAATACATGAACCCGGTTCCGGAGGCCCTCCGGGACATCGCGGTCCTGGCCGAACCCCTGACCATCGCCGAAAAGGGATTGGAACAAATGTGGCAAATTCAAAGCCGCCTGCCTTGGGACTGCGCCCATGTGAAGGCGCCCGGATCGAAACTGGGGAAGGGCCATTGCCACAACGCGGTGGTGTTGGGGGCGGGGCCCGTGGGGCTTTTGGGCGCTATGCTTTTGCGTTCCCTCGATTTCAACACTTATGTTTATTCCAAAGAAAGCCTGGACAGCCCGAAGGCCGTCTTATCAAAACAGATCGGCGCCACTTTCGTGTCCGGCAGCACAACTTCCTTGGAGGCCTTGAGCGCCCAAGTGGGGAACGTGGATTTGGTTTACGAGGCCACCGGCGCTTCTCGGCTTTCGTATGAGATGATGAAGTACCTGGGAACCAACGGGGTTTTCATTTTTACCGGCGTGCCGGGCCGCAAGGCCCCCATTGAGGTGGATACAGACCTTCTCATGCGGGACCAGGTTTTGAAGAATCAGGTAATTTTCGGGACGGTCAACGCGGGGAAACAGGATTACGGAAAGGCCATCGGCGACTTGGGGCTTTTTCAAAAACTTTGGCCGGGAGCGCCGCGGGCTTTGATCACGGGCCGGTTCGCCCCCGAAAAATTTAAGGATCTACTTTTAGACGATCCCGGCGGAATCAAGAACATCGTCAGCTTTGAGTGATGGTTTTAAAACCCGGTCGGTCGACGGCCAACGTCCAAACCTTAGGCCTTAAGTTTATTTCGCGCCATCCGATGTGAAAAAGGATTTTCATGCCCGATTCCAACCCGCAGGACCCTGAAAGCCAAAGACTGGAACTTTTCGTGGAGGGCAACCATCCCTGGAAAAAATGGGGGCCTTACCTGACCGAGCGGCAATGGGGAACGGTGCGGGAGGATTATTCACCCAACGGCACCTGTTGGGATTATTTCCCCCATGACCACGCCCGCAGCCGGGCCTACCGTTGGGGGGAAGACGGGCTTTTGGGGATTTCGGACAGCAAGGGTTTGGTTTGTTTCGCCCCGGCTTTTTGGAACGGCAAGGACCCGATCCTCAAAGAAAGGCTCTTCGGGCTGAACGGAAACGAAGGCAACCACGGGGAAGACGTCAAGGAATGCTATTACTACCTTTGTTCCTCGCCCTCCCATTCCTACATGAAAGCGCTTTATAAATATCCCCAATCCGAATTTCCTTACCGGTGGCTGGTGGAAGAAAACGGCCGGCGGGGAAAAGACCAGGGGGAATTTGAACTTCTTGACACGGGTGTCTTCAACGAAAACCGTTACTTCGACTTGTTTGTGGAATACGCGAAGGCCGGACCCGAGGATATCCTGATCCGCTTGAGCGCCGTTAACCGGGGTCCGGACACTGCGGAACTGCATGTGATTCCCAACCTGTGGCTCAAAAATACCTGGAGCTGGGGACGGCACGGCGACCATGATTGGCCCAAATCGCTCATCACCCAGGCGGGGCATGGATTTACCTTGAACCATCCCTATTTGGGGCCGATGTTTTTAAAAGCCGAACGCGCGCCCGAGCAATTTCTTTTCACGGAAAATGAGACCAATTTTAAAAAACTTTTTAACAGCGAAAATCTTTCGCCTTACGTCAAGGACGCGTTTCACGATTATGTCATCCACGCCCAAAAAGAGGTCGTGCATCCCAGCCAGGGAACCAAAGCGGCTTTTTATTACCGGCTCAACATCCCAGCCGGCGGGCAGGAAGTTTTAAAATTCCGGCTTTCCAAAAATGACCTGCCGGCGGCCTTCGGGCCCGAGTTTGACCAGCTGTTCGAGACCCGGCAAAAAGAAACCAAAGCTTATTATGACCTGAAGGTATCGCCCGACCTCACTGCGCCCCAAAGGGCCGTGGTGGAGCAGGCTTACGGCGGTCTTCTTTGGTCCAAACAGTACTATTATTATTTGGTCAAGGAATGGCTGGAGGGCGATCCTTCCTTCCCGCCGGTGGACGAAGGCCGCAAACAAGGCCGAAACCGGGATTGGACTCATTTCGGGGCCGAGGATATTTTTTCCATGCCGGATAAATGGGAATATCCCTGGTTCGCCAACTGGGATTTGGCCTTCCACATGATTCCCTTCTCCCACTTGGATCCTTTTTTCGCCAAACACCAATTGGTCCTTATGCTTCGCGAATGGTACATGCATCCCAACGGCCAGACCCCGGCTTATGAATTCGCCTTTTCGGACGTAAATCCGCCGCTGCTGGCTTGGTCCGCCTGGCGGGTTTATAAAATGAGCGCTCCCAAGGGTTCGAGGGACCGGGTCTTCTTGTCCCGGGTTTTCCAGAAGATGCTCCTGAACTTCACCTGGTGGGTGAACCGCAAGGACGCCGAGGGAAAAAATCTTTTCGCGGGCGGTTTTTTGGGGTTGGACAATATCGGGGTTTTTGACCGGGGCCAGATGGCATGGGGAGAAACGCTGGAACAAGCCGACGGCACGGCCTGGATGGCCTTTTATTGCGGGACCCTGCTGTCGATGGCCCTGGAACTTTCCATGGAAAACGCGGCCACGGAAGACATGGCCACCAAGTTTTTCGAGCATTACCTCAGCATCGTGCACGCCATCAACACCCTGGGCGGAACGGGGTTGTGGGACGACCAGGACGGTTTTTATTACGACCAATTGCTGGTCAACGGAACCTGTATCCCCCTTCGGGTCCGTTCCGTGGTGGGGATCATTCCGCTTTTCGCGGTGGAAATACTGGAAGAGGAAACACTGGAAAAACTTCCGGAATTTTACAAGCGCATGAAATGGTTCATGGCCCACAAGCCCGACGAAGCCCGGCCCATTCTTCACCGGGACCAGGGAGAAAAGGGACAGGGGCGCTATCTCTTGTCGGTGCCTTCCCAGGACCAGTTGATCCGGGTTTTGCGCTATGCTTTGGACGAGAAGGAATTTCTTTCCCCTTACGGTATCCGGATGCTTTCCAAATACCACCAGGACCATCCTTTCGTTTTGGAATTAAACGGGAAGGAATTTCGGATCGATTACGAGCAGGGGGAATCCCGGACTGGCCTTTTCGGCGGGAATTCCAACTGGCGGGGACCGGTCTGGATGCCGCTTAATTATCTTTTGATTGAAACATTGGAACGGTACCATCATTTTTATGGGGATGACTTCAAGGTCGAATGTCCCACGGGATCGGGCAAGTTCCTGACGCTCAAGGAAATCGCCGGGTTTCTTTCGGACCGGGTCACCCGGCTTTTCCTACCCGACGCCCAAGGCGTCCGGCCCTGCCAGGGAACGGAAGAGCGATACGCGAAGGACCCGGCTTGGAAAGACCTGGTATTATTCTACGAATATTTCCATGGGGACAACGGCAAGGGATTGGGAGCCTCTCATCAGACGGGATGGACAGCTTTAGTCGCCAAACTTTTGGAAGGGCATGATCATCCACATGAAGTTTAAGAAAATCGAATTTTTGAACCGAAATTCTTGATGACTTCCCGCGTACAAACCCGCGCCCAAGGCAAGACTTGGTGGAAACCGGTTCTTTTACTAGGTGTGGTCCTGATATTGGTTATCTTGGTCCGGTTTTTTAATTTGGAAGACCGGATGCGGGAAATACACCATTGGATCCGGACACTGGGAGGATGGGGCCCAGTTGTGTTTACTTTGATTTATACGGTTGGAATTGTGGTGACCCTGCCAGCTTCCGCGATGACTTTGATGGCGGGAGCTTTTTTCAAACCTCTCCTGGGGATTATCGTCGCCACCCTCGGGTCTTTTCTAGGAACATCCATCGTTTTTTTTATTGCCCGGTATTTCGCCCGGAAGGACTTGGAGCGTTTAACCGCCCGAAACGAGAAATTCAAAAAACTCGATCAAATGACTGAGCGTCATGGCGCCCTCCTCGTGGCCATGATGAGGCTGATGCCGCTTTCCCCCTTTAGTGTGTTGAACTACGCCTTCGGATTGACCAAAATTCGTTTTTGGGAATACGCTTGGTGGTCCTGTCTTTGTACCTTGCCCAGCACTATTTTATTTGTCCTCGGAGCGCGCGCCTTTATTCGAGGGATGAATGAAGGGAAAGTGCCTTGGATGCTTTTAGGTTTGATGGGAATCATCACTTTAGCATTGGCGATTCTTCTGCAAGTAGTCGAAAAGAAGCTGGAAAAGAGAACCCAAAGGCCTCTTCCGAGGAAAAATTAAGGAACTTCGTGGGAAAACGCTGATTTCCCTTGTTTTGTGGCCTTCCCTTTGACCCTTAAAGGGTTATACTACAACCCCTATTAAATGAGACTCAATGACTGGGCGGTTATTGATCAAGGAGCCTGTGTGGCCTATTTAGAATCTGTTTTGGATCCCCCTTCTTACGGATTTACCCGTGATGGAAAGCTTTATGTTCCCACCCATCGGCAGCTTTGGGCCGAGTTCTTTTCCCGGTTGAATATTTTTAAATCCAGGAAAAATTGGCTTTCGCTATTCAGTTGGACGGCCACCCTTTCTTTCGCTCCTTTCTTTTTTCTTTTCTTTTTTCATTATTTTACCTGGCCGCTTTTTATCATCGGTTTTATTTATAGCATGGTGGTTCTGGGCACCCACGGCACCATTTATTTGCACCGTTATGGAACCCACCACGCTTATACCTTCCGCAATCGATTCTTTCTTTTCATTGTCCGGAATTTAGTGATCAAGATTATCCCGGAAGAGGTCTATATCGTGTCCCATCATGTTCATCACGCTTTTTCCGAAAAACCAGGTGATCCTTATAATGTCTATGGTGGATGGCTTTACTGCTTCCTGGCTGACGTGAACCACCAGTCCATCGCCCGTAATTTGTCCCCCAAAGACTACGCGAGAACGGCCAGCTTGGTCAGCCATACGGGTGTGCGGGCCAACAGCTACGCGCTTTACCAAAAATGGGGGTCTATTTGCCATCCCTTCTTCACCATTTGTCACTTTCTGCTGAATTGGATTTTTTGGTTTGGGGCTTTTTACCTTATCGGAGGGATGTCTTTGGCGGTGGCTATTTTCGGAATGACGGCGGTCTGGGCGATCGGCATTCGAACCTATAATTACGACGGCCATGGCGGTGGCAGGGATAAGCGCAAGGAAGGATCGGACTTTAACCGAAAAGATCTTTCCATTAACCAGGCTTGGCCGGGGATGATCACGGGTGAATGGCATAATAACCATCATCTTTTTCCCAACGGCATCCGCGCCGGGTTTCTTCCTTACCAATGGGATTTCGCCTGGCTTTTTATCCGTTTTTATTATTTGATCGGGGGAATTGATACCTATCGAGACCACCGGGACAGGTTCATGAAGGAATATTACGAGCCCTACTTGGCCCAGCGGGCGGCGGCCAAGGCTGTTTCTACGGAATCGGTGAAGGCTTATCGGCTTTAGATTAAGTTTTTCTCCGCCATTGGTTTTTGAGTGCTTTCCGCCTGAATTTTTATCGAACAGCCTTTGGTCTTTTCAAAAGTCCCTTGACTCCCCCCTCAAATCATTCGACAATTGCGGCTTGTTTTAGCCAAGACGTCCTCAACATTAATCTTAACGTAAAGGTATTCCATGATTTCGGCCCGGGAAATTTCACTTCACTTTGGAAAAAAAGTTCTTTTTGACCATGTTACGGTCAAATTCAATCCTGGATATTGCTACGGCCTCATCGGGGCCAACGGGGCCGGCAAGTCCACTTTTATGAAGATTTTGGCCGGCCAAATTAAACCCGATGACGGGGAAGTGGTCATCGACCGGGGTATCAAAGTCGCGATGTTGAAACAGGACCAATATGCTTTTGACGAGTTCACGGTTTTAGACACGGTCCTGATGGGCCGGGAAGATCTCTGGAAGATTCAGCAGGAAAAGGACGCCCTCTACGCCAAACCTGAAATGAGCCATGACGAGGGGCTTCGCGCGGCCGAACTGGAGGCCCAATTCGGCGATATGGACGGCTATACGATCGCCGCCGGCGCTGGGGAATTATTGGAAGGCTTGGGGATTGATACCGAAAAACACGACTGGAAAATGAAGCAGCTGACCGGCGGTTGGAAAGTGCGGGTTCTCTTGGCCCAAGTGCTTTACGCCAAGCCCGATGTTTTGTTGTTGGACGAACCGACCAACAATCTGGACATCCGCACCATTGATTGGCTGGAAGATTATTTGAACGGCTATGAAGGCACCATTATCGTCATCAGCCATGACCGCCATTTCATCAATCATATCTGTACTCATGTGGCCGATGTAGACCGACAAAAAGTCACGATTTATACCGGCAACTACGATTATTTCGTCCAAGCCTCCAAGCAGGTGATGGACAGCAAAGCGACGGAGAACAGCCGGAAGGAAAAGCAAATCGCCGAACTGAAGGCTTTTGTCGCCCGTTTTTCCGCCAACGCCAGCAAAAGCGCCCAGGCCACCAGCCGGGCTCGGTTGCTGGAAAAGATCGAGCTGGAAGAAATTATCCCCACGACCCGCCAATATCCCCGTCTTTTCTTTAAGGAAAAACAGGGCGCCGGCAAGGATATCCTCAATGTCAAAAGCCTCAGTAAGGGTTACGGCGATTTAAAAGTATTAAAAAAAATAAGTTTTATCGTCGGCAACGGGGATAAGATCGCCATCATTGGACCCAACGGAATCGGAAAAACGACCCTTATCAAATGTCTGGTCGGCACCTATCAAGCGGAGGGCTCCGATTTATCCCAGTGGGGAGTCAAGGTTGATGAAGGAACGGCGGTTTGGGGAAGCACGGTCAAACTGAGCAGCATGCCCCAAGACGTAAAAGAAGAACTCATCTCCGATATGACGGCTTTAGAGTGGCTCCGGCAGTTCGCGCCATTGGAAGAGGGCCAGGTGATCCGCGGCATGCTGGGCCGTATGCTTTTTTCCGGCGAGGAGCAGGATAAAAGCGTGAAGGTACTTTCGGGGGGGGAATGTCAGCGCATGGTGCTTTCTCGCTTGATGCTGGAAGGGGGCAATGTTTTGATTATGGACGAGCCCACTAACCATATGGATTTGGAATCCATCGAATCGCTCAGCACCGCCCTAGCCGAATATACGGGCACGGTCCTATTTTCCAGCCACGACCAAGACCTGATCGCCAAGGTCGCCAACCGGGTTTTTGAGTTAAGGCCGGATGGTACTTATTATGATTTTAAAGGCAACTATACCGACTATCTGGATTACCAGGCGGCGGAAGCGAAAAAGGCCAAGGACGCGGCCAAAAGCGGGTCCAAAAAATAACGGAAGCCCTCAACCAGTGTTGGAAGGGCCTCTAGTTTTTATCGTGGATCGGGAGGATTTATGGCGGATCAGGATTGGCAGAGTCGATTAAAGACGGGACGGAACGACGTTTGTCCCTGTGGATCAGGCAAAAAGTATAAGAAGTGCCACTTAGAAGCCGATGAAAAAGCTAAAAGCACGGCTCTCGCCCAGACTAACGCCGAAGCGGCGGTCAAGGCGGAGAAAGACCATGACCACGAGGGACACGACCATCACGGCCATGACCATTCGCACGACCATGGACACAAACATGACCGGGGCGGGGCGCCGAAACCTCACAGCCCGGTTCACGCGCAAAAGCAAGTGAACGCTCCCCGCAAAACGGGCGCGAGCTAATTTTTTTCAGGAGAAAAATCATGTCCCAACGTGAAAATATCAGCACCGGATCAAAATGGGAACCCATTTTGGGCTATTCCCGGGCCGTGAAAGTGGGGAGTTATATCCATGTTTCCGGAACCACCGGCGGCGGCCCTGACGGCAAGATGGTGGGAGTCAATGATCCTTATGCCCAAACCGTGCAGGCGATTAAGAATTTGGAAGCAGGGCTGCAAAAGGCGGGGACGACGCTAAAAGCCGTGGTTCGAACCCGTCTTTTCGTCACGAAAATTTCCGAATGGGAAAAATTCGGGAAAGCCCACGGTGAATTTTTCGGCGAGATCCGGCCGGCCATGACTATTGTCGAAGTTTCGAAATTGATTGACCCGGAAATGCTGATCGAGATCGAGGCGGACGCTTATGTCGGGTGATTTGAATATTCGATAAGTGATCCAGGCCTTCCTTTAATTTAAAGGAAGGCCTTTTTTATTGGCCGGACCGGTAGATTCTTCAGGAACAAACCGGGAAGTTTTCGAAATCAAGGAGGAGATTATGTGGCATTTATTCGTTCCGGATATCCCCATTTGGGAAAAAGTATTCCGATCGGTAGTCATTTACCTTTTTATGCTACTCGCTTTCCGGTTCGCCGGTAAGAGGCAGGTCGGCCAGCTGACGCCGTTCGACCTGGTGGTGCTTCTCATCATCTCCAACGTAGTGCAGAACGCCGTCATCGGCAATGACAACTCGTTGGGCGGCGGCCTGCTGGGCGCGGTGGTCATCCTCGTTTTAAACTGGGTAGTGGTGGAAGTGGCCTACCGGTTTAAACCTATCCGCCGTTTTTTGGAAGGGACCCCGTCAATTTTGGTCCACAATGGCCAGATTATTGGGAAGCATATGGAGCGGGAGCGCATTAATCCCGAAGATTTGCGGGCGGCCGTCCGACGCTGCGGCCTCGCGGATGTCCATCAAGTCCGCTTTGCTGTCTTGGAAGACAACGGACAGATCAGCGTTATCCCCAAGGAAGATAAAGCTTCCGAAAATACCGGCGGCGATTAAGTCAGGGTTTTTTCGATGGGGCCAGGATTGGTTCCTCTGTCTTTGGCTCAAAAGGACCCGTCGAAGCGATCAGCCTATCGACCCAAGCAAAAGGCTTAATGTCCGGTTTTCGGGCTTCCTGCCTTAAATTTTGAAAGGTGGTATGGGGCCAGCCTTCCTGGAAAAAATTTACCAGCCAGGAAGCCAAATGGCCTTCCGGGTCGCAATCCATCTCCGCGATCACATAGGTTTGATCTTTCATGGTCATGGGCATCATTTTGAAAACACAATATCTCAATTCACCCCGCACATATTTTTTTAGAGGCGGCATGGCGGGGTCCTCCACGGAAACATAGCTGATGGCGAGTCCGTGGACTCTGGGGTCGGCCTCCATATGAACGTGAGACACAAAGTCCCGGTCCGAAATCAGCTGGTCAAAAGGAAAGGGGACTCCCTGGTGATCGTACTCGATGAAGTCGGTATCCGAGATAGGGCGAACGACCTTAGATTCGACCAATCCATCAATCCATTCGGTGCCCCGGGTTGTGTCGGCGATAATGGTGGCTACTTTATCCATCGGCGCGTCGACGATGCCTTCTCCCTTAAAAGCGATGACATCGGTTCCCGGCACCTTGGACCAATAAAGGACAATGCCGTCGGCTTGCGAGGGCTGCTGCCAGTTCAATTGGGATTCGTCGACCGTGCCCTCGGTCGGAGTGGGGGTTTGGCCGAAACTTCCAGCGGTTAAAATAAAAGCGAAGGCAAAATAAAGAAAAATCTTTTTCATCACAAACCTCCCGAGATGGATCATGGAAAGGCCGGGATATCTTGAAGAATCATTCAACGGCTTTCAATGAGAAGTCAGGTTGATTATTAAAAACTATATGTAGCTGACACTGCTGCCTTTTTTGGGTGGCGGCTGTTTTTTAGGTTTCTTGCGGCGGGGAGCGCCGTCGGATTTCATCCGATAATGGAGCATCAAAAGAATGCCGCCGACGATCGCGTACATCACGCCAAACTCGGGAGCGGCGACGAACCCGAATTTGTTTTCCAGGCCCCCTTCGGTCGTCAAACGATAGGCGTGGATCAATCCGAGAAAAGAAAAGACGGACGCGACGAATATCCATTGGGCGGCTTTCAGGAATTTTTTCTCAATCATGAAAACCATGGACGCGGCGAAAATCATGGAAGTCAGCAGGAAGCCCTGGTTCAGGAAGATAACGCCTTGAATCGAAAGCCCCGCGGCTTCCAACTTGTCAATGGCCTGGGCCAAGGGCATTCCCGCCGCCTGCAGGGTGGGCTCGATGATCAATTCCAAAATAAAAGCCGCGAAAGCCGGAATCAGGCCAAAAGCCACGGCCAAGGCGTGTTCCCGCGGGATTTCCTGGAAAGCCTGGGCGGTAATAATGATAGCGATCCAAAGCAGGATTCCCAAAATGCATTCCTGCGGGATGACCTTGAGAAATAAAGTCACTCCGCCCAACAGGCATAAGAGGCTGATGATGACCCCGTTTAAAATCGAATAGCCATGGCGGGCGCCCATGGCCTTCCAGCCCGGATGGCCAATGTAAATGGTTGTGGGAAAAGCGCTTCCGAAAAGAGCGGCCAGGAGAGTCGCCAGACCGTTTGTCAGCAAAGAAGACCGGGTGGGATAACGGTCGCCGCCGGCCTCGGCGCTTTCCAAGTTTTGAAGGGAACCGATGACGTTAAAAAGGCCCATCGGAAAGATAACCGCCAGATATTTCCAGCCGTTTGAACTTGTCAACAAAGCGAAAAGATCAGCGGGAACGGGTTTGGGAGGATAAAAACCCCAATGGATAAGATCGGTCGATACGTTTAAGGGGATACCGATGATGGTATGAAAGGCCCAAGCCAAAAGCGTTCCCACCGCCACCGCCAAAAAACCACCCGGCAGAGAGAGGGGCCATTTCACTTTGGACGAATAACTGATGAGGATCAACATCATGGGTAAAAGACCGACCAAAGGATTGGCGAATATCTGAAAAATAAAACCCATGGCGATAAAGGTCATCGCCACTCCGGCAAGCGCGCAAAGCAGCGCAGCCCGGGGCGTGTGGCGGCGGATCCAATCCCCGCCAAAGGCGCCGGCAATTTCCATCAGGCCGTTCAAGAAGCAGGCGAAAAGGCCGGCTTGCCAAGCCAAGTGCCAATCCTTTGTTTGCTGATAGATGGGTGCCATGATTAAAAAAATGAAAGCGATCAGACTGGGGGTATTGATGCCAAAGGGAAGGGCGGTGACGTCGGAACGGCCGGTTTGGAGGGCCAGCCGCCGGGCTTGCCAGGCGTAAAAAAGATTTCCCAACAAAATGGAGAGGGCGGCTCCGGGTAGAATCTGGCCGGTGATCAAGTCAGTCGGGAAACCGCAAAAAAACTTACAAAGACCTCCGATCAACATTAATTGAAGCAGGTTATCCATGAAAAGGCCGAAAAAGCCGTCCAAATCACCCCGGACAAACCAGGGCAATCCCCGATGGCGCTTTAGATGGACTAAGAAACGGAGTAAATATTTGGACTTAAAAGAATGAAAAGACAGGTCTTTGAACATGGGAAAAGATTAAAGGGAGGGCTCGGATGGGTCAAGTGATATTAGGGGATCGTGTAATGAACTTCAAAAGAAGGATTGCCTTTTTCTGATACTGTGACCGGAACGTCGAGCGAGGCCTCTTTGAAATAACAAAGAGCTTCCTGCCCGTGGGAGCAGTAATAAAGGGTGAGATTCAGTGTGATATTCGTTTGGCCCGGGTGAAGGGTGACTGGGATGTCCACGGTTTTCGATGTCAAGGGGACCGAAACCGAGGCGGATTGGAGAATCGCCGGGTCATCGGAAGATAATTCCAGTTGAGAAGGCGCCTGAGCGTTTAACTCTAAACCATTCGCGAGTTTCAGAGTGAAACGCAGTTCCTTAACCGAAGCGCTAATTTCTTGGCCTGAAATCTGGATAGCGGTTTTGGTTTTACCCACAACTGGATTCATTTGGGCTAAGTTTTTTAAAATCAAAGTCGATACTTTTCTGGTCTTTAGGTCATAAATACGAACCACATTATTATTGGTGTCGGTGATGAAAAGCCGGTCTCCGGCAAAGGCCAAGCCGCAGGGCTCATTGAAAAGGGATTGGGCGGCATCGCCGTCCTGAAAGCCGGCCTCGGGTCCGCCCAGAAGCGTTTTCACCGTCCGGTTTTTAAGATCGTAAAGCCTGACTTGATTGTTGTAAGTATCGGCCACATAGAGCAAGCCCTCGTGATAAGCCACTCCGATGGGATGCTGGAAAAGGGCCTGGGCGGCCGGGCCGTCCGTGTCCCCGAAGTCAAAAAGACCTTTTCCTACCAACGTTTTCACCGACCCGGTTGGATTAAAATCGATCTGGCGAAGGGAGGAAGTTTCACTGTCGACGCTATAAATAAAATTTCCGTCGGTGGTCAATCCACTGGTCTGGGCCAAGGCGGCTTTTTTCAAGGGGCCGTCGATAATATCTTCCCGCGCGGATCCGGCAAAAACCTTGGCATCGCCGGTTTTTAAATCCAAAGTCCAAATTTGATGCGACCCGGCCATCGCGATATAAAGCAGGTCTCCTTTTTTCAAAAGATCCCAGGGGCTATTCAAATCGATTTTGTTCGCCGGGCCCTCCAGGTTATAGGCGCGGGCTTGATGACCCGAACCGGCCAAGGTCTCCACCGTTTTCTTTTCAAGATCAATTTTTCGAATAGCGTGATTTTCCGTATCGGCCACATAAATGATTTGATTTGGGGCGTCCCAAAAAACCCCTTGGGGACGGAAAAATTGGGCGGTTTGGAAATCCCCGTCCTGAAAACCCTCGGCGCCGCTCCCGATGACCTGCCGGATCTGTCCATCCAAATCGGCGATGACGATCCGGTTATGATTGGAGTCGGAAATCACCAAAGTGTCGGATTTCTCATCCGCCGCGATCTTTCCCGGAAATGAAAGGATTGATTGAGGTTGTTTGTCTTTTTCCAAGGCGTAATGGAATGGTTTTAAGTTTAGCTTTCCTTCTTTTTTGTAATAGTCCGCGAGCTCCGAAATAATCGGGTCCATCGTTTCGTAAATGCCTTCACCGGAGGTGATGCCCACAACCTTTCCCTCGGGATCAATGAGCGCGAAAGAAGGCCAGGCTCGGATGCCGTAACCGCTCCAAACTTGAAAATCGCTGTCGTTAATCACGGGATGATGGACTTCGTATCTCAGCACCGCCTGCCGAATATTATCCGTGTCCTTTTCAGTCTTAAATTTGGCCGAGTGGACCCCGATGACGACCAATTGGTCCTTATACTTTTCTTCCAGCCGTTTCAAATCCGGAATCACATGCATGCAGTTGATACAGCAATAGGTCCAAAAATCGAGAAGGACGATCTTTCCCTTCAGCTCTTTCAGGGTTAAAGGATGGTCGGTGTTGAGCCATTGGTCGCCCGCCGGAAATTCGGGGGCCCGCACCGTGCCTCGTAATTCTTCGGATAGGGTCATGGTCGTCAGCTCTCTGGGGCTCTCATCGGCGTCTTGGGCAAAAGAAGTGTGAACCCAGCCGGCCAAGGTTAATCCCGTGATCAAAGTTAAAATCCGCGTTAATAATCCGTTCATACCTGTCTTTCTAAGGCCAGGGTACCGAGAATCACCCCAGCTTTCAACGGCGGGGGTTCGGCCGTTACATTTGGTTACAAATTGAAACAAGGGCGAAAAGCATTGGCGTCCCGTCCGGTTTAAAACTACGGTCGAAAAGCCCTCGAAGTTTCCAAACCTAAATTTTTTCAAGGGGGTATTGACAGTAAGCCTGATAATCAGTATGACTGATCATCAGTCTTTATGACTTTTAAGAGGAGCTCTTGCCTTGAGAAAAACGCTGGAACCCAAAACCGAAGCACCCTCCTTGCAAATACCCCAAACGCTTTTGGAGCGGATGGCGTTTCTTCTCATCAAGGCGGCTTTCAAGCTTCGGGAACTGACGGAAGAGGCCTTGAAACCCTATGGCTTGATTGGGAAGCATTGGGGAATCCTGTCGGTTTTGAAAGAAAAGGGAAATCTCACCCAACACGATATCGGCAAGTGCGTTCATATGGACCGGTCGACCATGGTGAATATGATCGACGACTTGGAAAAGGCCGGGTTGGTGGAACGGCGGCCCAACGCCTCTGATCGAAGGGCCTATTCGGTTTTTATGACCGAAAAAGGGAAAAATATTCTTCCCGAATGCAGCCGCCTGGGCATGGCGGCGGAAAAAAAATTCCTGTCCATTCTTTCGTCCAAAGAACAAAAAGAATTGGCGCGTCTTTTGCAAAAATTAGTTTTGTCGCATTACGTCTAAGAAGAAATGAGAGGGTGGATTATGAAAAGAGGGACGGCGCTCTATTTTGCCTTTAGTTTGGCTTTGGTTTTTGGTTTGGGATCTTCCGCCGGGGCTCAAGAGGATAACGGAAGAATCGTGGGAGCGGACGCGTTGGAAAACACGATTACCGCGGCGGCACCTTCTACGGACATCAATGTTTCGGTTCAGGTTCCAGGCGGGCTCACTCTCGACGAGGCCCAACAGGAAGCAGTGACGCAATCGCCTGAATACGGTCAGGCCCAGGCCGCTGAACGCGAGACTTCCTGGGGCCAATTTGGTGCTTTTTCCGACGGGTTTTTACCGCAAGTGACTATCCAAGGGCAGCACTTTTTCGCCGAACAATATTCCAATTTAAATGTGGAGTTTGGTTCACCCACTCCAATCCAATTCCCGGGCATTTATCCCCAAACCACCCTGACTCTGGACGCCCGATTCGATCTTTTTGACGGTTTTAAAAATGTGTATCAATTAGATTCGGCCAACAACAACCATGAGGCCGCCAAAATTCTTTCCGATTGGGCTCTTCTTCAGCTTCAGGAGCAGGTACGGCTGCAGTTCTACCAGGCCTTGGCCGCCCAGAAGCTTTCCGAAATGGCGGATGAAAACGTGAAGACATTGCAGGACCACCTTCGCATTGTGAAAGACCAACTTCAAAACGGACAGGCCACTCGTTATGACTTATTACGGGTTCAAGTGCAGTTGGACGAATCCCAGTCGGATCAAATTTCAGCCCATGACGAAGTCGCTTTGGCCCGGGAGCAGTTGACCCGAACGATGGGATTAAAGAATGACGACCGGTCTTTAAGCGGGGATCTGCCGGTGCTGGATCCGGACGCCATTCTCAAAAATGTTTCCGGTAATGATTTTTCCCAAAAACCCGATCTGCGGGCCAAAGAACTGCAAGCCCTGGCCGCTGAAGACGACAGCGCGGCCAGCCATGCCGCCCTTTGGATTCCCAAGGTTTCTTTGATTGGAGAATACCAGTGGTACAACAGCCCGGATTATTTGCTTACCGGCATCACCAATACCTCGGATTTCCGCACGGATTATTACGTGGGAGCTTCAGCGACTTGGGACATTTTGGACGGCGGTGCCTCCGTGGCCAAGGCCAATGAAGCGGATGAAAAGGCCAAGCAGGCGGAAGAAGTTTTGAAGGCGGGCCAGGACCAAGCGCCTTATGACTTCGACTATTGGAAGCGAAAATTAGTGTCCAGCGTGGCCCTTTACAAGGCCAAGTTGACGGATGTGGACGAGGCCAAGGAAAGCGCCCGCCTGGCCACGGTCGGTTTTGAGGCGGGGACGCGCACGACCACCGATGTTTTGGACGCCGAACTGGAGGAATACCGGGCGGCGGAAGGTTTAGTGCAGGCCCAAATTGATTCATTAGAAGCGTTGGTTAACCTTGAACTGTCGATAGGAAAGAGGATTGAAAATGAATAAGACTACCGCAACAACTTCCCCAACTCCGGCTAACGGCAAAAAAACCATCATTATCCGGATCGCGATAGCCCTGGCCGTTCTTTTAGCCGGCTATTTCCTGTTCCAAAGTTATATGTATGAGGGCACAGACGACGCTTACGTGCAGGCCCATGCCTTGATGCTGGCTCCCCGTATTGGGGGCGTGGTGGTGAAGGTGCTGGTGAAAGAAAATGAAAAGGTCAAAGCAGGGCAGATTTTGGCCCAATTGGACGACCAGGATTACGCCACTTCCTATAGTCAAGCGGTGGCCGACCAGGCCTCGGTACAGGCCGATCTGGAGCAGGCCGCCCAGGATTACCAGCGCTATAGCAAGCTGTACCAGGATCAGGCGATTTCCAAGTCCGATTATGACGCCGCCCTGGCCAAGTACCGAAATCTGACGTCCCGCTTGCAAGCGGACCAGGCGAAAGCCGATCAGGCCAAATTGAACCTCAGCTATACCCAAATTCTGGCGCCTGAAGACGGCACCATCGCCAAGAAGTCCGTGGAACCGGGCATGGTGGTTCCGGCGGGACAAGCCCTTTTTGGTTTTGTCAGTTCCGGCGAGCGTTGGGTCGAGGCTGATTACAAGGAAACCCAGCTTTCCCGTATTGAGCCCGGGCAGTCGGTCAGCGTGAAGGTGGACGCCGTCAAAGGAAAGACCTTCGACGGAGTGGTGGACAGTATTGGTTCGGCTACCGGATCCACCTTTACATTGCTTCCGCCCGACAATTCCACGGGTAACTTTACGAAGGTGGTCCAACGGGTGCCGGTGAAAATTAACCTGACGGATCTTTCGGAAGACGATATCGACCGTCTGGCGGCCGGGCTTTCGGCCGTGGTTAAAATCAAGGTTCATTAAACCAACCCTGTCCCACAGGCTTTAAACATTGGTTCAGTTTCTTAAAGGATTTTTATGACGGAAGCCGCACCCCCTACAGGCATTTCCCGCGCGGGTTTGATGCTGGTCCTCACCGCTGGTATCGCCTCGCTCCTGGAAATTGTGGATACCTCCATCGTCAATGTGGCGATACCCACCATGATGGGCAACTTGGGAGCTACGCTGGACGATATCGGATGGGTGGTGACCGGCTATATCATTTCCAACGCCGTGGTGCTTCCGATCTCCGGGTGGTTGGGCATCCGGTTTGGCCGCCGGAGATATTACACGACCTGCATCGTCCTCTTCGTCCTCGCCTCGGTGGCCTGCGGCTTGGCGCCGAACTTGACCAGCCTTATCATTTTCCGGGTACTCCAGGGCGCGGCGGGCGGGGCGCTTTTGCCCACGTCCCAGGCATTGATTCAAGAGGCCTTTCCGGGCCGGTCCGGCCTGGGAAGCGCCCTTTACGGCATGGTGGTCATTGTGGGACCCACCATCGGTCCCCCCCTGGGCGGCTTTTTAACCGATCATTTCGGCTGGAGGATGATTTTCAACATCAACATCCCCTTCGGCATCCTGGCCACTTTTCTTTCCCTGGCTTACGTAAAGGATTATCAGGTGGAGGCCCAGCACGCCGCGGCTCATGACAAGGCCCGCACGTCGCCAGTTGATACCATCGGGCTTACCCTGCTCATCGTGGGCATCGGATGTCTTCAATATGTGCTCCAACGGGGTCAGGCGGACGACTGGTTCTCCAACCACGTGATTCTGGCCTGTTCCCTCGTGGCAGGTCTCTGCCTGCCGGGCTTTCTCTGGTGGGAACTGACCACCGACCATCCCATTATCGACCTGAGGCTCTATAAGAATATCGCCCTTTTAAACGGCACCCTCCTGATGGGCGCGGTGGGCTTCATGCTTTACAGCCTGATCTTTTTCGTTCCCATTTTCGCCAGCAACATCCTGGGCCTGGACTCGGGCCAGACCGGCAATCTTTTCGTGCCCGCGGCCCTTCTGGCCGGGTTCATGATGCCCGTGATCGGGAGCCAATTCGGAAAGTTTGATCCCCGGATTTTCATGTCTTTGGGGCTTATCGCTATCGAGGGATGCCTGATCTTCATGGCCCACTTCACCCCCCCAGTCCACTTATCAGGATGTCGTCAACTCCCAACTGATCCGCGGGCTCGGGATGCCGTTTCTCTTCATCCCGGTGAACGCCCTCGTGCTGGGACAATTCAAAGGTCCGGCCTTGGGCCAGGCCGCCGGCATCATGAACCTGTCCCGGCAATTAGGGGGAAGCATCGGTATCGCCTTTCTAGCTACCATGTTCAGCAAATCCCAGGACGTGGCCTATGACCACTTGCGGCAATATATCAGTCCCCTCAGCATGGGCTACAGCCAATGGGCCCAGAGCGTGAAATCGATGGCTTTTAAATTCTCGGACAGCCTGGGAATGATGACTCCGAACGCGATGGTGGCCAAAGAAGCGTATTTCCGGGTGAAGAAGCAGGCTTTCGTCCTTGGTTTTGACTATATGTGCTGGCTGATGGCTTTTATCTTCGTGGTCACCCTCATCCCCATCTTTTTGTTGAAAAGGCCTAAAGGCGCGCCGGCGGCAAGCCCATCAGGAGGGCATTGACCGAATTTAAAATCATTCGGAACCACTGGTTTCCTTCCCGCGGAGGCCGCTTGTCCTCCCCCCAGGACATCCGGTTTTTCCGGCGAGTGGAGAAGAAAGAGAAGGGCGGCTCCCTGTACCGCCCTTCGGTTGGCCAGGGACGGGTCTTGAATTTAGTTTTTAAAATTCCAATCTTAAACAAGATGGGGAAGGAAGGTTTCAATGGAAGTCAAAGAACTGGGACACATTGTTTTGTACGTTAAAGACCTGGAACGATCCCGGCTTTTTTATAGGGACATCCTGGGCTGGAAGGAAATTGCCGCCCACCGGTCGGTCATGGCCGCTTTTTCCACCGGACGGACCCATCATGAACTTCTCCTGATTCAGGCGGGGGCCCAGGCGGAGCCCCTTTCCCGGGGTTCCCGGATCGGCCTCTATCATTTCGGGCTTAAAATCGGGACCTCGGACGAGGAGCTTCGGGCGGCGGTGAAAAAGCTGGAGGACGCCCAAGTGCCCATTATGGGCATGACCGACCATGGGGTGACCCATAGCGTTTATCTTCTGGACCCAGACGGCAACGAGATTGAAATCTACATCGACGTCCAACCGGAAAAATGGCGGACCGACTCGAAGGCCTTTTTGGCCCCCGCCAAACCCCTGCGCTTGTAATCGTTTTTTAAAGGCGAACATCCTCTTTCGCTTAAAGGCAAAGGCCGGCCCTTCCAAAAGAAGGGCCGGCCTTTAAATCGGTTGAGACTATTTTGGAAATCAGATTAAGCCCAGGTCACCAAAATGGCGCCCATGATCAGAAGCGAAACTAAAAAATAACCCGCGGTAATCCAGTACCAGTTCCAAGGTTTTTTCTCGTAAAAAACCCCACCTGTCAGCACGACCGCCACAAATCCCAGCCAATTGAAGAAACCCACCACCATGCCTTGAACCACTCCCTGGGCCTGGGCGTAATGAATGGCGTGGGCCAGCACAACCGCCATTAAAAAGCCGCCCACCACCTCCGCCACCATGGCCTTGGGCATGCCCTTTTTCATTTCTTTTTCTTTAATACCGGTCGATTTCATCCAGGGTTTCAGGAAAAGAATCGGCGAGTACCACAGTCCACCCAGAATAAACTTGGCGGCGACCGCTCCCAAAACCGCCCACAGGTTCGGCATGTATTCCTGCATGAACAACCTCCCGTTTGAAATGTTTGTTGAGACGGATTCATGATAGGCCAAGGGAAGATGAATAGGCGGTTAAACCTCAGGCGGTCAGGGTCAGGAAAACCTAAAGTTAAATCAGGAAGGTTAAAAAGGTGGCCAATAAACCGGTAATGACGGAATAAGAGATGATCTCCACGGCTTTTTCCCGATCGACGCGGCGGTATTCGGCTTGTTCCACTGTATCAGCGTTCCCGGCGGATTTTTCCACGTTAAAAAGACCCTGGAATCCGTATTTGACGCAGAAACGCATGCCATTCTGGATAAAGCCCAGGCTTCCCACGAAGGCGGGAAGAAAAAGAAAAAACCGGAGACCTTCCGGCGCGCGGGTGAAATAAAGGATTAAAAAAAGGCCAACGAAAATCCCGGCACAGATTTTTCCCACTTTGACCCGCAGAACGCGTTCTTGGGGACCAATATTACAAATACCGGGACTATATTCGAGCGGTTGTTCCATAAGGTTATCCTAAAAAGCCCCAAGGCCGGTTGCAACTGAAAACCAGAGCCTAGCTCCAAAATCTGACCGGGGAGACCAACGAATTCTCAACCCTTAAAGGATGAGCTGGCCAAATCCAGCTCCGCCACCTCGTTGGGGGTGAGGCGCCAGCCCAGGGCCCCGATATTTTCCCGGACCTGGGCGGCGGTTTTGCCGCCGGGAATAGGAAGGGCCCCCTTGCCCAAAAGCCAGTTGAGGGCCACCTGGTTGGAGGTTTTGCCGCCGTGGGCCGCGCCGATTTTTTTTAACAGCTCCACCAGCGGCTGAATGCGTTCCAGCTGTCCCATATAAAAGAGCCGGCGGGGGCCAGCGGGCGGGTTTTGGGCCGAATATTTACCCGAAAGCATTCCCATGCCCAGCGGGCTGAAGGCGATCAATTTCACACCCGTTTGACGGCAAGTTTCCAGCACGCCGTTGAAATCATTTTTGCGGCGGACCAGGCTCAGCTGTACCTGGTTGGAGGCCAGCGGGACGCCGTGTTTTCCCAAGGCGTCCTGGGCGCGCCGCATCTGGTCGCGGCTGTAATTAGAAACGCCCACTTCTTTGGACAGGCCTTCCTTCACCGACTGGGCCAGCGGTTCCATCCAGGCCTCAATGGACCGGAAGGGCATGGGAAAATGAACCTGGTACAAGTCCACTTGCTTTAAATCCAGCCGCCTCAAACTTCGCTTCAGCGATTTCAAAAGATGGTCTGTGCCGATTTTCCAAGGGAAGGGCATGAACTTGGTGGCGATCTTGATCCCCCGGTCCGGAGTTGTTTTTAAAAATTCCCCCAGGTAGCTTTCGGATTTACCGTCGCCGTAAACCTCAGCGGTATCGAACAAGCGGATCCCGGACTCCACGGCGGCGTCAAAGGCTTCTTTTAAGTCGCCGGGGCCATAGCCCTTGCCGAATTTCCAAACCGAACTATCGCCCCAGGCCCAAGTGCCGATTCCCAGCTCGACTTCGTTTAAAAAACTCATTTGGTTACCGCCTTTAAGTGTTGCCACCAAAATAACATAGTAAAATTTTTCACCACCATGCGCCGTACGGAAAAACAGCATAGTCCCACATTTCATTTTTTCTTTCATAGAAGTGTGGGACAAGACACTAAGACACCAAGGAAATCATTTTTTCTTTTGATTTTCTTGGTGTCTTAGTGTCTTGGTGGTATATAGGTTTTTGAATTACCACCGATAGCGCTACCCGTCATGCAGTTCCGCCGTTTTTTCCCCGCCGTCGTTTCGGATGGGCCAAAGCACGAAAACCAGCATGGCGAAGGTTCCTCCCAATAGGTTGCCGATAAGCCGGTCCAGGGCCGCGGTTTCCTCGGGCATTCCGGCCAGGGTGACCATGAAAACGGCGTAGGCGGTCACGCAAAGAGCGAAGGCCGCGTAATTCACCGAGAAAAAGGCGAAGCAAAGCCCCGCGAAGACCAGGACCAACCCGGCTAGTTCAACGGAATTGGGCCGGACCGCCAGGGTCAAGAGGGTCGCCAATCCCACGCCGGCGACGGTGCCGGCCATTCGGGCCAGGCCGCGGCTGAAGGTCTGCTGGAATTCGGGCCGCAGGACGATGAGAACGGTCATGGGGAGCCAATAGGACCGTTGAAGCGAGAGGGCCCTGGCTAAACTATCCGAAAGGACCAGCGCCACCCCCAGCCGGAGGGCGGTTTGGAAAATAAAAGACCTTGGATGGAGCTGGGAAAGGAAAGCCGGATAGGTTTTGGAAAAAGAAGGCGTCTCTCCTGAAACCCGCGGGGTCCCCCCCCATCTTTTTCTCAAGGGACCCTCGACCACGGCCAACAGGGCCTGGATCATGCCGCCGGACAAGACCAGCAGGGCCCGGAGGGCGGCGTGGCCCCCGTCCGAGGGGTAGCCCCCGGCGATCAAGATCGCCAGGACCGCTTTGATGCCGACGAAGGAAACCGCCAGGTTCAGCTCGAATAAAAGCCCCCCGGCAAATCCCCAAAGCCCCAGCAGGGCGACGGCCGCCGCCACCCAATGGCCGGCCAGGGTGCCCACCAGGGTCGAAAGGCCCATGACGAATCCGCCCAGCAGGATGGCCAGGGGATGGGACTGCTTGTTTTTTTGAAAGGAGCCCACCCCTAAGGCCAAGGCGCCGGAAGCGGCAATGACCCCGGCGGTCGGGTTTCCCAGGGTCAAGCCTAAGATCAAAGGAATGGCCACCCCCGTCATGCCCC
>Ga0206828_1021_pt1 | contig 32044 bp, 20 predicted proteins | sample Alteio_BWOrgCont_78_FD_152858 | JGI IMG/M metagenome (GOLD analysis project Ga0206828, IMG submission 152858) | Enriched cells from forest soil in Barre Woods Harvard Forest LTER site, Petersham, Massachusetts, United States -... | ecosystem: Environmental > Terrestrial > Soil > Temperate forest >... | reverse complement strand
TTCCGTGAATTTGAACTTAAACGTAATTTCACGGGCAAATACGACTTCAATAACGCTTATTTTTCTATTCATCCCGGAGCCGGTGGGACCGAAAGCCAGGACTGGGCCGAGATGCTTTTGCGTCTGTACTTGCGCTGGATGGATATCAAAGGCTATGAAGTCGAAATGATGGATTATCAGGCCGCCGACGAGGCAGGCATTAAATCCGCTTCCGTCTGGGTTAAGGGTCCTTGGGCCTATGGTTTCCTGAAGGTGGAAAAAGGGGTTCATCGACTGGTTCGTATTTCCCCCTTTGACGCCAACAAACGCCGGCACACTTCTTTCGCTTCGGTTGACGTGATGCCCGAAGTGGAAGATGTCGAGTTTGAGATCCGACCAGATGATATCAAGCTGGATACTTTCCGGTCGGGCGGCAAGGGTGGTCAGAACGTTAACAAGGTTGAAACGGCAGTCCGACTCACACATATTCCCACAGGAATTATCGTAGCCTGTCAGACCCAGCGGTCCCAGTTCCAAAACCGCGAACAAGCCATGAAAATGTTGAAGGCCCGGTTATTCACTTATTACCAAGACCTACATGACGCGGAAATGGCGAAGGTGGCAGGGGCAAAAAAGAAAATTGAATGGGGAAGCCAAATACGATCTTATGTTTTCCAACCTTATCAACTGGTGAAGGACCATCGGACAGGTGTGGAAACGGGAGATATTTCCAAAGTCATGGATGGAGATTTGGATCCCTTTATCGAAGCAGCCCTGAAAGCCAAATTGATCGATTAGGACCGCTATTGCGAATGCTATACTTGGCCATTATTTATCAGAAAAAGGAAGTGTCATGTCCGAGCTGAACGAATTCATCCAAGTCCGTATGGACAAACTCAAATCGCTCCGAGAAAAGGGAATCAATCCCTATCCTTACCGTTTTGACCAAACCCACCATTCCGATGAGATTTTAAAAAAATATCAAGACCTTCAAGTGGGGGAACACAAAGAAAACGATAAGGTTTCCGTGGCGGGGCGTTTGATGACCGTTCGGATGCACGGTAAAAGCGGGTTTGCTCATTTGCAAGATTCTCATGGCCGAGTGCAGATCTACATCAAGTTGGACGCAGTCGGAGAGCAAGCATATGAGATCTTCAAACTGTTGGAAATGGGAGACATCTTGGGGGCCAAGGGTTTTCCCTTTAAGACGAAAACCGGCGAAGTCACTATTCATGTCGAATCCTTTGAAGTGCTTTGTAAGTCGCTTCACCCCTTGCCGGAAAAATGGCATGGGTTAACTGATGTGGAAACCCGTTACTGGCATCGCTACGTTGATTTGATTGTAAATGAGAACGTAAAAAAGACTTTTGAAATCCGCTCCAAAGTCATCAGCGCCATCCGCCGGGCCTTGGACGCCAAGGATTTCTTGGAAGTTGAAACACCCATGATGCACCCGATTCCGGGCGGTACTACTGCCAAGCCCTTTGTGACCCATCACAACACCTTAGATATGGATCTTTACATGCGCATCACGCCGGAGCTTTATTTGAAAAAGCTTTTGGTGGGAGGATTGGAGCGGGTGTACGAAATGAATCGCAACTTTCGGAATGAGGGCATCAGCATCAAGCACAATCCGGAATTTACCATGTTGGAAGCCTATCAAGCCTATGGGGATCATGAGACAGTCATGACCCTAACGGAGGAAGTCATCGCTGAAGCCGCCAAAGTTTCGGGGGAAGGACTTAAACGCAAAGTGGGGGAAGTGGAACTGGATTTCACTCCGCCCTTCAAGCGTCTACCTTTGTTCAAAGCCCTCAAGGAAATCGGCGGGGTGGATTACGACGCTATCTCCCTAGAAGACCTTAAAAAACGGGTAAAATCCTCGCCGGCTCAAGTGAAGCATATCGATTCCTTGTCAAAGGCGGAGTTGGCCTATCTCTTATTTGGCGAGTTGGTCGAATCCAAGTTGATCCAGCCGGTATTCATTACCGATTTCCCAGTGGAAGTTTCTCCTTTAGCGAAGGCCAAAAGGGATGACCCGGGATTGACTGAGCGGTTTGAATTGTTTGTATTGGGTCGTGAAATCGCTAACGGTTTTTCTGAACTTAACGATCCTATCGATCAGCGCCGTCGTTTCGAAAAACAATTAGCCTTGCGTGAAGCGGGCGACGAGGAAGCCATGTTCCTAGATGAGGATTTTATCTTGGCCCTTTCCTACGGTATGCCCCCGGCGGGTGGGGTAGGTATTGGCATTGACCGGCTTTTGATGCTTCTAACCGACAGTGCTTCTATACGAGACGTGATTCTTTTCCCTCTGCTTCGGTCTCGGGAGGATGAAGAAAAGATGAAATTCGAGTGAAATTCCCCTTTGAAATCTTTCTAGGTCTTCGGTATCTGCGTTCTAAACGCAAACGGTCCGCTATTTCGGTCCTGACCTGGCTTTCAGTCATCGGCGTAGCTATCGGTGTCATGGCTTTGAACGTGGTACTTTCGGTCATGAATGGCTTTGACGAGGATTTGAAATCCAAGATCGTCGGTAATAACGCGCATATCATCGTTTCGGGCTACCGTAACCAACCTTTAGCCGATTACCAAAACGTCACCGACACTATCCGAAAAATGAATCATGTGACCGCGGCCGGGCCCTATGTGGAGGGTCAAGCTTTGGCCCGATCGAGGGAAAGGTCTCTGGGGATCATGGTGTGGGGAGTGGACCCGGATCATCCCCAGGCTCTGGCCGATCTCAACAAATTCCTTTTTGACGCCAAATCAACCGATTTGAATCCGCCCGCTACCCAAGGGGCGGGTTTGGAACATCGTATTTTTCTCGGGTCCGAACTAGCCCGGCGGCTTCAAGTGGGAGTAGGGGATGACATCATTCTTTTTCTGCCGAGTATGGAAATGACACCTCTCGGCATGACGCCGCAAAGCATGAAATTTCAAGTGGTCGGTATATTTAGCACGGGAATGTACGACTACGACTCCACCTTTTCCTATGTGGCCCTGCCGGTCGCTCAAAAGATGTATGACTTAGATGCCAATGTCACCGGCGTTGCGGTCAAGGTTGATAATGTTGATTTGGCTCCTTCTTTGGGCCATGCCATCTACCAACATTACAACGCCAGTTACTTTGTGCAGGACTGGCTCCAAATGAACCGCAATTTATTTGTGGCGCTTAAAACCGAGAAATGGGTGATGGGCATTATTCTTTCTCTTATTGTCCTAGTGGCCGCGTTAAACATCGTGAATCCCCTGACCATGATGGTCATTGAGAAGACCAAGGAAATCGGCATCCTGAAGGCCATGGGCGCGACTGACAAAAGCATCACAGGGCTTTTTATTTTTGAGGGCATGTTTATCGGCACTTTAGGGATTATCGCGGGGGTGACCGGCGGATATATCCTATGTTTGCTTATTGCCAAGATTCCCATCCCCATGCCGGGTGGTGGAATGGTCTATTACATTGACCGGTTGCCGGTATTAGTTGATCCCTTTATCAGTTATGGCGTTGTTCCGGTTTTATCGGTGATCTTATGTTTCCTCGCCACTCTTTATCCCGCGCGACAGGCCGCCAAGTTGGAGCCCGTTGACGCTATCCGTTACGATTAGAGGGAACCATGGAAATTATTCGTGTCGAGAATGTCACCAAAAGTTATTTCATGGAAGAGAACGTCATCAGTGCGTTGAAAGATGTTAATTTTTCCCTGGATGCGGGTGATATTACGGTTATTTTGGGGCCTTCCGGTTCGGGTAAAAGCACGCTTTTAACCCTTTTGGGGGGCTTGGGAAGCCCCTCGGAAGGTAAGGTCATTTGCCGAGGTAAATCTCTCTACGAAATGCCCTCCGCCGAACTTGCCAAATGGCGCAATAAGATTTTTGGTTTTGTCTTTCAGTTTCATTACCTGATGCCGGAACTGACAGCCTTAGAAAACATCATGCTGGCTGGCCGCATAGCCCGAAAGGCGCCGGAAGAGTGCCAGTATCGGGCTGAGAAACTTCTGTCCCATGTCGGCCTTTCGGCCAGAGCGAAACACAAGCCGGGAGAACTTTCGGGCGGAGAGCAACAAAGAGTCGCGGTTTGCCGAGCCTTGATGAACGAACCCGAAATTATCCTGGCCGACGAGCCCACCGGCAATCTGGATCTCAAGACCGCCGAGGGTATTCATGATGTTTTGTGGGAACTCTGCCAGAAAGAAGGCCGTACCTTGATTGTAGTGACCCATTACGAACCCCTGGCCAAAAGGGCGGATCACATTTTGAGTTTGAATGGCGGACAGGTTGTCAAAAAGAAAAGTTGAAATTGATTTCACTGAGGACAAATTTTAATTTTGGAATCTTAAACTTGAACCAGATACTTTTGGAGCATCCATGATTTGTCAAAAATGCAATCAGAGGCCGGCGTCAATCTTTATTTCCCAAACCGTGGGTCATGAAACTACTCAAGCCCATCTTTGTGAAGTTTGTGCGCGGGAACAAACTCAAGCCTATGGGGGGGTAAACCCCTTTTCTATGAATCCATTCGCCGCCATGAACGATTTCTTCAACAATTTCATGTCTTGGGAATCCAACATTGCCGAAGTGCAGACGCCGGGCCGGGCTGCGACGCCGACTGCGGAGCCGCAATTACAATGTCCTTATTGCGCGTATCAACTTTCCACCTTTCGGCAAAATGGCCGGTTGGGTTGCACTAAATGCTACGAAGCTTTTAAAACTGTTTTGTATCCTTTGTTGGCTTCTATTCACGGCAATGTCCAACATGCGGAGGAATCTACAGAGAAATTCGGTAAGGCCCCACCCGGTGAACCCTTCGTAGAAAAAACAGAAGGGATTGAGACTTCTTCGGTCCTTCAATTACGGGAAAAGCTCAAAACGGCCATTCAAAATGAAAAGTTTGAAGAAGCGGCCCAAATTAGAGATGAAATCCAAAAGCTCAAAGGCCGTCAAGATGTTTGAGGATTTGTTGACTTCGAAAAACGATTGGTTCTGCAAGGCGGGCCCCCTTGACAGCGTCGTGGTTTCCAGCCGGGTTCGGCTGGCCCGCAATATAGAGAATAAAAAATTTCCACATCATTCAAACGCGATTGAGCAGCGGGAAATCGTTGATCAAGTTCAAAAAATGGTAGACGAATTGCCTCTGTCAGACCATTTCCGCTTTGTGCGGCTCAATGAAATTTCTTCCCTGGACCGACAGTTCTTGACCGAACATCAGTTGATGTCGGCGGAGCACGCGGCCAGCTTGGGTGATCGGGCAGTGGCCTTTGATAACCAGGAAGGAATCAGCCTGCTGGTGAATGAGGAAGACCATTTGAGACTTCAAGTCTTCCGGCCTGGGTTGAACCTGCGGGAAGCTTATAGATCTATTGGAGAAAAGGATGAGATTTTGGGCAAGGGATTGGCCTATGCCAAAGACAGCCGCCTGGGGTATTTAACGGCTTGTCCCACCAATATCGGGAGCGCGTTACGAGTGAGCGTAATGCTGCATCTGCCAGCCTTGGTTTATACCCACCGGATCGCTCAAGTCCTTCAAGGGGTTACCCAACTGGGTTTGATCGTAAGGGGATTACAAGGAGAGACGACTCAAGTGGCGAGTGCTTTTTTCCAAATTTCCAATCAATCTTCTTTGGGTAAGAGGGGCGCCGAAATTGTAGAACATGTGGATCGGGTAGCGCGTCAAATGATAGAGGTAGAAACCCAAGCCCAAAAGACCGCTTTTCAACAAGAGGGCCTCAAATTACAGGATCGGATTTGCCGGGCGCTGGGGATGTTAAAGAACGCTAAATTGGTTAGGATGGAAGAAGCTCTGGATGGTTTATCCGCTGTGCGGGTGGGAGTGGAACAAAAGTTTTTAACCGGAGTGGACTTGCCAAATTTAAATAACCTTCTCATCTTGATTCAACCAGCCCATTTGGCCAAGATCTCGGCCCGGGAACTGGGGCCTGAGGATGAAGCGCTTGAGCGAGCGAGGTTGCTGCGAATAAGTTTAAAGCCGGTCGATGCAGTTTAACCCGCCGAAAAAGCCTGTCTTTCTTGATTTATCGATGATCTTCAGCTGAAATAGACCTAATCAGTCACTTAAAGGAGCCTTCCATGTTTGAACGATTTACGGAACGGGCTAAAAAAGTCATCAACCCCCTGGCCAAAGAAGAGGCCCGGAGGCTGAATCATAATTTTATCGGAACCGAACATCTGCTTTTAGGCTTGATTCGGGAAGGCGGCGGTGTCGCGGTGGCGGTGTTGGAATCGCTGGGTGTTGATTTGGAAAGCGTACGGATTGAGGTTGAAAACCTCACGACTCCTTCTTCCGATACATTGACCATCGGTGACCCTCAATTTACCCCTTCGGCCAAGAAGGTATTGGAGCTGGCCGCGGAAGAATCGCAAAAATTAGGCCATAACTATATTGGCACCGAGCATTTGTTATTGGGCTTAATTCAGGAAGGCGAGGGCGTCGCGGCCCGAGCTTTGGAAAATCTGGGCGTTAGTTATGAGAAGTCCAGGGATATGGTGATCAACCTTTTGGGCGGTACCTTTCCTAAATTTTCAAAACAAGTCAAGAAATCGAAAACCCCGGCCTTAGATACTTTTGGCCGGGATTTAACTCAAATGGCCCGGGATGGGAAATTAGACCCGGTGATCGGCCGGGAAGATGAGATTGAACGGGTAATCCAGATTCTTTCCCGCAGGACCAAAAACAACCCAGTTTTAATCGGGGAACCGGGCGTGGGTAAAACCGCCATTGCCGAGGGCTTGGCCCAGCGTATTAAAGAAGGAAATGTTCCTGAACTTTTGTTAGATAAAAGGATTGTGACTCTCGACTTAGCGGCCCTGGTAGCCGGCACCAAGTATCGGGGTGAATTTGAGGAACGTTTGAAGGCAGTCATTAATGAAATTCGCCAGTCCGGAAAAGTTATATTATTTGTCGACGAATTGCACACTCTCGTCGGCGCCGGTGCTGCCGAAGGAGCCATTGACGCATCTAATATGCTGAAGCCCGCTTTGGCCCGGGGCGAATTGCAGTGCATTGGTGCAACCACCCTGAATGAATATCGTAAATACATTGAGAAAGATGGGGCCTTGGAACGCCGATTCCAAATGATCATGGTCGATGAGCCGTCGGTGGATGAGACCATCCAAATCATCAAGGGGCTCAGGGACAAATACGAAGCCCATCACCGTGTCCGCATTACGGATGACGCTATTGTGGCGGCCGCCCAATTGTCCCACCGCTATATTACGGGCCGGTTCCTGCCGGATAAGGCCATCGATTTGATTGATGAGGCCGGAAGCCGCACCCGCCTGCGCATTACCACAATTCCGCCCGAGATCCGCACACTGGATAAGGAAGTGGAGAAGGTTAAACAAGAAAAAGAGGAAGCCATCAAACTCCAAGAGTTTGAGCGCGCGGCTGATTTGCGCGACAAAATGAAAAAGATGCGTCAGAAATTGACGGAAGAAAAAGAAAAGTGGGAATCGATGAAATCCAAGGAAGAAGCGGTTGTGTCCTGGGAAGACATCGCATATGTGGCGTCCAAGTGGACAGGGATTCCCATGATCAAGCTAGGTGAAAAAGAGAGCGAGAAACTTCTTAAGATGGAAGAAGAGCTTCACAAGCGCGTGGTGGGTCAAGATGAAGCCATTGTTTCGATCTCCAAGGCCATCCGCCGCAGCCGGGCGGGAATTGGCAATCCAAAGAAACCTATTGGAAGCTTTATGTTCATGGGTCCCACTGGTGTGGGCAAAACCGAATTGGCCAGGGTTTTAGCTAATTTCCTGTTTGACGACGATGACGCTTTGATCCGTTTTGACATGAGTGAGTACATGGAAAAATTCAACGTTTCCAGATTGGCTGGGGCCCCTCCCGGATATGTGGGCCACGACGAGGGCGGACAATTGACCGAACGGGTGCGCCGGAAGCCCTATAGCGTGGTGCTTTTCGACGAGATCGAAAAGGCTCATCCGGAAGTGTTTAACATCATGCTCCAAATTCTGGAAGATGGGCGGTTGACGGACAGCTTGGGCCGGGCCGTCGATTTCCGCAATACGGTCGTCATTATGACCAGCAACCTGGGGGCCCGGGAAATTGGAACGATTAAGACAATGGGATTCCAAACGGGCGAGGATGAAGTTTCCTTCGAGAGCATGAAGACTAAGATTCACGCCGAGTTGAAGAAGGCCTTTAATCCTGAGTTTCTCAACCGGGTAGATGACATTATCATTTTCCATCCCTTGGAAAAAGCTCAAATCGAAAAGATTGTCGATATTCAATTGGCGGATGTTCAAAGCCGTTTGAAAGACAAGAATATCTCGCTGGCCTTGGATCAGTCGGCGCGGGACTTTCTCATCGAAAAGGGCTATGACAAGATTTATGGGGCCCGTCAGATGAAGCGCACTATTCAGCGATATGTGGAAGACGCTATCGCTGAAGAATTACTGCGCGGCAATGTGAAGGACGGCCAAAATATTCTTCTGAAAGCGGCAAACGATAAGCTTGACTTCGTTACGGGTGAACCGCTGCCCGCCGCTACGGCCACGGTCTAAGCCGAGGCTCGGCCATGGGGGCGAAATCAAGTCGACCATGGTGGATTTTGGCGTCTGTTCTTTCAGTGGCCGCCTTAGCGGGCGGTTATTTCTTTTTTCAAGATCAGGTGGTCAACAGCCGGCTGAGGCCGCTTTTAGAAAAAAAACTCAGTGACGCCCTGCGCTCGCCGGCCACGATTGAGTTGGTTCAAGCCGATATACGGGGCGGGGTCGTTCTGAAGAATGTCTCTTTGCTCATTCCCGGTCCGACGGTAAACTGCCGTCTTCTAGTCGATCGCGTCGCCATTCGACTTGATTTGGTCAACCTTCTATGGCGTCATCAAAAAATTGAAGATTCGCTCGAAAGCATTTCATTCTTTCAACCGAAAATGTTTCTCAGCAGGTCCGCTCCGGTGTCAATCGCTTCAAGTGCCGGACCGATAACTTCTGCCGCTTCGTCGGTCTCCATGGTTTCTGCCCCACAGGCTCTCGCGTCGGTTCCTCTTTTACCTTTCAAAAAAGTTTTTGTCCGTGGAGGAGAAGTTTTCTACCAGGCCGACTCCGAAAAGGAGGGGCGCGCTATTGCTCAAGAAATTAATCTTCAGGCTTTTTCCGACGGAAGCAGCCACTGGGGAATTTGGCTGGATGCCAAACCGCCTGAATTAAAATCGCCTGGGTCTCTTTTGCTTAACGGAAGCCTGAATCTGAGTGATCTCAAGGCGGTAGGAAAAATCCAACTGCAAGATTGGACGTTGAAGTCCCTGGGGTCTCTGGTGCGCGGTTTTACCGGTTGGGAACCTTTGGGTGGGACGGCTAATGTGGAAGTGCCATTCGCTTTTCGGTTTGGAGGCAACGATTGGTTTGATATTCGGGGACATTTTCAAGACGCCAGCGTCAAGGCGCCGGGAGCGAACGGGATTATTTTTTCCGGCATCAACGGACGGGCAGTGATCCGGCCGACCGAATTGACATTGAGTCAGCCGATTCAATTTCAAGTGGGCGAAACGCCCTTTCAGGCTTCGGGACTGATTCCATTTGATGGACGCCCGGTTTCCGTCACCACCTCTACGGATACTCTTTATTTAGCCACTCTTTTTCATGATGTTTTGAACCTCCAGGATTTAAAGGTGGAGGGAGTGGGGCGGGCGACACTTACGGTGAGCGGAGATCTTTTGAACCCGACCATTCAAGGGGAAGCGGAATTGGGCGCTTCCCGGGTGGGGGATTGGGAATTGGATTCGCTTTTCCTGAAAGCCGATTACGCCGACCACCTTTTTCAATTGAGCCAAATCACGGGCAAGCTTTATGACGGATCTTTGTCAGCCAACGGGATGATTTCGCTGGCGGCCGGTTCCGATGAGCCCGTTTCCTTACGGGCATCTCTGCAAAACATTCAAACCCAGAAAGTGGCGGCAATTTTGGGAATCAGCGGTATGGAAGGACTGGCCAATTCGGACGTCGAACTGGGAGGAACTTTGCAAGAACCAACCCTATCGGCGACCACCTCGATGGACCTGGTTCGGACTCTTCGCGGCGCCCTTTACCATTATTCGGTGCGAAACCTCATTCAACTTAAAAGCCAAAAACTTCAATTATCCTTCACCCTCAACGATAAAAACCGCCTGGAAATGGAACTGGAGGAAAAGCCCGACTTTTGGGAATTAGGGAAGTTCTCGCTCAACCTGGGCAAAAAAAATAACCGGTTCCAGGCCAAGGGGCAATGGCCCAAGACAATGGACAAACCCGTCCAATTGGAGATACACGGCCAAGATATTGCCTTGCAGGACCTGTTTTTCTTTAAGGATCAGTTTCCCGACGTGGCGGGTAATGTCAATCTAGACGCGGTTTATTCCGGTACCCGTGCCGATCCTGAAATATCTATTCAAGCTCAGTCGGACAGCGTAACGGTAGGATCGGATTCCGATCCTATGACCATGTCACTGGATTGGAAATCTGACAATCTTTCTTTCAAAGAGTTAAAGTTTGGAGAAAAATTATCCGTCGAGGGAGATTTGGGATTGAGTCCTGAGAAGCCCATGGATTTAAAGGTTCAAGCCCAGAAAATCCCCATTGGACTTTTGGCGGAAGTGACCGATTGGAACAATCCTCCCCAGCCTTTCAGTGGCTTTGTAAAGGGGAATTTCCACTTTGCGGGCACCCGAAAGAACCCGATCGTGGAAGGTTCGGGTCAGGTGGAAAATCTTCAGGCAGGTGATTGGAGCGCGGACTTGGTGGACGCACTGATCACTTTGGATAATGGGAAGCTTCAAATTCAAAAATTGATTCTTACCCAGGGGAAGAACGATCTGAGTATTTCCGGTTCCTGGGATACGGAAGTTCAACCGGCCAATATGACACTCGCTTTTTCAGCCCGCGATTTTAGATTAGGAGCAGGTCCCTATTTATCCGGTGATTTCAAATGGGAGGGTCAGACCGGAGATCCATGGTGGAATTGCAATGGCCGTTTATCCTCTCCTCTCGTTTCCTTAAGGTATGCCAAGAATAATATAAATCATTTTAACGATTTTTCGATGGTGGCTTCCTGTCAGGATTTTAAAGTGAAGGGGACGGGTTATCTTGGAAAAGCCATCGTGGGAACGGCCCTATTTGATTTCTCTACCGCCACACCCGAACTGGAAGCCTCGGTTAAAATTAGTCCGGTTCTGTTGTCGGAAGCACCGGACCTGACCCAATTTCTGCCGGAGGGATTGAAGGTTTCGGGCCTCATATCGGGTGAGGTCAAATTGCCCATGGGAACCATTAATACATTGCCGCTAGAAGGTCACTTTGTGGTGGTGGATGGCAAAATCCAAGATTATGATTTCAATAAGTTAGTCTTGGATTTCTCGGGAAACCGAAACGAAATTTCCCCAAGTCTTTCCCTGGAGCGTGACGCCGCCACTTATACCTTGTCCGGAAGTTTGGAGTCACCTATCGCCTTTTGGGACAATGGAAGCCAGATTAATTTAAACGGCCCTTTTGAAAATGAAAAACTGGTTAACATCCTTTCGCTTTTAAAAGTTGATACGGAAGATCATAAGGTTGACGGTCAAGTGAACGGCAATCTTTCCATTACTGGAACGGTTGGACAGCCTTCTCTTAATTTTGAACTTCAAGGAACGGATTTACGATTTGACAACAATATCGTCCCTTCTGCGGACCTGCGTTTTTCTGCCGCCCAGGGTCAAGTCAAGCTGGGCACCAGCCATTTGTCGTTGGTCAAAGGACAGATCAATATCGACCGGGGGACGCTGGGTTTTGATTCGCAGGATTCTAGTCTCTTAAACTTGGATTTGGAAGGCTCGACCGACAATCTTCCAATCGCCATTTTTAATATGACCAATCATATCCATTTGGCGGGAAATCTGGCTTTATCTGAAAAACCCAATCGTCCGACTTTTGATGGAACTTTATCCATTATTGATTCGGGGAATTCTACGCCGCAAACTCAAGCGTCCAATGCCCCGCCCTTTGTCTTAGGAATTAGCGTGAACCAGAAGAAGATTTTATTTAAGCCACTCAATAACTCCAATGTCCAATTAGTAGGAGCTTTGGATCTCTCAGAACCGCAGAAAATTATTTTTGATCATCTGCACCTAGTCAATTCTTCTGAAAGCTTTTTACTGGATGGATATCTGGATTTTAATGGCCAGTGCCAGCTGGCCTCAGACGCGGAAAATATTCCTATTGAACAAATTGGAAAGTGGTTTTTCCCGGATTTTCCCCTGGTCGGGACCGGGAATTATCATTTGCTTTTGCAGGGAACTTTGGAAGATCCGATTTTTAACACTTCTTTTTCAATTTCCGACGGCCAGTTTAAAAACATGAAATTTGACCTTTTAAGCGGTGACTTGAAATCTCAGGGTCATACCTTGCTGTTGGGATCGGCTGAGGTACCGCTAACCATCAGCCGAAAAGGACTTTACAGCTTTGGGATTCATGGCGAGATTCCCTTTACCCTTTCCCCGGCTGGATTTGCCGGGATCCGAAACCAGGAAATCAGCCTAGACGCCAAAATGGATCAGGGTGATTTTGGACTAATCATGCTTACCGGTGTCGCGACCAAAGCCTCGGGTTTGATGGATTTTTCGGCCCACATCGGTGGGACCTTGGATGATCCGATCCTGAACATGGATGTGGACATCCAAAAAGGAAATCTGGTCCCGGAAAATTTTGCCCATTCTCTGGACGATATCAACGGTCGTATTAAGGTGCGGGACAACCATGTGGCGGTCGACGATTTAAATTTCCAAGTCGGGCAGGGAAGAGTTTTTATCTGGACGCCGCCTTTAAGTGAAAGCAAGGTGGTCTTAGAGAATTTTATACCCCAATATTTGGATTTCAATATTAGGACGGTGGGCGACCACGGTCTTTATGTCAATATCCCAGCCATTATGCGGTCCAGCGATTGGGGTGATATCCAATTTTACGGCGATACCAAAGATGACCCGTTGAGAATTGACGGGCCTATTACTGAGCCTCACATTCATGGAACCGCGCTATTGCAAGACGGGCATTATAAATTTCCCCCTGATCCGACAGCGAAGAATGCCAGCGGAAAAACAGTCAGTTACAGCGCCTTGGGTAACGTTGACTTTGATTTGAACATGATTGCGGGCAACAATTGTTGGTATTCCAACGATTTTGCCGGTCAATTTATTGAACTGAAGGTGGATCCGGGTGATGTTATTACTATTCAAGGGAAGGATTCGGATAAAACTCCCGATACGCCGGGAATCAAGGCCTCCGGAACGGCGGGTTCGAAACAGGGATTTTTGCGCTACCTGAACCGTGAATTTGATTTACAGGAAGCCCACATTTTCATTCCCAATGGAAAATTGCCGACCATGACGGGAAGCGCCACGGAAACCATTAAAAACGCTCAAATTGAAACGGCCGGGGGAATCGTTCAAAGTGATCTGACGATTACTATTTATTTTAACGGCACCTTTGGAAACGTAGACTTCACTTTGGATTCCAATCCCCGGCTAACAGCACTCAACGATCCTCAAGCCGAACAAAAAGTCATTTTGTCTTATATTCTTTTTGGGAGGGATATGACGGGCTATTCCAGGGAGGACTTGGCCCAAGCCTATCAGCAAAATACAGGTTCTGCCTTCACCCAAGGAGCCTATGCCGCCGCCGACCTGTGGTTATCCAACCAACTGACGGCCTTTCTGCGTCCCTTTGGCCAGGTTCTCGGAGGGATCGATGTGAATGTCCAACAGAATGGACTGCAGAATGTCATCCCCGGCGGCACCAACACCAATACGACGAACTCGGGAACTGGGCAGGTTCCAGAGGCTGGGGGAAACACGATTCCCGCCGGGGTTTCTTCAGTTTTCAAATTGGGGTTTCAAAAATACCTGGATTCGAAATTATCGGTTCAAACGAATGTGGGAATGCTTCGGGATCAATCCACCAACACGGCCGATCTTCAAACCCAATTTGGTCTGGGATATGACATCAATAAAAATCTTTCGGTGAACGCCATGACGGGTCAAAACGATTATGGCCAATATGAAAACACCGCCAGTTTGAGTTTCCATACTTTCTTGCCGAACGTGATGTCGGCCAACAAAGATGATAAAGTTCCGCCTAAGTTTATTAGATGTGACGTTTATCTTCTTGGGCCCGGAAAGATCCGGGTCAGCTGGGAAACGGACAAGGTCACGCAAGGAGAGGTTCGGGTTTTCAATGAGGATAATGAAGTGGTCAAGGATATGGCCGAACCCGCAAAATTTGATTACGACCATGATTTGATAGTGGATGGATTAGAAGCGAACGCTCAATACAAGGTGCAAGTTTTTGTGAAAGACTTAAATCAAAATCAAAGCGTGAGCGACTCCAAAGATGTGGCCACCCCGCCGGGCTGAACCTCGAAATTTATTCGAGACAATGACGACCGATTTGTTCCTGCACCTGCGTCAAAACCATATAAATATTTGAGGTTTTAAGAAAAAGCGTGCTAGAATACGCAACATTTTGCGGCCCCTTAAAAGGGGTCTTTGGCCCGGCCGATTGGCCCGTTCCGAAATTTTCAGGAGGTTGTTTTGGGCTTTAGCCGCCATTTTTCGACACTCAAAAACCTAATACCAACACTTTTTCTCCTACTCACGGTTTCCGCTCCAGGGTTGGCTCAGGAAAGCGCGACTCCCCCCAAAATCGAGAAAATCAATGTCCAAGGAAACCACAATGTTTCCAGCTTGGTCATATTCGGCCATATGGGCGAAAAAGAAGGAGATAATTTCTCGCTCCGTAAGATTCGGGACGATATCCATAATTTATTCTCCATGGGTGATTTCAAGGATGTTCAAGTAGACGCGGCACAGGGTTCCACCGCCAACTCAGTGGTTTTAACTTTTACCGTCACGGAACGTCCTCAAGTGGGAAAGATCATATTCCGGGGAAACCATAAGTGGGGAAGCTCTAAATTTTTAGACGCGATCAAAACGGCCCCTAAAACCTCTTTTGACCCCTCCAAGATGAACGCCGATTTGGATGTTATCCGAGGCTTTTATCTCGATGAGGGGTATGCGTCTGCCAATGTGACCTATCAAACCCACCTCAATCCTGATACCAATACAGTAGACATTCTGATCGATGTCGCGGAAGGTACTCAGATCAAAGTGGGTGAGGTTCATGTCCTCGGAGCGGAGGCGTTCAGCGAGAAAAAAGTGATTGATCAAATGAAAGATGTCCGCCGAGGCGATAAGTACAAGCCGGAGAAACTGGCGGGGGATCTTCAGCTGATCGAGGATTTCTATCATCACGAGGGTTATTTGCGCGCCACAGTGGTCAGCCATAAGGAAAAAATCAACCCTGAATTGCGAATGGTCTTTATCACGATTACGGTTAAAGAAGGCATTCAATACTCGGTGGGCAATATTACGATTCAAGGAAATGTGCTTTTTGCAGACGCCGATCTTCAAAAGGCCTTGGGCCTTCAAAAAGGTGATTTGTTACGTCAGGACAGCCTGGACTCGGGTATGAAAAACATTCGTTCTCTTTATGCCGATAAGGGCTATATCTATTCGAATATCAATCAACAACTGAATTACGACGATGATTTAAAAAAAGTTGATATTAGTATCAGCGTGACAGAGGGTCAAATCGCTTATGTGCAGGATATCAAGATCGTCGGAAATTATAAGACTCGAGATTACGTCATCCGCCGAGAATTGTTGATCAAGCCGGGAGATAAATTTGAGGCCGATAAAATTCGCGCCTCCGCAGAAGCGCTTTATAATCTCGGCTATTTTGACGAGGTCAATCCTGAAATTGAGCCGGGAGACACCCCGGGAAAAGAAATTCTGGTTTTCCGGATCAAAGAACGCCAAACCGGTTCTATTAGCGTAGGAGCGGGTTATAGCTCGGTCCAACAATTAGTCGGAAACGTGAAATTTGAGGAAGCCAACCTTTTCGGCAAGGGCCAGAAATTTAACGTGGATGTGGAATTTGGGGCCTTACAATCCAGTCTCAGTCTGGGATTTACCGAGCCCTGGCTTTTCAATACTCCGACCTCTTTTAGCGTTAATGTTTTTGATACCACGCAGATTTACAACACGAACGTGATCGGCAGCAGTATTTCGACCGAGTTTTACAGCCAATATCGGGTGGGTGGTTCGGTGAGTTTGGGACGGCGGTTGAGCCGTTTTTGGAGCGTCTTTGGAACCTATGATTATGAATATGACACTATCTACGATGTTCAGCCGCCTTTTAACGATCCGACCAATCCCCAGTATGTGGCCTCCACCTCCGGCGCCACCAGTAGTTTTACTCCCCGGTTTGTTTATGACAGCCGGGATAATTATTTCGACCCACACGCGGGTTGGAAGCATCAATTGTCTGTGGAATTCGCCGGCGGTCCGCTGGGCGCCAATTACAACTATATCAAGGCGATCGAGGACACGAGTCACTTTATCGCCTTGCCGTTCGATTTCGTCCTGGGTGAACATGTGCGGTTTGGGGTCGCGCAGGCTTATCCTTTCCTGAACTATTACACGGACCTTCCTATTTACGACAAGTTTTTCGCTGGAGGTACGGATACCATCCGCGGTTATAACGAAAGAACGGTGGGTCCTCTGACCGGCGGCAACGCCCTTTTCGTGAACAATCTGGAACTGAAGCATCCTATTGTCGGGCCCTTGCGTGGTGTTCTATTCCTCGACGCGGGAAATTGCTGGGCTAATTACGCCGATATCGACGGAGATCTTCAATGGGGGGCAGGACTGGGCGTTCGCCTGACGATTCCGGGTACGGTGATGGCGATTCGCTTGGATTATGGATGGCCCATTATTACGACGTTGGGTCCTTCTTCCGCGCCGCCAGGAGGCGTTCTACATTTCAACCTTGGGGATATTTTCTAGTTTAAAATTTTTCTCAGTTTCATCGCTGACAGTTGTTCCAGTTTCGTATTTCCTCTATCATTCCCGCATGCGAATCCTCCTGACCAACGACGATGGGTTTGACGCTTTAGGTTTAAAAGCCCTGGTCGAAGCCATTCAACCCCTGGGTGAAATCACGATCGCCGCTCCGGATCAGCAGGCCAGCGCCTCCGGCCATTCCATTTCCTTGAATACGCCTATCAAAGTTATCCAAGCCGATTGGCCGGGAGTTTCCCACGCTTTTCGAATTGCCAGTACTCCGGCCGATTGCGTCCGGTTGGCGGTTCTTCAGCTGATTCCCTGGAAGCCCGATCTCATTATTTCCGGGATCAACCAAGGCGCCAATTATGGAACCCTTATTTTTTACTCAGGAACGGTGGCCGCGGCGGCGGAAGGCGCGCTTTTGGGGATTCCTTCCATGGCTGTCTCTCTTACCAGCCATACTTCCCACGACTTTTCAACCGCCGCGGCTTTTTCCCGAAACCTGGCCCGCCATATCGGAAAAAGGGGATTGGAACGGGGTCTTTTATTCAATGTGAATGTGCCGCCGCTGGCCCAGGACCAAATCAAGGGTGTGGCACTCACCCACCAGGGACAATTCCGTCATGTCGACGACCTGGCACCTCATCCCGGTTTAGAAGGGCATTACCATTACGTTTTAAACAGTCCCAGCGTTCCCGATCAGGAGCATCCACAGTCCGACGTAGCCCGGATTCAAGCGGGCTATATCTCGGTGACGCCGATTCAAATGGATTTAACGGCCAAACAACATTTGGAGCATTTTAAAAAGTGGCCCTGGGAAGAGAAAACATGGATGGATTAAATTCCGGTTCGAAAATCGCGGTTGGATCGCTGCCTTATCTCCATCCGGAAACAGCGGTTCATTCCCAAATGAGTTTTTTCCCCGAAATTCCCGCTTGGCCCCAACTGCCTAAAAAATCCATCCGTGAAACCATGATCCGGCAAGGCCTATCGGGACTTCCGGGCTTGAGCTGGGATCATCAAGAACAACCCCTTTGGGCCTTAAGTCCTTCCGACTCAGAAGAAGCCTTGGAACTGCTCAAATGGGGCAACGAAGAAAACAAGTTGGAGCGGGCTTGTTTTCAAAAAGAAGAAGCTGAGGGTTTTTTCACCTTTTTAAAGGTATTGGGGGAAAAACAACCGGCTTCTTTGAAAGCGTTGAAAGGACAATGCGCCGGTCCGGTTACCCTAGGATTGGCCATTCAAGACGAGAACGGGAAGCCGATCCTTCATTCGAAAAAAGGAATGGAAGTTTTGCGCGAATATCTATTGCTCCATTCCCGATGGCAAATTCGCGAATTGTCAACCATTGGAAAGCCAGTCATTTTTTTTCTGGATGAACCTTCGCTCAACGGCCTCTTCGAACCGGAAAAATACGGGTATCAATGGAAAGAAATCCGGGAATGGTACCGGGTTTTTTATGAAGCGCTTCAAGAAGAAGGGGTTCTGACGGGACTTCATTGCTGTGGCCCTGGCTCCTGGGATTGGTTTTTTGAAAGTCCAGTAGAGATTTTTCACATTGACGGATTTCGATATATGAACCAAGTGGAGGCTCAAGCCGGGGCTTTCGCGGGATTTATCAGGCGGGGAGGTATTTTGGCCTGGGGAATGGTTCCCACCACGATGTCCCAGGGAGTTTTTCCTGAACCTAAAGAACTTTTTGAGCGGTGGCTCGATGTTTTCCGGAGTCTGCGCCGGCAAGGTATTTCCGCGGAGGAAATTGCGGGTCGGTCTTTTTTCTCAACCGCCTGCGGTTTAGGCGCCAGTTCTATCAGTGTTGCGGAGGAAGCGGGCCGTTGCCTCGATATGCTGGTCTCCCTTTGGAAGACGGCCGCCCGGGAAGGCTTTGAAAAGATACCGTGAAGGAAGCGGTTTTTTATTTTTCATTCCGTTTATTTTGATTTGTTTCGCTTAAGTTCGCTCGGTTTTTTTGTTGGTGAGAAGTGCTCCGTCCCTTATACTGACGGCGTTTTTCCAGCCTTTCACTTAACTACTCCTCGATTGTCAGCGGTAAAAGAAGCTTGTTCGGCCCGAAGGGAAACTGTTCCCTCGAAAGTTGTTTCAATTCCTTTTAGGGGGCATTTTTGATCGCGCGCTATACACTGCCGGAAATGGGCCGACTCTGGTCCGAAGACGCCAAATTCCAAGCCTGGCTCAAAGTAGAACTGGCGGCCTGCGAAGCTTGGACCCATCTCAAACGCATCCCGGCCAAAGATATGGCCATCATCAAGAAAAAAGCAAAATTCAGCGTACCCCGTATTGAAGCCATCGAAAAAAAGACCAACCATGACTTGATCGCTTTTCTTACCTCGGTGGCCGAGTTTGTCGGCCCTTCTTCCCGGTTTATTCATTTAGGGCTGACTTCCACCGACGTGGTGGATACGGCCCAATCTCTCCAACTGATCCAAGCCACCGATTTGCTCGCCTCTCAATTAACGGCTTTGCGAACGGTGTTAAAACGTTTGGCTAAAGAACACCGCTACTCCATGATGATCGGCCGTACCCACGGGGTTCACGCCGAACCCATTACCTTCGGGCTCAAAATGGCCCTCTGGTTTGACGAAGTGGGACGCCAACAAGAACGCCTAGCCCACGCCCGGGAACATATAGCGGTGGGGAAGATTTCAGGAGCAGTGGGAACCTTCGCCAATATCGACCCCCGGGTGGAAAAACACGTTTGCCGGATATTGGGGTTGAAACCCGCTCCCGTTTCCACCCAGACCCTCCAGCGGGACAGGCTGGCCTATTACATGGCGGTCCTGGCGGGCATCGGCAATTCATTGGAGAAATTCGCCACCGAAATCCGCAACCTTCAGCGCACCGAAATACTCGAGGCAGAAGAATTCTTCGCCGAAGGCCAAAAGGGCTCTTCGGCCATGCCGCATAAGCGCAATCCGCTCACCTGTGAGAGGGTGGCGGGGCTTTCCCGGGTGATGCGGGGCTATTCGCTGGCGGCCCAGGAAGATGTGGCCTTGTGGCATGAAAGGGATATCACCCATTCTTCGGTGGAAAGGGTTATCCTGCCCGATGCCACGATCTGCCTGCATTACATGCTCAACAAATTTATCGGCGTCATGGAAAAACTGAATGTTTATCCCGAACGCATGAAAAAGAACATCCAGCTCACCCGGGGACTGGTTTCGTCTCAACAGGTATTGTTAGCCTTGGTCAAGAAGGGTTATACCCGGGAAAAGGCCTACGCGATCGTTCAACGCAACGCCCTCAACGCGTGGAAGAACGAGCTGCATTTCAAGGAATTGATCCGAAAGGACCCGGAGGTCCATTCCAAAATGACGTACGATGAAATTGAAAAATGCTTCGATCTTTCGTATCACTTAAAGAACGTGGATTACATCCTGAAACGGGCCGGGGTTCTGTAGCGAATTCAGTTTATTCAGTCAAGGAGCGCCTATGAGCTGGCATGTGAACGTCTATGTGACGCTGAAACCCTCGGTCATGGATCCCCAGGGTGCCACGGTCCAAAGGGCGCTGTCCCAAATGGGCTATGACAAGGTTTCCAAGGTCCGCTTAGGCAAGTTCACCGAGATGGAATTCGACGGGGCCCTCACCGAGGCGGAAGTGAAAAAACAAACGGACGAAATCTGCGACAAGCTCCTGGCCAATCCCAACATCGAAAGCTACCGTTTCACCGTGGAGAAGAAATAGATGAAATTTTCGGTCGTCGTTTTTCCCGGCTCCAACTGCGATCACGACTGTGAGACGGTCCTGAAGGATGTGATGAAACAGCCGGTAGAAATGATCTGGCATAAGGACACCGATATCAAGAATCCGGATTGCGTCATCGTGCCGGGCGGTTTTTCCTATGGGGATTATCTCCGCACGGGCGCCATCGCCCGTTTCAGCCCGGTGATGAAGTCGGTGGCGGACTTCGCCTCCAAGGGCGGCCTGGTCATGGGCATCTGCAACGGTTTTCAAATTCTCTGCGAGGCCCAACTGCTGCCGGGAGCTTTACTCCGTAACCGAAGCCTACAATTCATCTGCAAAGAAGTTTATCTCCGGGTGGACCAGACCCAAACCCCTTTTACCAATGCCTGCAAGCCGGGGCAGGTCTTGAAAATTCCCATCGCCCATGGGGAAGGCAATTATTTCATCGACACCGAAGGGCTCAAAAAATTAAATGACCAAAACCAGGTGGTGGTCCGCTATTGCGACCTTGACGGAAAATCCACCCCCGACAGCAACCCCAATGGCTCGCTGGATTCCATCGCCGGTATCTGCAATGAGAAAAAAAATATCTTCGGCCTGATGCCGCATCCAGACCGTTCCGCTGAGGCTGGTTTGGGTAGCCAGGATGGCAAGTTGTTTTGGGAGTCCCTTCTGAACGCGGCGGTAAAGGTATGAGCCCGCTCACGGTTGAAATCACCCCGGAAATCATTAAAGAGCACGGCCTGAAGCCCGATGAATACGAAAGAATTGTCAAGATTCTGGGCCGCACACCCAATCTGACCGAACTGGGTGTTTATTCGGTCATGTGGTCGGAACATTGCGGTTATAAGCATTCAAAAGCGGTCTTGCGAAAATTCACAACTAAGGGCGACCGGGTTCTTCAGGGCCCGGGCGAAAACGCAGGCATCATGGATATCGGCGAAGGGTGGGCAGTGGCATTCAAAGTGGAAAGCCATAATCATCCCTCAGCGGTCGAGCCTTACCAGGGAGCGGCCACGGGCGTGGGCGGCATCCTGCGGGACATCTTCACCATGGGCGCCCGGCCAATTGCCAATTTGAACTCCCTCCGGTTCGGTCCTTTGACGAATCCCAAAGTCAAACATCTTTTTACCGGTGTCGTGAAAGGCATTGCCGATTACGGAAACTGCATGGGCATTCCGACGGTGGCCGGGGAAGTCGTGTTTGACGAAACCTATACCGATAACTGTCTGGTCAACGCGATGAGTGTGGGGCTGGTCCGGCACGAACATATCATCCGGGGCAAGGCCACGGGTGTGGGCAACGCGGTTATTTATATCGGCGCCACCACGGGCCGGGATGGAATCCACGGGGCGACTTTTGCCTCCACCGAGATCAGCCAGGAATCGCAGGAAAAGCGCAGCGCGGTCCAGGTAGCCGATCCCTTCATGGAAAAACTTTTGATGGAAGCCACGCTGGAGCTGATCCAAAGCGATATTTTGGTGGGCATCCAGGATATGGGCGCGGCGGGACTCACCTGCTCGACTTGCGAGATGGCCAGCCGGGGCGGGGCGGGGATCGAGATCGACGTAACGAAAGTACCCCAGCGAGAGCCGGGGATGACGCCTTATGAGATACTACTTTCCGAATCCCAAGAACGCATGTTGTTGGTCGCCAAGCCGGGCTGTGAGCAAAGGGTTCATGACATTCTGGCCAAGTGGGACTTGCATGCGGCGACGATTGGAACGGTCACCGATACGGGTTTGATGGTGGTGAAAGAAAACGGGAAAACCGTCGTCGAAGTGCCAGCCGAATCGCTCACCGAACCGCCCATCTACCACCCGGAAAAAAGCGAGCCGGCCATCCTTAAAAAACACCGGGAGTTCGATGAAGCCATTATCGCCCAGCCGTCCGATTACAACGAAGTCCTGCTGAAACTTTTAACCGACCCCACTATTGCCAGCAAGCGCTGGGTTTACCAGCAATACGACCATATGGTCCGTACCAACAGTTTTATCCGCCCCGGCTCCGACGCTGCCGTCATCCGGGTCAAGGAAACGAAAAAGGGCTTGGCCATGACCATCGACGGCAACGGGTCTTACTGCGCGGTCGATCCTTACGAGGGCGGGAAAATCGCGGTGGCGGAAGCGGCCCGGAATATTGCCTGCTCGGGCGCGGTGCCCATCGGCATGACCGACTGCCTCAATTACGGAAGTCCGGAAAAACCGGAAGTCTTTTACATGTTTGAACGGTCGGTGACGGGCGTGGCGGACGCCTCGGCCTATTTGAAAATTCCAGTGACCGGCGGCAATGTATCCCTTTATAACGAAAGCCCCCAGGGCGCCATTGACCCGACCCCCATTGTGGGGATGATCGGCCTTTTTGAGGATGTGGATCTCAGGGTGACCCAATGGTTTAAAAAGGACGGCGATCTTATCTATTTATTGGGCAATATCGGCGATTCCATCGGCGCCAGCCGTTATTTACACCTGCTCCATGGAAAAAAGACCGGCCTCTGCCCTAGATTAGACCTGAAAACCGAGAAATATCTTTATCACGGCCTGCGCACCATGGCGGAATGGAAGGTTTTGGAAAGCGCTCATGATTGCTCCGACGGCGGTTTCGCGGTGGCGGTGGCCGAGAGCTGTTTTACCGGGGCGACCCATGAAGCGGGGTTTAAGGGAGCGGAGGTTGTTTTGCCGGGAACGGGAAGGCTGGACGGGAGACTTTTTGGGGAAGCCCAGTCCCGGGTCATTGTTTCCTGCGACCCCCGGAACGCTTTCCGGTTGGAAGACATCGCGCGGCATTTTCAAATCCCGATCCAGAAGATCGGGCAGGTGGGGGGGGATGCCTTGGTGATCGGTTCGGCGGTCAAGGTGCCGGTTTCCCGGGCGGCGGATTTATTTTTTACGAGCATCGAAAAGGCAATGGCTTAAATTCAAAAGGGGGCGAACTTGGCACAGTGGTTAGAAGACGATAAGCCGCACGACCAATGCGGGGTCTTTGGCATCTATGGTCATCCGGAAGCCGCTAAAATCACTTATCTCGGTCTTCATTCCCTCCAACACCGCGGCCAGGAAAGTGCCGGTATCTGCACCCTTCACGATGGACATCTTTACAATTACAAACGCATGGGGCTCGTCGCCGATATCTTTCAGGAAGAAGTTTTCAAAGAACTGCCGGGAAGCCAGGCCATCGGGCATGTGCGTTATTCCACCACCGGTTCCAGTCAAATCCGAAACGCCCAGCCGATCGCGGTGGAGTATGCCCGGGGAAACCTGGCAGTCGCCCATAACGGCAACCTGGTCAACGCCCGCCGCATCCGGGACGAGCTGGAGGCCCGGGGTTCCATTTTCGTTTCCACCATCGATTCCGAAGTCATCGTTCATCTGCTGGCCCGGTCCACCGAACATACTTTGATCGAGGGCCTGATCGAGGCCTTGAAGCAGGTCCGGGGTGCCTATTCGCTTTTGATCCAATCCGATGAGGGGATTATCGGATTACGGGACCCGTCGGGTTTCCGGCCTCTTTGTTTGGGCAAGCTGGACAACGCCTGGGTCCTGGCCAGCGAAACCTGCGCCTTCGACATCATCGACGCCAAGTATGTCCGGGATGTGGAGCCGGGTGAGATCGTCTTCATCAACGAGAAGGGTTTGGTTTCCATCAAGCCCTTTAATACGGTCCCTTCTTCCATGTGCATCTTTGAGTACATTTATTTTTCCCGGCCCGATTCCCGAATCTTCAACACCAGCGTCCAAAAGGTGCGTAAGCGTTTGGGACATATCCTGGCCTTGGAAAATCCCGTGGCGGGAGACGTGGTGGTCCCGGTGCCCGACTCCTCCAACATGGCCGCGACGGGTTACGCGGAAGAATCCAAGATCCCTTACGAGATGGGTCTTATCCGTAATCATTACATCGGCCGCACTTTCATCGAGCCCAACCAGGCCATCCGGGATTTCGGCGCCCGTCTTAAATACAACGCCGTCCGGGAAGCCCTGGAAGGAAAGCGGGTGGTCCTGGTGGATGATTCCATCGTCCGGGGCACTACCATGCGCAAGATCGTCAAGATGATTCGCAATGTGGGCGCGAAGGAAGTCCATCTGCGCATCACCTCACCGCCGATCATTTCCCCTTGTTTTTACGGTATGGATTTTCCCAGCCGCAAGGAACTGATCGCCGCCACCCACACACAGGAAGAAATTAAGACCTACTTAAGGGTCGATAGCCTGCACTATCTTTCGGTCGAGGGCATGATGAAAGCGGTGGAGGGCACGCCCCAGGGCCATTGCGCCGCCTGCTTCACGGGCAAGTACCCGGTAGCCTTTGACGAAGAAACCGAGAAGTACAGCCTCGAAACCAGCAAGTGTTGATCTGCTTTGACGTTATAGGCTAAAGCTGTTTCGGTTTTGGCTTATGACGGATTGGTTCATTCCCAAGATTTTTCCCGACAACTTTTCAGCTTTTAAACTTTTTCAACCCACCCGCCGTCTAATCTTTGAAACGATCTTCCAATAGGCTAACTTCTTTCAAGGGAGTGCCATGCGAAATATTTTTTTAATCCTGATTACTCTAGGGTTCAGCCTTTGTATTCCGGCTTTAGCCCCGGCGGCCCCCCAGACCCTCACCTATACCCAAAAGGTTTTGCAGGTTTTAAACCGGCTTTCCTTCGGTCCCGAGCCCGGGGATATTGCCCATGTGCGCCATATTGGCATCAAGGCTTATATCGAGGAACAGCTTCATCCCGAAACCATCGATGACAGCCGGTGTGACAACGATTTAAAGACTATTCCTACCCTTTCCATGACGGCCTACCAGCTTTATCAAGCCTATCCGCCGGCCAAGGCGGCCGCGCTGGGTGAAAAGCCCAATCCGGACCAGGTAAAAGCCGCCAACCAACATATCCGCGAGATCTTGGACCAATTAACCCAAGCCAAGTTGACCCGCATTCTTGAAAGTCAAAGACAGCTTCAGGAAGTCATGGTGGATTTTTGGTTCAACCATTTCAACGTGACCTTCCAAAAAAATAGGGATAAGTGGTTTATCACCCCTTACGAGCAGGACGCTATCCGTCCCTATGCCCTGGGTAAATTCCGCGACCTGCTGGGCGCTGTGGCCCACAGCCCAGCCATGCTGGAATACCTGGACAACGTCAACAGCTCGGTGGACGCCCGTTATGTCCCCGCGGATGAAATGGACGAATACCCCCAGATGGAAAAGATGATGGATCAGCCGATGAGCGCCGACGGCAAGCCCAAAAAAAGCATGGGCCTCAACGAAAATTATGCCCGGGAACTCATGGAACTGCATACCCTGGGAGTGGACAGCGGCTATACCCAGGACGATGTCATCCAGGTGGCCCGGGCCCTGACGGGCTGGAGCATCCAGGGACAGGGTAAACCGGGGCAAAATGACGTCGACCCCGACCAGGTGTTTCAATTCAAATTCCGGGAGCGCATGCACGATCTGGGTCCGGCCACGATCCTGGGGCAGGCCTTTGACGGCTCCCAAGGCGAGGCCGAGGGGGAGGCGGTCCTGGACCTGCTAGCGAAAAACCCCGCCACCGCGCATTTCATCGCCACGAAACTCTGCCGCCGCTTTATCTGCGACGATCCGCCCCCGGCTTTAGTGAACCGGGTAGCGCAAAGGTTCCTCGACAGCGGCGGGGATATCCGTGAAACTCTGCGGGCCATTTTTTACTCGAAAGAATTTATGAGCCCGACCTATTACCGGGCCAAGGTCAAGACTCCCCTGGAATTCATGGCCAGCGCGCTCCGGGTGACCAACGCCCACGTCACGGACACCCAGAAAATCGCCCAGATTTTGAATTTGATGGGTGAACCCCTTTACCTCTGCGAGCCTCCCACCGGTTACCCGGATGATGCCAAGGCCTGGGTGAATTCCAGCGCTCTTCTCGACCGCATGAATTTTTCCCTGATTCTCCTGGGCAACAAGCCCCGTTCGCCCGCCCGGGTGAACCTGACCCAAATTGATCCCAGTCTTTCCTCCGGAGATGACGGGAAAAAAATACTAAGGGGTTTCTTCCAGGCCCTTTTAGACGGGCAGGTTTCGGCCAATACCCAAAAGGTGCTTTTTTCTAAATTGGATGATCCGGAAATATCCCACGCCGTCTTGGACGACCGCCAGAAAAGCTTCGAGGCTTCCCAATTGGGGGCCTTGGTGCTGGGGTCGCCCGATTTTCAAAGGAGGTAGTCATGCGAAAATCAAAATGGAATCCCAAACTATCCCGCCGGGACTTTCTCAAATGGAGCGGTACGGCGCTGGCCGGCGCGGCTCTTTTCGACATGCCCGGCTTTCTTTGGGCGGCGGCGGGGCTGGCTTCCGATAGTTCTAAAATCCTGATCGCCCTCTTTCAGCGCGGCGCGGCGGACGGATTGAATATGATCGTGCCTTTCCAAGATACCTATTATCACGCGGCCCGGCCTACCATCGGCTTGAACGGTCCTAACCTGTCCGGTGGGGTTTTAGATCTGGACGGAACCTTCGGCCTCCATCCGGCCCTTTCTTCGCTGATGCCGATGTGGCAGGTCGGAACTTTCGCGGCGATTCACGCCGTGGGAAGCCCGGATGGCACCCGGTCCCACTTCGAGGCCCAGGACAACATGGAAACCGGAACGCCCGGAGTGAAAACCACCGAGGACGGCTGGTTGAACCGGGCGATTGAAGCCTCCTCCCTTCGAAAGGCCAAATCGCCTTTGACGGCGGTGGCCATTTCCGCCCGCCTGCCAAGAATATTGAGGGGGGATTTCCAGGTCACGGCCTTTCCGAGTTTGAACGGCTATCGATTTATCGGCGGCGGTCTGGAAGCGGATTCTTTCGAGCAAATGTACGCGGGAAGCATTGACCGGTTGCTTTCAGGTACGGGCCGGGAAACCAAGGAATCGGTCGATATCATCCAAAAGATCCAGCAAAGCGGCTCCAAAAATCCCGAGGACGCCGGATATCCCAAGGGGCCCATGGGCCGGCAGTTTTTTGAGCTGGCCCGCATCATCAAGGCGAAGGTCGGGCTTCGGGTGGGATTCCTGGATGTGGGCGGATGGGATCATCACGCCAATGAGGGTTCCACGGACGGCCTGCTCAACGGACGTTTGAAAGAATTGGGGGACAGTATCGCCGCCTTTTATCAGGACATGGGCGACCGGGCCGGAGACGTGCTTTTTACCACCATGACTGAATTTGGAAGGACCATGCAGGAAAACGGAAACCGGGGCACGGACCACGGCCATGCCGGCGTCATGCTGCTTTTCGGCGGGGGTATCAAGGGTGGAAAAGTTTACGGGTCCTGGCCCGGCCTTTCGCCGGAACAGCTTTTTGAGGGAAGAGACCTCCAGGTCACCACCGATTTCCGACAAGTGCATTCGGAAATCTTATCCAATCATCTGGGTATCCTAAACCAAGGCGAAATCTTTCCGGGATTCACGCCTCAAATTCCTCTGGGCCTATGGGCTTAACCGCTTTTGTACTAAAATAAACGGCCTTTTCATTTTAGAAAGGATTCGTCATGCAAACCCGTCCGCTGGGAAATTCCGACTTGAACATCACGCCCCTGGGCGTCGGCACCTGGGCCATCGGCGGTCCGGACGGCAATTACAATTGGGGCCCCCAAAACGACGAGGATTCGATCCGGGCTATCCAGAGGGCCGTTGAAAAGGGGATCAATTGGATCGACACCGCTCCCGTTTACGGCCGGGGCCATTCGGAAGAGGTGGTGGGAAAGGCGTTAAAAGGCCTGTCGCCCCAGCCCTATGTCTTCACCAAATGCACCCTCGTCTGGGCCCAAAGTCAGGAACGAATCGTCACCAACAGCCTCAAGGCCGATTCGATCCGGCGCGAATGCGAGGACAGCCTGCGCCGCCTGGGTGTGGAGAGGCTGGACCTGTGGCAGATCCATTGGCCTAATCCGGACGCGGATATCGAAGAAGGTTGGACCGAGATGGCGAAGCTTCAAAGGGAAGGCAAGGTCCGCTGGATCGGCCTTTCCAACTTCAGCCCGGCCCAGATGAAAAGGGCCCAAGCGATCGCCCCCGTGACGTCGCTCCAGCCGCCCTATTCGGCCGCGCGCCGGGACATTGAAAAAGAAATTCTGCCTTTCTGCGGGGAAAACCATATCGGCGTCATCGTTTATTCACCCATGCAGGCGGGCATCCTCAGCGGCGGGATGTCGAGGGAACGCATTCAAAACCTGCCGCCCTCGGACTGGCGGCGGAACAACGACCAATTCAAAGAACCGCTTCTTTCCCGCAACCTGGTTTTACAGGATTCACTTGGAAAAATCGGGGAAAAGTACGGCCATAGCGCGGGAGTGGCTGCCCTGGCCTGGGTCCTGCGGCGGGAAGAGGTGACCGGCGCCATCGTGGGCCTCCGTCATCCGAACCAGGTGGACAGCCTAATCGCCGCCGGTGATTTTCGTTTATCGAAGGAAGAAATCGACGAATTGGAACAATCCGTTTCAGTTTAAAATGGCTTGGTCAAGCTTTTCATTGAAAAGAGCGGTGAAAGAACTTGAAAAATCAAAATCCTGTTCACGTTGATCTTGACGCGATTTGTTCCATCGATCACGAATGCACCGGCTGTTCGGAAGTTTCCGAGTCTTGCTGCGCGAAATATGACGTCTGCGTGGATGAGGCGGGACTTCAAAAGATCATCTCTTTCTTGCCTGAAGCCGCGGAGTTATGCCCCCATCTCAAAACCGATGAGGGTTATGCCAATGTTTTTGAGGAAGCGGAGAAAGGTTTTTACGCGCTGGATACCCATGAAAACGGCCTCTGTGTTTTCGCTTATCAAAAGGATGGATTGATCCGTTGTTCTTTACACAGCGTCGAAGTCAATCGGGGGCTGTCCTTGGGAAGCGTGAAGCCGGAAGTGTGCGTGCTTTGGCCCCTGACCTTTTCCGAGGAAGGGGATGTTTTAACCCTTCATGAAAACGCCCTCTCCTGCGCCTGCAGTTCGCCCCGCAAGAAACCCTCCCGCCATATTTCACCGGCGCTGCTCGAGACAATCAAAAATTTCGCCGGAGAGGAAATTGCCTAGCCGAACCAGCCGATTTTAAAAGCGCCGGGGAGGAAAGGATTTTCAAATGAACCTTTGGTTGGTTTTGGCGGTTATTTTTGGGGGGGCTTTGCCGGTTCTGGGGGAGCCGACTTACTCCGAAGTTTATGTGGAAAACCACCGCTGTCTGGTGGAGGCGCCAGAAGACCTCCCGCCCGCCGCGCCGGTGGTGATCATCCTGCATGGTTTCGGCGGAAACGGGGACGAACAGCTGGCCCTTTGTCGGTCGCTGGATCTGCCGCCCTGTCTTTTTGTGCTGCCCGACGGTCCCTTTTCGGTGGCTGGTTTGCCCGCGGGCGCCCGGGCCTGGTATAACCGCTTTACCCACAGCCCAAAAGATATGCAGGTTAGTCGGGCATATCTTTTGAAAGTGATGGATTATTTTTCCCGCCCCTTTTTGGATGATGAAGGAACGCCCGCTCCGCCGCTTCCGCCCCGGCCTATTATTGTTCTGGGTTTTTCCCAAGGAGCTCAAATGGCGCTGGACGCGGGATTAAATGATCCGGGCCCGATCCAAGCGATTGTTTCCATGAGCGGTTTGATCGAGCATCCGGAAATGACTTTGGCCCATCCCTCGGCGCCCTTCGCCACACCCATTCTTTTGGTCCATGGAACCTGGGACCCGGTTATCCAAGACGAGGACACTCAGACCGCCCTCTGGTCTTTGCGAAACTCGGGTTACCATCCGGTTTTGAAGGAGTTTCGCACCGGACATGACCAGACCCCGGACGAGATCGACGCGGTTTCGGATTTCCTTCGGGCGACTTTCTCCAGGCCCTAACCCAAGACCCCTGATCCCGGCGAACCGTCGCTTCCCAATAGTTGTGGTAAACTTTGCCCATATTCGCTGAAAAATATGAGACCTGAAAATCATTGAGGATATCTATGCCGACGACCTGGCGTTCAAAGTTTCTGTTTTGGGGATTGGTTGTATTGGGGGTTTGGGTTTCCAGGAATGGGGGAGCGGCCTGCGATAATCAGGGCACCCAATATTGGATCGCTTATCCCAACGACAGCGGCGACGTGGGCGATGTGGTGATGTACATGACCGGTCCGGCCGGCACCACCGGCACGGTTCAATCGGTGGGAGTGGGACTGAGCGATCCCTTTACGATTCCCGCCGGCGGCAGCACCGCCGTCACCCTCAATAATTGTTTCACCGGCTATGGTTGCGCTCCCGGTACCTATAACGGCGGCGATTTGACCATTCCCGGAAATGACCAAGTCAACCACTATGGCATTGAAGTTTCGGCCTCCGCGTCGGTTGCGGTGGAAGCGGCCTGGTGGGAACCGGCCGCGAGCGACTCCACCCTGGCCCTTCCGGTCACCAAACTGGGCCAGGAATACTATGTCATGTCCTATCCCACCAATCCCAACGGCATCGTCTCTTGGAGTCAATTCGGTATCGTGGCCGCTCAGAACGGAACCTCCGTCACGATTACCTCGACCCTCTCCATGGCGCCGCCCCTGACCACGCGGACCATCGCCGCCGGTGTGCCCTATGTCATCACCCTGAACGAAGGGGACACCTATGACTTGAATGATCCCAGCGAGGATACGGCGGTAGTCGGCGTCCATTGGGGCGCCTATGACCTTACGGGAACGCATATCACGTCGAATCTTCCCATCGCGGTTTTTTGCGGCCAATATTCCATGGTTCCGGAAATTCCTCCGGCTTACACCACTTATGGAGCCGAAAATTACATGTATGAACAACTTTTACCGGTTATGGATTGGAGCACCCAGTATCTCTACTACCCCATGGCGGAGGGCTCCGGAACCACCACTCGCGTTCTTGCCTCCCAAAACGGAACCTCGGTCACCATCAACGGCGCCAACGTGGCCACGCTCAATTCGGGTCAATTTTATGAAACTTTTTTGAGCCAGCCCTCTGTCATCCAGGCCAACTATCCCGTCATGACCGCCGAAGTTCACGACGGCGACGGCTATAACAATACCAACGGTGACCCCTATCTCATGCTGGTGCCGCCGCCCGACCGGTACCTGTCCCAATATCAGGTCTATTCAGGGGTGGACTATGTCTACGGCATGGACAATTACCTGAATATGATCGTGCCCAACGCCTCCATTGGATCGGTTCTTTTGGATGGGACTGCCGTTTCCGCCGCCTCCTTCACGGCCATCGGCACCAGCGGCTATTCTGGCGCGGCAGTTTCGGTGGTCACCGGCACCCATCAGGTAACCGGACCTTCGTCCTTCGGCCTGCAGGTTTACGGGGTGGGCCATGATGACGGGTATGGTTATATGGGCGGGGAATCGCTGGAAACCGACATCATCAATTCTATTCCGATCCTGACCGAAACGCCCCCCTTCGCCGCTCAAATGGTGGGAACAACCTATTGCGCCACCGCCAATTTGACGGACCACAATAGCGGCCAGCCGATCAGCTGTGCCGAGGTGGATTTTAC
>Ga0206828_1020_pt1 | contig 32085 bp, 27 predicted proteins | sample Alteio_BWOrgCont_78_FD_152858 | JGI IMG/M metagenome (GOLD analysis project Ga0206828, IMG submission 152858) | Enriched cells from forest soil in Barre Woods Harvard Forest LTER site, Petersham, Massachusetts, United States -... | ecosystem: Environmental > Terrestrial > Soil > Temperate forest >... | reverse complement strand
CGTAAATCATGAGCTTTGAACTGAATTGGCCCCAATAAAGGTTCCACAGATAGAAATCTGACTTTAGCCGGAACCTGTTTTAAAAATTCAATTCGTTCATAAAAATCTTGCCGTTCTAAACTGGTTCCCATCCAAATATTCGTTGGTATTTTTTTATTCGAAAAATATTTCCGAACCCATTTGGCCATACGAGGGGTTCTCTTGGTTAGTACCTGAAAAGTATGATGTTCAGCCTGCTCCATTACTTCAAAAACCTTGAAAATATAATCATCAGGGATTCCTTCGTGAAAAAGATCGGACATGGAATTCACAAACACGCGGCGAGGCTCTTTCCAAAGTAAGGGCCATTCCAATCGGTTTGGACGGAGGGTCAAATCAAATCCATTTTGGAATGGATGATTCGGTACGCCCCGAAAGCGTTCAGAAAATGTTTGGGCATAACAATTTGCGCACCCAGCGCTTACTTTTGTACAACCCGTCACCGGGTTCCAAGTTGCATCAGTCCATTCGATTTTTGATTTATCACTCATTTAAGCACCTCTCTTTTTGGGACCCGGAAAAAGACGCGCACTCTCATTTAATCGTTCTGTTCCTGTTACATCTTCAAAACGGATAAATTCTTCCTGGCATAGCGTTTTAACAGCTTCATTAAATTCGCTTTTTAAAAACCGCATAAAATGTTGCTGAACAATTTGAAGCCAGATATCCGCGCGGCTTCTACCAGGAAACTCCGAAACAGCCTCTTCAACAATAGTGGTTATATTACGGGATTCTCTGGAATCCTTCCAATCAGTCTTTTCAAAAAGTGTGTCGATATATTTTGCGCCATAGGTTTGCTTGTTATAAGCACTACACATAATGTCATTCATTAATAACAAGGCATGCGGATGCCTTGAACAAAGCGTAATGTAGTATTTTAAAGTTGAATCTTCACGTTCTCTAACCGGACAAGAACCGACATACTGTAACCCAGCTTTCTGAAGCCGTTGACGATAAAGAACCATTACTTGTTCGGCCCTGTCATCGGCTGAACCGGATTCAGACCAAAGAACATCTTTCCAATAATCCCCACCTAAAACCAGACTAAGCCGATTATGAAAACTTTGTACAATTGCGGGTGCTCGACGCCCAGTTCGCATTGACTTTCTGGCACCCAATCGATGGATTGCCGGCACGCTTAGATTAATCACTATTTCGGTACTAAACTTCTTATCACGCCCAAGAAAAGGTTCAATCGTCGAAAATTCCCAACCACGAAGGTTAAAAGGATCAAGATACAAAAAAACGGTTTGATTAGTAAGCATACTCTTTAAACGCTCTAACAAATTTTCCGCCGTTCCAAGAATGGGAATGGCTTTTTTCATTTCAATATATGGCTCAAGTGTTTTACGAAGTTTTTGATCGTGATCTCTTTTTCGGTTCACAAATATCGCGTGATATTGGTTAGGAATTTGTTTTTCTGCTGCATTACAAATAATCAACGGCGAACCTTCCGATCCATCGTCAAATTTTCCAGGACCCGCAAAAGCATCGACAATAAGAATGGGTTTCCCTAATTTAGCCACTTTCGCCAAATAAGGTTTCATATAACTTCCAAGAACCTGATCTTTTATTTTTGACCATGGTCGCTTTCCGGTAAAAAAAATTTTCTCAAGATGTTGTTTTTGTTCTTTTTCGTCATTTGCCATACCTAATTCCCTTTATTTAATAAAGTTTAAGGAATACACCCGTATACTATATAAAGCCAAGTCTCGGAACAACCAATTTTTGGCAGTGTGGCCGGTAGTAGGATTCATTTACTGGGTGGCAATATTCAGACTGTAAACGGAGGCTTAACTTTATACTTTTTGTATAAATTGCCAGTTCGACCAGGCCTGGAGAGAGGCGGTTTGATTATTTCACAATCAAATTAGTCAAGATCGTTCGCTGATTCCGCTACCGGGGAGCCCAGAGAGGCCGGCTTTAAAGGCCTCTTGTCCCGAGTCGGGACAAAACCGACAAAAGAAGGGTGCGACGGATGCAAGAATCTTGCATTTCACCCAAAAAATGGGGCCCATCTTAGGGGTTACCGGGTCTTAATTCTGCAGATTCTGCAGACCATGTCGAAAATAAAGGGTTTTTGGCACATTTTCAGGGTCCCCAAAAGCCTTAAAAACCCTGAAAAACCTCGTTCATCTTCAAATTTTGAAGACTAGTGCGATTTTTAAACCTCAATGCCCAGTCATTGGAGTTAATTGATCGCAGTGCGATCAATTCAAATAAGGGAATTATGGTTATTTCCGATCAGGCCATCTTATGCCCGCTTTAATTTAAAGATTTTTTATCGAAAAACCCATTCGGAGTGAGGAGTTCGAAGTTAAGGCCCGAGTCTTTAACTTCGAACTCCTCACTCCTAATTCCTAACTGCCTTCCTCTGTCCAAGGATTAGCGCCAAATACCCGATCAGAGCCGTCCCGGCCAAGATGGCGGCGGTCGGCAGGACGCTTTGGGCGTTAAAAAGCCCCACCCCCGCCGAAGCCAGGGACCCGATGCCGATCTGCATACAGCCGACCAGGGCCGCCGCGCTTCCGGCATGGTTGCCGAAGGGAGCCAGGGCTAGGGCCGCCGTGTTGGGGTTGGAGATGCCGGCACAGGCCAGGAAGGCGAACAGGAACAGCAGGGTACCGGTTAGGTTCAGCCATCCAGCGAGGGCGAAGATAAAGAAAAGGACGCCCACCAGGCTTTGGCCCAAAAGCGCCCCTCGGAAAAGCTGTTCGCTGGAATAGCGCTTCATCAGCAGGATATTCACCTGGCTTGCCCCGATGAACCCCGCCGCCAGGAAAGCGAAAATGGCTCCGTAGAACTTGGTGCCCACATGGTAAACGTCGAGGAAGATCACCGGGGATCCGGCGATATAAGCGAAGAGCCCGGCAAAAGAAAGCGACCCGGCAATGGCGTAGGTATGGAACTTCGGCTCCTTTAGGATCATGGCGTAATCGCCGAGTATCTTTTTCAAGCTCAAGGTGGCTTTGGGGTTGGGCTTATGCCCTTCAGGCAAAAACAAGAAAGTAATGACCAAGATTAAAAACACAATGGACGCCAGAATGGCAAAGATCCACTTCCATCCCAGGGTCAACACGACGAAACTGCCGAAGCTGGGCGCCAGCATAGGTGACACGCTGAGGATCAGCATCAGGAGTGAGAAAATCTTGGCGCTTTCCTTCACCGGAAAAAAATCCCGCACCATCGCCATAGACGCCACCCCCGCGGCGCAGCCGCCCAGAGATTGCAGGAAACGGAAGGCGATCAGCATTTCCACCGAATGGGAATTCAAACAGCCGATGGACGCCAAAATAAAAAGGACCAGCCCGGCGTAAAGGGGAGGCTTGCGGCCGAAGTGGTCGAGCAACGGCCCGTAAAAAATCTGGCCGAAGGCCATGCCGATGAAATAGCTCGAAAGGGAAAGCGAAACCCGGGCCGTCGCGCAGTGAAGGTCCGCGGCGATCTGCGGAAAGGACGGCAGGTACATGTCGATGGAAAAGGGGCTGACCGTGGAAAGGGCGCCCAGTATGAGGATGATGAAAAAATGATTGCGGTGGTTGGAATACATAAAATCCGTTCTTCGAGAAAATAATCCGGCTCAGCGAACCGCATCCTAAAGAACGGTGAAGGGATGTTGCAAGGGGCCGCCCGCAAAAATTAAGTCGGACTAAAAACTAAAAGGGCAAGAAGCTCCTGCTTCCCGCTACTGCCTAGCAGGGAACAATTTCCCCAAAAACCGGTAAACCATCTGGTTCATCGGCCATTCGTACCAAGTATAGGATGCCCAGGAAACCAGGGCGACGGCGAGGGCAAAAATAAAAAAAGCCTGCAGGATCGGCAGACCGAAAAGAAAAGGCCACAGGAAATATAAGGTCGCGGAATGCCAAAGGTAGCCGCCATAGCTGAACTTTCCGGGCCAGGCGAATATTTTTAACGAATCCGATTCGAAAAGCTTTAGGTGCAGTCCCCCCAGCAAAAACAGAACCAATCCGATGGACACACCCGAAGGCCCGAGAATCTCATCCCTTTTGTTAATCATAATATTCGTTTCCGCGAAAACTCCCGTCATCACCGCCAACCCTAACAGACATAAAGACCAGGACAGTGTCTTGGACTTCCTGATGGTTATTCCCCATTTTTGCGCGGTCAGATAAAGCAAAGCCCCTAGGGCGATTTGATCAAAATCCCCAAATGAATTGGTGAAGATAAGGGGATAGCTTTTAGGATCGATTTGAAAGGCGATCCAACGGCTCAAGGGCCCCAGTAAGACAAAAAAGATCAAAAAGAAAATCAGGTTCCGCCGGGTTTTCAAACGGCTGAGGCAAAAAGGATAAAACAAATAAAATTGCTCTTCAATCGCCAAAGACCAAAGAACATCCCATTGCAAACCGTAACGGTCCGCGATTCTCTCGTTCAAGATGCTAAGCCAATTGAAGGAAAAGGTGAGGATCGAAAGCCAAAAGGCGGGGCCGAAGCGAACCCCGGGTTCCCGGACACAGCAGGCGGTATCCGCCGATGGAGGAGCGGAATGAAGAAGAATTAAACCGACGACGCAAACCAAAAACAACAAAGGAACAATACGACAGATCCGACGGAAATAGAATTCCCTGAAATTCGGTTGGAGCAGGTCCTTGGAATTATGGTCGATTACGCCGGTGATGAGAAAACCCGAAATGACGAAAAACAGAGACACTCCGTAGGGACCGTCGCAGGCGAAAGAATACCAAAGGTAATTGATCCATCCGTTATGGTAAGGATGAATAATGCCCGCAAGGGAAATGTGCACTGCCAAAACCGATAACAGGCTAAAACCTCGGGTCAGGTCAATGATTTGAAATTTCTTCATTTTCTAAGGACTCCTGGGCTTCCCGACTTTCAAACAATCCTTTCACTGCTCCGGCTTTTCGGAAATCAGCTTATCCATGTACCGGACCAAATCGGCGGCGACCGTGTAATTGGGTTTCTGGGCCAACGCCGTCCGGTAGGCGTCCCGGGCTTCCGGGAAATGACCTTCGGCCCAGTAAAAATTTCCCAGCTCGCAGTATAAACAAGCCGTGGGATAGCCCTTTTGGATCGCCCGCCGGATGGCCTCGATGTTTTTCAGGTAACCCGTACCATAATGGTACTGGGAAATCCACTCATCATAAGTGGATTCCAAAAAGGGGTCCTGCCCCATCAGAGAGTCATATTTCGGAAAATCCATTTCGGCTTGGATATAAAGATCCTTTTGATTCTGGATGTTCTCGGCTTGGACATTGAGATCGTGAAAAATAGCATGGGCTTTCATCCACAGTTGGAACAGCGCTTGGTTCTCCGCCGTAAGCGGGATGATGCCGACCGTTAACCCCCCGTCGTTCCCGGGACTATTCTGGTCGATCCAAAACCATTGGGATTTCGGGAAACGCCCCGCCAAATAATGCTGGTAATGGACGTTCGTGATGACGCCGGCCCAACGGCTTTGAGCCGGGTCCAGTTTCGGGTTCAGGGCCGCGTTAAACCAATAGGTGCCCACGTTCAAGCTGTGGTTATGGGACAGCGGTAAAAAATCCGTGAAGAGAAGGCCCGGACCCAATTGGCTCCGCGCCGAATCCAACAGGCGGTAAGCGGCCAGGTTGTCGTCCGAAAGAGCCGCGCCGGCTCCCGCCTTTTGGGCGAGAACCAAATGGTTCAAATCCAAGGCGAAAGAAGACAGTCCCAGAATCAAAGCCGCCCCGATACGCCCCTTCCCCGGTTTCAAACTCAAAAATAGCCTTTGAAGGCCTATCGCGGCGACCAGGATTAAAAAGGGCATCACTTGAATCACGCGGTTGAATCCCACGTAATCAGCGGTCAGCAAACCCGGTAATAAACCTGCCCCCAAAAAGAAAGCGGTCCAGCGGGCGAATCCATCGCGCCGGTGAAGGAAAAGTTCCAAAAGGCCGATCTGGAAACAAGCCGCGAGAACGGGATTCAGCATGCCGCCCCAAACGGGCCCGTAAGAAGCCCCCGCCTGGCCGCATCCCCAAAAAAGGGACGTGAGGTAGGAAATCGAATTGAGGGCCTGCTGCCTGAGGGTGAAAAAATGACTGCTGATCGTCGACGAGATCATGTGGTTTCCAAATCCGGACCCGGGCGAAAACGCCGAAAGTACGAAAGGCAGGCAGGCCGCGCCCAATCCCGCCAGATATAGGTAAAAGGACCGGATGGACTTTTTGAAAAATAAAACGAACACCGTAACGGTCAGCGCGAACAAAACCACCAGCCAAGAGGTATAGGTCAGCGATCCGAGACCCGTCCAAAAGCCCAAGGCTAAAAGCCACCTGTCGCGCTCTTGGGGGTTTTTGGATTTGATGGCGTAAACCAACAATAAAAAACAAACCAGTTCCCAAAAGGGGATGAAAACACCCTGGATGCAGAACCGCCCAAAATAAAGAGGCCAAAAACTAAAGGCTAACAGCCCCGTGAAGACCAAGGAAAAGGAGGAAGAAAAAAATAAACGGGAAACCGCGAAACCGGCCAAGACGGCCAGAACTGAAAAAACCGCCGGCAAAAACCAGAGATTGAACAAGGGAGAGGTAAAAAATTTAAAAAAGAAAGCCAAGAACCAAATGAGAAGCGGCGGATGCTGCCCGACCGTATAAAAAAACTGCCATCTTGGATTCTGAACCAAGTCGATCGCTAAAAAGCCGTGAAGGCCCTCATCCCCTGTGGGCCACAAATGAAAATCCGTGATCCGGTAAAATCTCAGGAAAAGGGCCAAGCCGATCAAGACGGCCCAAATCCAGGAACTCCGCCAATCGGAAAAAGACCGGCCCTCCGTGACCATCGCGCCCTTTTCAGGGGGTGTTTTCAAAATAAAAGCGATTAGGGGAATGAGGATTCCAAAACAGAAGATCAAAAGTTTGGACCACGGCGGCAGCGAGGAATAGGACAGGATGGAATTGGACGCTAAAAGAACGCCCCCCAGAAGCCAAAGGGATTTTCCGGACCAACCGGTTTTTTTTATCCGTCCCATCGTTTTGACTCCACTACTCTTTGACCACTTCCGAGGCGTAAACGAACTGGATGCCTTGGGCTTTCAGCGCCGGGATGGCGTCCCGCAGAGTCGCCAGGGTGACCGGCTTGAAATGCCCGATGCCCACGCCCACGCCGTTCTTCTTGGCCACCCGCACCAGCTTTCGCAGTTGGATCAAAATGGCCTCCGGCGCCACCACGTTATCCAAAAAGATATCCCGCTTGGCGTGGACCAGGTGAACCTTCACGGCCTCATCCGCCTCCACCGACTGGGCGGTAGTCCGGGAGTCGATCAGGTACAGGTTCCGGGCTTTCAGTACCTGGCAAACTTTCAGCATCAGATCCTCATCGGCGGTGGCCTGGCTTCCCATGTGGTTGTTCATGCCCACACAGCCGGGCAGGGCGTCCAGCGCCTGGCCCAGGACCTGTTCCACATCCTCCACTCTCATGCCCAGTTTCAGGAACTCCTTGTAATTATCGGTGAACCATTCCTCATGGCCCTGCATGGGCATATGGCACATCACCTCAATGCCGTGGGCGGGAGCTTCCTTGGCCAAGTCCCGGGAGAACTGCAAATCCGGGATGATCGAGAGAGTCACCGGCACTTTGAATTGGTAGAGGTCTTCCAGTGCCTGTCCCTTTTTATAGCCCCCATCGTCGATGATGAGGCAGACTTCCGGCCTTTTCACCCGGACGAAGGAAAGCCGGACCGGGGCGAAGTCGGCGTTATAACCGAAGTCAAAAGTGGTTTGGTTCTCGCCTGAGGCGTCCGTGATCCCTGTTTCTTCGGTGACACTTTGGGCCCCCATTGGTTGAACGGATCGGTTCAAAACTTCGGCGATGGCATCGGCCGTATAACGGGCGGGCAATCGGAAGGTTTCGTGATAGCCGGGAAAAATTTTTCCCTGGTAAGTAACCGGCTCGACCGCCACCCGCTCATCCAAAAGCTTCAGGATATCCAATTCCTCCAGCCGGTGGTTCAGCGTGGTCAGCAATAGGGTGGTGGCTTGAGAGCTGTCGCCCGTAAAAGCCGGGGAGGAGGCGGAAACGGCCGGAGAGGACGCGGAAGGCGGCGCCTGTTCCCGTTTGAACCAAAAGAAACAGGCGGCCGCTAAAACCACGGTCAATAAAACCAGAATAACGGTAACGGCCAGGGACCCCTTCGAATTAAGTCTTGAACAGCTCAAGAATTAATTTTCCGGATCATCCGGTTTGTTCAGCTTCAGTTCTTTCGACGTATCCAGCTTCTTCGGCGGATACTTCGCCAGCAGCGCCGCCGGAATGTGGTTGTCGTCGTTGATCAATTCCTTGGCGATGGCCACCTGGGGATCGATCAAAACCGCCGCTTCCCGGGCGGGCATCCCCCCCTGGATGTCGCTGATCAGTTCCACCGTCAGGCTGTCATGGAGATAAACTTTGTCCTTCTCCAACTCATCCCGGTCCATTTTCTTTTCGGTCTTCATGCACCAGTCGATGAATTTCTCCATGGTCTTGTCGTCCAGGGGCGCTTCCGCCGTGGCCGTGACCCCCGCTTTCTGTAGAATCTTGGCGTATTTTTCAACGTCCTGCTTGGCGTAAACCTTCAGCGTGGACTCGGTCAGGTCCTTATCGTTTAAATCCAAGTCCGGCTCGATGCCGACGCCGTGGATGCAGACGCCCGAGGGCGTGTAATACTTTGCCATGGTCAACCGCAGGGCCGCTCCGTCGCTGTCATCCAACGGCAGGATGGTCTGTACCGACCCCTTGCCGAAAGACTTCTCGCCGATCAAAACCGCGCGCTTCCAATCCTTCAAACAGCCGGACACAATTTCCGCGCCCGAGGCGCTGCCGCCGTTGATCATCACCACCACCGGCTTCGCCGGGTCGAATTTCTCGCCCGCGGAGGCGCGGAACTGTTCCTGGGAATCCGGGGTTCGGCCCTTGGTGGAAACGATAATCTTACCCTCGGGGGTGAAGAAATCCGAAACCCCGATGGCCTCATTGAGCAATCCGCCCGGATCGTTTCGCAAATCCACGATCAAGCCCTTCAGTTTTTCCTTCTTTTCCAGGTCGTTGACCGCTTTCACGAAATCATCGGTGGTGTTGTCGATGAATTCCGAAATCCGCACGTAGCCGATATCGCCCGGCAGCAGGTAGGAGTGGATACTTTCAATCTTAATCGCGTCCCGGGTCAAGGTAACATCAAAGGGTTCTCCCAAGCCCGCCCGCTTGACCGTAATGGTGACCTTGGTACCGATATCCCCCCGCAGGAGCTTCACCGCGGCGTCGATGGTCATGCCTTCGGTGCTTTTGTCCCCGATCTTGATGATCTCATCGCCGGATTTGATGCCCGCCTTGTCCGCCGGCGTTCCCTCGATGGGAGACACCACGGTGAGAATATCGTCCTTTTCGGCGATCTCGATGCCCAGCCCGCCGAACTTGCCGGCGGTCTCCGTTTCCATGTCCTTATAGTCGTCGGGGGTCATGAACTGGCTGAAGGGGTCCAGCGTGGCCACCATGCCCTGGATGGCGCCGTAGATCAGGTCTTTGGTATGGGTCTTGTCCTCATCCACGTACTTTTGCTGAATGATGGTGAGCACATCGACAAAAGGCTTCATGTACTTATAAACGTCTTCCGATTGATTGGCCTCGGGCCCGTCTGATTTGGTCGCCGCTCCCGCGGCGAAACTCACGGCCGAAAGGGCTACCAGCAAAAAGGCGAAGGTCAGCGTTGAAAAACGACGGTTCATAATGCCTCCAAAAAATTTATATTCAGCGTAAAGGGGTTGAAACAAGGCCCCGTGGGTTCAATCTGGCGGGTACGGCTTGGATGACCCGATTCCCCGCTGGGAATCGCTTAGGACCGACTCTGGCGCTTCAACCAGCGAACCGGGTCCTGCGGTTGGCCGTCTTTTCGGATCTCAAAATAAAGGCTGCTTCCTACCAGGGAACCCGTGTCGCCCACCAGGCCCAACTGCTGGCCCGGGGCCACCACCTGGCCCACGGTGACGTCCAGTTCGGAAGCTTGCGCGTAGAGGGAATAATACCCTTCTCCGTGGTCTAAAATCACTAGTTTTCCATAACCTTTAAACCAGTCGGCGTACCGCACCGTCCCGCCGGCCACGGATTTAAAGGGGGTTCCCGCGGGCGCCTGGATCTGGATTCCCGTGTTGTCAATGATGGCGTTGAACTCGGCGCTTCGGGTTTTGCCGAAGGGGGAGATGATGTTGCCCGAAACGGGCCAGGGAATCCGGCCCCGAACCACCGCCAAGCCCCGGCCGGCGGGAACATATTGGGGCTGTTTTTTCGCCTCTTCCGACGCCTGCAACAAATCGGAAACCTTAGCCTTCAAACCCTGAGCCGCGTCGTTGAGTTCCGCGATCGTTTGCTGCCGGATGGTCTCTTCTTTGCGGATCGAGGCGAGAAAGTGAGTTCGGTTTCGCTGTTTCCGGGAATAGGTCTTTTCCTGCTCGCTTAAAACCTGAACGATACGCTGGCGGCGCTGCTCTTTCTGGTCCCATTCATCGGAGGATTCCTGGAGCTCATCATTTTGACGCTGGGTTTGGGTGAGAAGTTTCTCGTTACTTTGGGCCAGCAGCGTCTCGAATTTCAGTTTGCGGGCCAGATCGCCGAAATTTTCCGAGTCCAGCCAGCCGTAAAGCGGAGGTTCCCGGAAAGACATGCGGTACAGATCCCGCAAGCGTTTGCGCATTAAGTCCCGGCTTTGTTCCAAGGCCGTCCGGCTGATTTCCATTTGGGCGTGAAGCTGGTCCGTTTGGGCGCGGGTCTGTTCCAAATCCGCCTGGTTCGTTTCTTTTTCACGTTTGAGTTGTCCCAGCTCCTGGTCGGCTTTCTCCAGACGGTCGAGGACGCTCTGTTCGGCCCGCGCGTCGATTTGCTGCTGCCTTTTCGCTTTCGCCAGTTTTTTCTCGATCTCGGTCAGGGTTTTCTTGTTTTTCTGAAGGGTCTTTTGGATTTTACGGGCGTCCGCGGGAGTGGGGATCGTGTCCTGGGCAAAGAGGTGAAAAAGCGGCGCGCCGAAGAAAAGGACGAGGGCGCCGAGAATCAGCGGCTTCCATGGCTTCACTGAATTTCCCGGACCCATTTTTTACGCAGCGCCAAAAAGGCGCCGAGCGCGCCCAAAGCCGCGCCTAAAAATCCGAGGGTCAGGTAAAGGCTGACCCAATCCTGGGTCGGAAGGTCGAGCAGTTCGGAAAAGCCGCCGAAGGCTTGGAGCAGGGCGGAAGAGCTTCGATGAATCAGTTCCAAAAGGACGCAGACCAGAAGAGCCCCGGAAAATCCTTGGAGGAACCCTTCCCAAACATAGGGTCCCCACCGCATCCAGGAAGGCGCTCCCAGCCGGGCCATCATCGCCAGGTCATCCCGCCGGGCCCAAAGCGATAGGGTGAGGGTGTTGGAAATAATGAAAAGGGCCGCCAAAAAAATGAAGCCGCCCAGAAAAAGGCCCACGCATCGGACCGCCTGGGTCAATTTGGATACCGTTTCCACCTGCCCTTGTCCGTAATTCACCTCATCCACCTGGGGGTCTTGTTTCAATTGGGCGATCAGGTCGCCCACGTTGTCCGCCGCTTCTTTTTTGAGGGTGACGTTGAAAGAATCGGGCAGAGGATTTTCTCCCAGCGCTTGGACCATTTGGTCGATATCCGGGTCCTTCCGGAAATCCTGCAGGGCCTCATCCTTGGTGATGACTTTCACCGCCGCGACCCGGGAATCGGCGGTAAGCAGGGATTGAACGCGCTGGACATCGGCCGGCTGGGCGGAGGGAGCCAGGAAAACCACCATCTCAAAACTTTCCTGGGCGGAGGATAGGGCCCGGTCCAACACCCGGTCCACGCCGAGAAAAATGGATAGTTGAAACAGGGCGGCGGCCACCGTCACGATGACCGCCGCGGAAAGCCCCTTGGCCCGGATCATCTGGCGGAAGCCTTCCTGAACGACGTAAAAGAATTGAGCCAGCCGGTTCATGCGATTCCCTCAATCGGAGTGAGTTTTCCATCCTGAAGCTGGACCATTGTCAGTGAAATTTCCCGGAGGGTCTCCCCCGCGGCGGCCAAATCTTGGGTTCTTTGCAGGGAAATCAGGACGGTCGTTCCCGACTTGTGGAGTTCGGCGAAAAGACGCCAAAGGGTCAGGGCCGACTTGGGATCCATCCCCAAAAAGGGGTCGTCGGCTAACAACAGCCGGGGCTTGAAAACCATGGCCCGCAAAGCGATGGCCATTTTGAGTTCCCCGGAGGAAAGGTCGGAGGGCTTGTGGGCGGCCTGGGCTTGGAGCCCCGCCCTTTCCAGGAGTTTGGCCACGGGAATTTTTTGGTCTTCCGCGAAGGAACCCCGGACCCTTAAGGGGAACAGGATGTTTTCCTCGACGGTCTTATCGGCGAAAAGTTTAAGATCGGGGAAAATAAAGCCCACTTCGGAGAGCCATTTTTGTTTGTCGCGGGAAGAAAGCGAGTAGATGTCTTTTTGATCGATCCGGACGGTGCCGGAGGTCGGTTTGTCTTCCCCCGCCAAGAGCTTGAGCAGGGTGCTCTTGCCGGCGCGATTTTCGCCCGCCACAACCATGAAAGCTCCCGCCGGAACCGAGAAAAACGCGTTGTCGAGCACCTGGACTCCCGAGGCATGGACCTTGGTGAGGTGGAACAGTTGGATCATCATGGATGCTAAATTAAGGCAGGAGCGGGTTTCCCGCAAGGAAAATGAAGCGGGCCGGAAGAGGTCCCGGCGGCCCTTTGAGTTTTTAAGTCGACCCCGCGGTCCCTTTGTATAATGACCGGCAGATGAATATGAAAAAATCCCCAGCCACCCCCGATAAATTCCCCCCTAACCGCCGAATTCCCGTCGTCGATTTGGTGAGACTGGCCAGTGTTTTCTTGATCGTCGGCTATCATTTTTTCAGCAGCGGCATTTCCCCAACCGGCTATTCACCCAAAACCCTCCATTGGATCATTACTTTATTTCCGAACGGGTATTATGGGGTCACATTCTTCTTTGTCATTTCGGGATTTATCATCACCCGGATTCTCGCGGGGGCCCAAGATGACTTTTCAAAGGTGGACTTAAAGAGCTTTTACGTCAAAAGAGCCGCCCGTATTTTTCCTCTATTCGCCCTTACTATTTTAACCGCTTGGGGGATGCTGACTCTGGATCCAGAGGGGCCGGGTGCCGCTTATTGTCTTAAAGCGATCGGCGAATCTTTCCGATGGGATTTTTGGCTATTCCTAGGAACCTTTCAATTTAACTGGTTCATCATTAAGGAAAGCCACCTGCGTCCCGTCGCGCTCCACTGGAATATTCTTTGGACTTTAGCGGTGGAAGAACAGTTTTATTTTTTCTACCCGCTGATCGTCAAATACCTGAAGACCGGCGCCAAAATTTTGATCTTTTTGGGAGGCGTCGTTTTTTTAGGGATCGTTTACCGGATGGCGGTTTTATGGTGTTTTCCGGGCAACTTCACTTGGGGTTATATTTCATCTTTCGCCAACTTCGACCAGATTGCCGTCGGGGGCGTTCTTTTTTTTGTCTATGAAAAGTTGAAGAAAACAAAAAATGTTTCTCCGTCCTTTCCCACTCTGTGCCTAGCTTTGGGGATGGTCTTAACGGGTTATGTCTATTTTTTCACTTCCAACCACCTGTCAGGCCGGGTTTGGGAACAAACCCTAATGGCGGCGGGCTGCGCCTCCGTGCTTTTGGGCGCGCTTCTGATTCCCTCTTTCAACTCGAGCTTTTGGCGTTTCATTTCCTGGCCCGGCAAACTGACCTACGGTTGCTACCTTTGGCAGGCGATCGTCTTGTTTTCATGGTGGCCCTGGCTGGTCCAAATTGGGCACTTGTACGCCTTTGCTTTTTACCTTTTGGGAGTCGGGGCGACAGCCTATGGTTCTTATTTTATATTTGAGATTCCCACGAATAAGCTCATTCGTAAAATTTTCCGAATGTCGCCTTCGCAAACGCTTTAAGGATTGGGCGTGGCCTGGGCGGCCTGTTGATGGATTCTTTTCAAATGACGCAAGTACTTGGCCCGCTTCACATTTTTTTCATGCTCGGCCAAGGTCGTCGCGAATAAATGGGAGCCGTCTCCCTGGGCCACGTAATAAAGATAGGGCACGTCCGCCGGATCGACCACCGCTTCCAGGGAAGTAATTCCCGGATTGCAGATGGGCGTGGGCGGCAATCCCCGATGTTTATAGGTATTGAAAGGCGACCGGGTGTTGATTTGATCGTTGGTGAACCAGGGATTTTTTGAGTTGAGGATGTAATTCAAGGTGGCATTCACTTCCAACCGCATATTTTGTTGCAGGCGGTTATAAAGCACTCCCGCGATGATGGCGTGTTCTTCCGGCAGCTTAGCCTCCTTTTCGACGATCGAGGCCAGAATGACGGCCTGGTAAAGGGAAAGCCCGTGCTGGCGGCAGCGGCTCTCATAATCGGTCCCCACGGTTTGGAAAAATTGCTGGGACATCAAGTCGGCCAGATCGGCGACGCTGGCGCCCAAGGGAACCCGGTAGGTTTGGGGGAAAAGAAACCCTTCCAAACTGGGGCCATGGATGCCGGTTTTTTGGATGAGCGTTTTGTCCTGGACCGCGTTGAGAAATTGCGCGGTGGAAACCACTCCCATTTTTTCAAGTTCTTCTCCGATCTGTTGCGCCGTATAACCCTCGGGTATGCGCAAGGTCAACAATTCGCTTTTGCCCTCCGAAAGGGTCGTCAAGACTTCCCAAAGGCTCATGGAGGGGGAAATTTGGTAAAGACCCGCCTTCAAAATCCGGTCGACCCTGGTCAATTTAGCCAGGATTCGAAAGGGAGTGGAAAACGCGAGGACTCCCTTTTCTTTCAGTTCCTTGGCGATCTCACGGGTGGTGCTCTTGGAATAGACCGGGATATCCAGGGGCTGATGGGACCGGAAAAAGGGCGGGAAGAAAATATAGAAAACGGCCAAAACAAATGACGCCGTGATGGCGAGCAGTCCCAGAAGAAAGGGATGTTTGAGAAGAAATTTCATGGGATTTTCACCGGAATGAGAGGCGCCCCTTCCAAGGCGGATTTTAAAAGAATGGCCGCGGCGATTTGGTCGATTTTTTGCCGGCGGGTTTCCCGGCGGGCGTCCCCCTCGATCATCATGCGTTCCGCCTGCTTGCTGGTGAGGCGTTCATCGACGAAATAAACAGGTATGTTGAGACGTTCGGCCAACTTCTCTGTGAACTGCCGGACCTTTCGGGTGGTATCGCTTTCCTCGCCGCTCATGCTGAGAGGCAGTCCCACAATGACTTGCGCGACTTCATATTCGTTCACCAGCTCCCCAATGTCCTCAATATCTTTTTGCGTTCCGGCGGACTTCAGGACTTTCAAGGGCTGAGCGGTGTAGCCCAAGGGATCGGACAAAGCCACTCCGATGCGGACATGGCCTAAGTCGAGGCCCAACCAACGTTTCACCATGACGTCACGAGATGACTTTTTCGACAATTTGGGTGACCGAACGCAGGGCCTCATCGACTTTTGAAACGTCTTTGCCGCCGGCCTGAGCCAAATCCGGACGTCCGCCCCCTCCGCCGCCGGTGACCTTCGCCACTTCCTTGACGATATCCCCTGCTTTGATTTTTCCTGTCAGGTCCTTGGTCACCCCGGCGATAAAAACCACTTGGTTGAGTTTGCCGCTGCCGAGCACAATAATCCCGCTTCCCAATTTGGCCTTGAGCGAGTCGATCAACTGGCGCATTCCTTCCGGATCCAGTTCATCCGTGCGGGCCACCACTAACGAGATGCCTTTCACATCCTTTTTCTTCCCAAAAACCTCATCGACCAAGCTTCCCGCCAGTTTGGATTTCAGCGAGGCCAGTTCCCTCTCCTGCGATTTCATTTCGGTCAGAAGTGTGTCAACTCTGGTCTTGAGGTCCGCTTCCGAACTTTTCAAAAGCTGGGCTATTTCTTTGAGGGTCTCTTCTTCCTGGTTGACCCGCTGAAGCGAGCCTTCTCCCGTCACCGCCTCGATCCGGCGGACGCCGGAAGCCACCGAGGATTCACTGATGATCTTAAACAAACCGATGTCGCCCGTGCGGTTCACGTGGGTTCCGCCGCATAGTTCCATGGAAAAACCCGGCACGTCCACCACCCGGACCCGGTCGCCGTATTTCTCGCTGAAAAAAGCCATGGCGCCTTTCTTTTTGGCTTCGTCAAAGGTCATTTCCTGTTTGGTGACTTCGATATTATCCAGAATCCGCTGGTTAATCAGGGTCTCGATCCGCCGGGCTTGCTCGGACTTCAGGCCCTCGAAATGGGTGAAGTCAAACCGCAGCCGGTCCGGCCCCACATAGCTTCCGGCCTGCCCCACATGGGTCCCCAAAACCTGCCGGAGGGCGGCGTGAAGCAGATGGGTAGCCGTGTGGTTGCGCATGGTGGCCCGGCGTTCGCTTTCTTCCACGGTGGCTTCGACCTTCTGGCCGACCGACAATTTTCCCCTCTTTTGAAAAGACCAATGGCCGATCAGGCTGTCGGTCACCATCTGAGTATCCAGCACATCCGCCCAGGAAACCTCGGCCGAATTGAACCCTTGCATATTACCCTTATCGCCGACCTGCCCGCCCTTTTCAGCATAAAAGGGGGTTTGGGTCAAAATGATGAACCCATATTCACCCTCATTCAAAGTCTGAACCAATTCGTGTTTTTTGTCTTTCACCCGTACGATTTGAACCACCTGTCCCAAATCTTTCATCTTGTCATAGCCCTTAAAGATCGTGACCGGGACTTTGGATTCCAGCTCCTTATAAAGTTGCGGCAGAACCGCGTCCCCGCTTCCCTTCCAGGCCGAACGGGCTTTTTCTTTCTGGCCTTCCATGGACTTTTGAAAAGCGGCCTCATCCACCGAGAAGCCTTTTTCTTTCAAAATTTCCTTGGTGATATCCAGTGGGAATCCGAAAGTGTCATAAAGAGTAAAGGCTTCCTCGCCCGAAAGGACGTTTGATTTTGATTTTTTCAAATCCTCTATTTTTTCCATCAGGCGTTCCGTGCCGGCGGCCAGGGTTTCATAAAACCGTTCTTCCTCGGCCCGGGTCACGTTCACGATATGTTCCTGGCGTTCCACCACCTCGGGATAAACCGAACCCATGATCTTGCCCACTTCCAAAGTGAGGGAGGATAAAAAGGGTTTATCAAAACCCAAAAGTTTTCCATAGCGCACGGCCCGGCGGAGAATGCGGCGCAAAACGTATCCTCGGCCCTCATTGGACGGAAGCACCCCGTCGGCGATGAGAAAGGTGGTGGCCCGCAAGTGGTCGCTGATCACCTTCAGGGATTTATATGTTAAGGAATCATCCACCTGATAAGAAATGGAACCGGCCTTGGCGATGGCTGTCATCAGCGGAGCCAAGAGATCGGTCTCGAAGTTGGACGGAACCTTCTGCATCACGCTGGCGACCCGCTCCAGTCCCATACCGGTGTCGATATTGGGCTTAGGCAGGGGCTTCAAAGTACCGTCTTCCTGTTTGTCGAATTGGGTGAAGACTAGATTCCAGATTTCTAGGTATCTTCCGGACTCTGCGTCTTCCTCGAAATTTTTGGTCTCGCCCTTTTCAGGCGTCAAATCCACGTAGATTTCGGAGCAGGGTCCGCAAGGGCCCGTGGGGCCCATGGTCCAAAAGTTCGAATCCGCTCCCATGCGCACAACGCGTTCGGAAGGCAATCCGGCGATTTTTTTCCAAAGCTCGATGGCTTCGTCGTCATTCTCGAATACGGTGACCCACAACCGGGCCCGGTCGATTTTCAAGATTCCGGTGACGAATTCCCAAGCCCACTCGATGGCTTCCTTTTTGAAATAACCGCCGAAAGAGAAATTGCCCAGCATCTCAAAAAAAGTATGGTGGCGGGCGGTGTAGCCCACCCTTTCCAGGTCGCCGGTGCGGAAACATTTTTGGCAGGAAGCGGCGTAAGGCACGCTGTGGGGAAAAGGGATTGTTCCGAGAAAATAGGGTTTAAATTGGTTCATACCCGCGTTGGACAAAAGAAGGGTCGGGTCGTTTTCGGGAACCAGGGAGGAAGAGGGTACGATTTTATGATTCTTGGACTTGAAGAAGTCCAGGTAAGCTTTTCGAATATCTTGTCCGCTGGTTGGAACCGTCATAAAAACCCCTTGTGGTCGATAGAACCGTGCTTCCATGGTGAGGAAGTTGGGAATTATAGCTTAACCCCATGATAAAAAGCCTGAAAAACAGGCCTAGATCATGATCGGGTTAAAACAAGAAGCAATAAAGCCCCGAAAGGGGAAATTAGGGGGTGGCGCTGACTTGCCCGCTGGCCGGGTCATATTGAACGCCGCCCGGGACGTGATCCAAGTAATTGGGAACCAGATCCTGCAGGGAAGACGGGAGAGAGCCCTTGTCGGTCTTGTATTTTTCAACAGCCTGTTGCACATCGCTCAAGTTGGTGGTCGCCACCGCGATCTGGGCCTTCTGCTCGGAGGACTGGAGTCCCTGCGTGTAACCGGTGAAGGTTTGGTCTTTCGGGGTGGTGGGGGTGGCGTTCCAAATCAAATAACCAACTGATAAACCCGTCAAAACAACCGCGAACAAGATGATTTTACCCATGACATGCCTCCTAGGAGTTGATGAGCCGCGATGAATTGAACCTTCGTAAATTTTACCGCTTTTTGGGTTTCCGAAGGACAAGAAGCATTTCCCGAACCGCACGCTCCATCCCAACCAGAGCCGCCCGGGCCACGATATTATGTCCGATATTAAGGTCCTCAATTTCGGGGATGCCCGCGACGGGGGCGGTATTTTGGTAAGTTAGGCCGTGCCCCGCGTGAACCCGAAGCCCCAAGCTGGAAGCCAATCGGGCAGCGTAAAGAATGGAAACCCATTCCTTTTTGACAGGTCCCTTCTTGCGGAAAGCCTGGCTGTAACGGCCCGTGTGCAGTTCCACATAAGTCGCCCCCATTCGGGCGGAGGCTTTGACCGAGGATGGGGTGGGATCAATGAAAAGCGAGACAGGCATTCCTTTTGATTGCAGATGGTCCACCGCCCTCTCAAAACGGCTGAACGAACCCTCCAAAGCCAATCCGCCTTCGGTAGTCAGTTCCCGGCGTTTTTCTGGAACGAAAGTGATTTGATCAGGCCGGATCTTGAGAGCGAACCGGATCATTTCCTCAGTGGCGGCCATCTCCAGGTTGAGTTTGGTTTTGACGATTTTCCGGAGCTGGACCACGTCCCGGTCTTGGATATGACGGCGGTCTTCCCGCAGATGAACGGTGATGCCGTGGGCGCCCGCTTTTTCGACTAGCCGGGCCGCAGCGATAGGATCGGGGTCTTCTTCCAGCCGGGCCTGGCGCAAGGTGGCGATATGGTCGATATTCACGCAAAGCTGTGCCATCGTTTTTTAACTCTCCTGCCGATGGTGAGTATCCGAATCTTTGGTCACCACGGGAACCAAGTGAATCGTGACATCCGGCACATCAACGGTCACTCCCGGAGGTAAAGGCCGAATTTGGGGATGCACCAGCACATCCAGCTTGGGAGGCGTGTAGGCCTTGAGGCTCACGATGGCAGCCAAATCTTCCCCGTCCAAATCGAGGATACTTTCCTTGCGGCCCGTGAGCACCACCGGAATAGTGGTCTTGACGTTGGAATCCACGGTCATTCCCTGCGGGATATCCGTGAGCTCCAAATGAACAATAATACGGCGGTCCAGCACCTGCCGGGAGCCCACATAGGCCCAAAGAGATAAAGCGATCAGAAAGGCCAAAACCTTCAAACCGAAGTTTTCAAAAATGAGACGTCTCACAAAATACCTCTCGCATCCTGCTGAGTTTTAGTCAACTTTGGTTCCATAAAGGGTCAACATTTCTTCCAAGGTTCCCGAATTAATTTCCGGCGTCATCTTGCCGGCCATCGCGAAGGAAATAGTGTGGTTTTCCTCGGAAAGAACAATCGCCAAAGCGTCCGTTTCTTCCGTGATTCCTAAAGCCGCCCGGTGGCGGGTTCCATAACTTTTGTTGAGGTTGGGGTTCTGGCTCAAGGGAAGGATACAGGCCGCGGCCGCTATTTTTCCATTTCGAATAATGACCGCTCCATCATGGAGGGGGGAATGGGAAGCGAAAAAAGTCACCAGAAGCTCGGCGCTGACCTCCGCGCCAATGGCGGTCCCGGTCTCGACTACGCCCTGCAGACTCTCGTCCCGCTCCAACACGATTAAGGCCCCCCGGCGCGCCTTCACCAGTTCTTGAGCGGCTTGGGTGATTTCCTTAAAGACGACGGCTTCACCGTGAAAAACGCCTCCCCAAAAACCGCCCCTGCCGATTTGGGAAATAATCCTCCGGAGGTCCGATTGAAAAATAATCACGAAGGCCACCAGCAAAAAAGGGCCCAAACTGGAAAGAATCCAGTCAATGGTCAAAAGATGGAATTGGTCCGCCAGAACAGCGGAAAGAAAAAGAATGACGAATCCGGCGACAACCCGGATCGCCCGGGTTTCGCGGATGAGGAGCAAAAGCTGGTAAACGATAAAGGACACGATCAAAATGTCAAAAATATCGGCCACGCGGAAGTTTCGAAAAAGGGTGACGAGATTATTCATGGTCGTTCCAGTCCTCGGTCGTATCGCACCGCATCCGCTATTTTAACCGCCCGGACCGTGTTTTGGACATCGTGGACTCGAATAAAGTCCGCCCCTTTGAGAACCGCCGTGGTGACCGCGGCCAAGGTCGCGTCCAGCCGCTCCTCTGGCGGCACCCCACCCAGAAGGGTTCCCAAGGTCGACTTTCGGGAAGGCCCCATCACCAGAGGTCTTCCCATGATTTTAAATTCCCAAATCCGCCTCAAAAGCTCAATATTATGCCAAGGACTTTTACCAAACCCAAACCCCGGATCCAATAAGATCCGGTCTTCCGAGATACCCTGGTCGATAGCGAAACGAATGCGCTCTTGAAAAAACAGAAGCAATTCACCGATGACATCGTCGTAAGTTGGATTTTTTTGCATTGTTCGGGGTTTACCTTTCATATGCATCAAGATAACCGGCACTTTTAACCGGGCTAAGGTTTTGGCCATAGCCTTGTCCAACCGAAGGGCGCCGATATCATTTACCAGCTTGGCACCTTGTCCGACAGCCGCAAGAGCGACTTCGACTTTGTAGGTATCAATGGAAATGGGGATTCGAATGGCCTTAGCGCAGGCTCGAAGAACCGGAATAATTCTTTTTTTTTCCTCGGAAGCGGAAACCGGTTTTGCTCCCGGCCGGGTGGATTCCCCTCCCACGTCAATCCAATCCGCACCCTCTTCCTGCATTTGGAGCGCTTGGTCCGCCGCTTTCAGAGGATCCAGATACCGGCCTCCATCCGAGAAGGAATCGGGGGTGATGTTCAGCACTCCCATGACTTGAGTCCGGTTTTTCCAATGAAAAATTTTGTTTCCCCAGCTCGGAATGGTCCATGAAGAATGAGTCGAATAACCTTTCCAAGATTTTTGGATTTGCGCCGAAAGCACGGCCCATTGGGGCGAAAGGGTTTTTAAATGTTTGCCCAGAACAAGCAGATCCGCGGAACCCATTTGCCACTCAAGAAGAAAATATTTATTTTCTTTTCGGTATTTGACGGAACGGATATTCGAAAAACTGGAAATCCAATCTCGAAAGTGAAAAGATTTTTTCCGGGATTGAAATTGAACCCTCAAAGTAAGGAAAGGATCCGAACGAGGATTTCGGGAAAAATCAAAAGGATCGGGGGCTAGAATCCGGAAAAGTTCGCCTGGCGTCGCCGGCATTTTATTACTTTCCGATCAAATGCAAGGCTTCCATACGGGTCGTTTCCTTATCCTGGAATACTCCCCGGACAGCGGATGTCGTCATCTTAGAACCGGGTTTCTTGACTCCCCGCATGGTCATGCAAAGATGCTCAGCTTCCACAATGACCAGGACCCCATAAGGTTTAAGAGTCTTCATCAGGGTATCGGCGACCTGCGTTGTGATTCGTTCTTGAAGTTGGGGACGCCGGGAAACCGCCTCCACCACCCGGGCCAATTTGGAAAGACCTGAAAGCCTTTCCTTCGTGGGAATATAGGCGATATGGGCCTTGCCGTAAAAAGGAAGAAGATGATGCTCGCACATGGAATAGAAAGGAATATCCCGGAGGATTACCATCTCCTCGTGGCCTTCGGTCTCGAAAATAGTGACGAGTTCTTCAGGATCAACCGAAAGACCCGAGAAAACCTCTTCATACATTTTGGAAACCCGCTGAGGGGTTTCTTTTAATCCTTCTCGGTCCGGATTTTCACCAATCGCGAGCAGGATTTCACGGACGGCCTTCTCGATTCTCGCCTTATCCAATCGGTCCTCCGCCTTGGATCGCCTGGGAAGGAGCCGCTTGGGGCTTCAAGGCGATATCCGGCGTGCCGGCCGGAGCCGGACTAGGAGGCGTCGGTGGAGCGGGAGGGGCGGAGGAAGAAGTCGGTTTAGCGACGATCTTTCGGCCCGCCAAAATGTCATCAACTTCCGAACTATCCAGAACTTCTCTCTCCAATAAAGCTTCCGCCATGATTTTAAGAAATTTGCGGTTTTTCTTCAAAATCACCGTGGCTTTTTTATGGCATTCTTCAACAATGCGTTTGGTTTCGGCGTCGATCATTTGCGCCGTGCTTTCGGAATAGTTTTTTTCCTTCATCAAATCACGGCCGATAAAAACCATATCGTCTTTTTTTCCCAAGGTAAGAGAGCCAAGTTTCTCGCTCATACCGTATTCGCAGATCATGGCCCGGGCGATGGCGGTAGCGCGGTCTAAATCATTGCCGGCCCCGGTCGTCACATCCCCAAAGGTAATTTCTTCGGCGGTTCGTCCGCCCAAGAGTGAGGTAATTTGATTCAGAAGCTCGGTTTTTGAGGATAAAAACTTTTCCTCGTTTGGTAGATACCAAGTGGCCCCCAAAGCCGCGTGTCCCCGGGGGATAATTGACACTTTATGAACCGAATGGGACTTGTCGATCATCTTGCCCACAATTGTGTGCCCGGATTCATGGTAGGCAACGATTTTCTTTTCATCTTCGGAAATGACTCGGGTCCGTCGTTCAGGACCGGCCATGACACGGTCAATAGCCTCTTCCAGTTCGGAAATTTCAACCACCTTCTTATTACGGCGGGCCGCTAAAAGCGCCGCCTCATTAATCAAGTTGGCGAGATCCGCCCCGGAAAAACCAGGCGTACGGCGGGCGATAATGGAAAGATCCACCTGATCGGCCAGTTTAACGCTTTTAGAATGCACCTTCAAGATAGCTTCTCGTCCTCCTAAATCAGGCCGGTCCACGACCACTTGTCGGTCAAAACGTCCCGGACGAAGCAAGGCTGGATCCAATACATCTAATCGGTTAGTGGCTGCGATCAAAATCACGCCCGAATTGGTGTTAAACCCATCCATCTCAACCAGCAAAGCATTTAAGGTTTGTTCCCGTTCGTCATGTCCACCACCCAATCCCGCTCCGCGTTGGCGGCCGACGGCGTCAATTTCATCAATGAAAATAATACAGGGGGCGTGTTTTTTACCCTGCTCAAATAGGTCCCTGACCCGTGCCGCGCCAACGCCAACAAACATTTCAACGAAGTCCGACCCCGAAATAGAGAAAAAGGGAACCCCAGCCTCGCCAGCGACAGCTTTAGCCAAAAGGGTTTTCCCGGTACCAGGAGGGCCCAGTAGGATAACGCCTTTGGGAATCTTACCGCCTAAGGATTGATATTTTTTGGGGTCTTTTAAGAAGTCGACGACTTCCATCAATTCGGTTTTAGCTTCTTCCACGCCGGCCACGTCCAGAAAGGTCACCTTTTGTTGGCCGGAAGTCATCAAACGAGCCCGGCTCTTTCCAAAAGCCATCGCTCCGCCTCCGCCACCCTGGCTTTGCCGCATCATGAAAAAGAGCCAGCCCAGAAGTAGCAACACCGGTCCAAATTGAATAAAGATCGGCATCCAAATACTGGATTGTTTAATGGGTTTTTCGTCAAATTCTATATTCTGACTCAGGAGCAACTTGACCAGATTGGGGTCATCAGCTTGAACCACTGAAAAGTCACTGCCATCTTTAGCTGTTCCGGTGATCATCCTATCTTCCGAGTCAATCTCAGCTTTTTGAATGGCTCCTGCTTGAACTTGTGTCACAAATTTTGAATAGTCCCAGGGATCAGATTTCTTTTTCGGACTCTGTAGTTGTTGGGCAAAATACATGATCACGACAAAAAGTAATAACCAGCCAGCTAGAATTTTAAAGGTCTGATTCAAAAGAGCACCCCTTCATCAGAATAAATCGTCTACTTGAATATCCATCCGAACGGTCGATTTTTCAACCCCATGCCAGTGAGATTTCACAAGAGACTTAATGTAAGAAATTTTCAGGGAATAAGCAAGGAAAGCGGACTGAAGTCCCCTTGGAAGAGAACTCAGACCAAACAAAACATTCAATTTTTGGCTTTTTTAGAGTGAAAGGTCATCAAAAAGTGAGGGTTCTTTTGATCCGCAACCAATCCATAACCGATATGACGGGGTCCTTTTTTACTTCCGTTCCACACCCGAACGGTATCTTCAATCCTGTCAAAAGAAAGGCCCCTAGCATCTGGATTTAACTTTTCCGCTACTTGTCTGACCCAACGCCTTTGAAGAGCTAAAGGTATTGCGGTAAAACCCAAGCTTAACCCTGAATAAGTTGAACGCCTCCAATGATTTCGAAGTGTTTTTTGAAATTTTTCAAGAGCTTCTTGGAGAAATAAATCTTCAGCCCCCGAAACTTCGCCCATCCTGGCTAAGTTCTCTGAAATTCGCGGATTCCAACGGGCCAAATAAGGAATAATTTGATTCCGAATTTGATTCCGGCGGTAATGATTTTCATGATTACTTTGATCTTCGCGCCAATTAATTTTAAAAGATTGTAGATAAGCCTGAAGATCCCTTTTCGAATAATTCAAAAGCGGTCGCCAAACTCTCAGTGTAAAAGGGGGCTTCAAAACCTGAAGTTTTTGAACCGGCTTTAATCCAGTTAATCCTCGAGTACCTGCGCCCCGTAACAAACGGTCCAAAATCGTTTCAGCTTGATCTTCTTGGTGATGAGCTACCGTCACGCCCCAAGCCTTTTCTTTCAGTGTTAACTTAGCAAAGAAAGAATAACGTCTTTCTCTGGCCCAATCTTGAATGGATCTGTTTTTACTTTGGGCTTCGAATTTAAATTTTTTCAGTCGCAACACCCGCAATGGAACATCCCACTGTCGGCATAAGGCGCTCAAGACCGCTTCGTCTTTTTTTGATTCCCGTCCACGTAATCCATAATTGATATGGGCGACAACCAAACGATGTACGGCTTGTGGTAATTGTTGGATAAGTAAGTGTAAGAGAGCGACCGAATCGCTTCCGCCGGATACCCCAACAATAAGACGTTCATTTTTAGACAATGGCGGACGCGGAGGGACCAAAGCGCCGATCATACTTTTAGGGGAGTTCATAAAAGTCCTGAAGGAAGGAAAAAATATGGTGGCGGGAGGCGGACTCGAACCGCCGACACTTCGGGTATGAGCCGAATGCTCTAACCAGCTGAGCTACCCCGCCGTCCGACTGAAAAAACAGCCGCGGGAAACCCTCGGCCAGAGGGGTGAATATGCCAATGTTTAAGAATCTTGTCAATTCTCTTGCGAGGGCTTTATCTGTTTTTTTCTTGTCGTTCATGGAAGGATTTTTGGAGTTCCTGGGCGATAACGGGATTTTTCATTAAAATCTTGTCAAAATCGTATTTTTGAAGAATAAATAATTCGGTTATTTCTTCGGATAAAACTGTGGCGTTACGAGGTTCATTTGAAATCAAAGCCATTTCTCCAAAATACTCATCCGCTCCCAAATCAGCTACTTTGGATTTTTTGAGTCCCTTTTTCATCCAAACCGAAACTTTACCGGAAGCGATCAGATAGAAAGCATCGCCCGGATCTCCTTGTTTGATAATCTCATAACCCTTTTGGACCCGAACCATTCGCAAATGCCCGATCAACTCATCCAATTCGTTTAATTTTAAAAATTGGAAAAAATACGTATTTTGGAGGACACTTCGTAGACGGCTAAAAATGGAGGCGGTATCAGACATGAAAAACTCCTGGGCGAAAAACGTGTGTTCAACAATTAACAAAAAGTATATCGGGCTTCCCAGCCTTCCTCAATCTCCAACTGCAAAACGAACGTTAAAAATACAAAAATCAACCGCGGAGACCTACTGAGTGGAGATTTTCTAAAACGACTTTCACCGATTGGCTCTTATTCATGACATAAAAATGAATGCCCGGCGCGCCGTTCCGAAGAAGTTCTTGACATTGTCGTGTCGCATAATCAATGCCGATTCGGGCGATTTCTTCCTTGTTGTTTTTCACTGGTTCAATCCGATCACTTAATTCTTTAGGAATTTTCGCTCCGGACAATGTTTGAAAGCGTTCAATTTGAGCGTAATCCGTCAAAAGCCAAATACCCGGTTGAACTGGCACTTTCAGATTCATTCCGTTCAACCGTTTTACATAATTAAAATAATCTCGATTGTCAAAAAACAATTGGGTCACAATAAATTGAGCGCCCGCTTCTACTTTTCTTTTTAAATTTAGAAGGTCTTCTTCAAAGTTTTTTGCTTCTAGATGAGTTTCAGGATATCCCGCAACCCCCAAACAAAAATCAAAACCTTCAGCCCGAATAAAAGAAACTAATTCATTGGCATAGCCAAATCCATCAGCGGCCGGAACAAAGGTTGTTTGCCCTTTAGGTGGGTCACCCCGCAAAGCCAATAAATTTTCAATTCCTGAATTTTGAAGGCGGTGAAGTAGTTGGCGGATTTCATCCCGAGAGTGCCCGACGCAAGTAAAATGAACCAACGGCAAAATTCCCGATTCCTTTAAGCGAACAGCGATATCGTACGTCACATCTCGGGTGGAGCCACCCGCTCCATAAGTGATAGAAATATAACTTGGCGCGAGTCCCTTCAAAACTTCGACAGTTTGAAAAAGCGTTTCCAAATTTCCATCTCTTTTCGGTGGAAAAAGTTCAAATGAAATTACTTTGGATTGGCTTTTAAAAAGTTCGATAATCTTCAAATCATCCCGCCTTTAATATTTTGAAAAATTTATTTCGTCTCAAATAAAAACTAAGTATAACAATATAAATTGTGAGCGAAACTAACGAAATCCACAAACCCACCCTAAAAGCGTCCGGCTCATAAACTAAATGGATCCGATGTTCGCCAGCTTCCAATGGAATAGCTCGCAAAAAACAATTCGCGGGTAAAACAACGTATTTTTTTTGAACGCTATCCCAGTCAGGATAGGCTTTCCACCCCAGACTGTAATTATCGGTCACCAGTAAAATACCCGGCTTTGTTAGCTTAGCCTGAATGTCCATTCGATTAACGGATATATCTTGATAAGTTATGGATTCTTGGGTGAATGATTTTAACGGTAATGGTTCAGGTATTTGTTCTAAGAGAATTAAATCAGAAGGTTTAAAGCTTGGGCTTAATAAGGTTTTCATGCCTTCATTCGGATCGTGGATCATTTGATAGTTATGACAAATTAAAACTCGAGGCATAGTCTTAAATCGCATCGGGATCGCTTGTAATGAGTCGTTTCCTGTTGATGATAAAATATATTTAAGCCTAATCATGCCAAAGATAGGGTCAAAATGATTAAATACGGGCGAAACCCGGAATAACTGCTCTTCCGGAAAACCTTGGCTGGCGGCGACAAAACCGCCGTATCGACCAAGGACCATGGGTTCGTCCTCCCAAATATCAAATCCCTTCTCGACTAAAGAATCACTGGCTGTTCCATAAACCCGATAATCGCCCGGATGGCCTTTATAAAAATTTTCAACAAGTCCGTACTTTTTATTCGCCAAGTCCATTTCAAACGTAGGTCGATGAAAACGCGCAAAAAGAAACAATTCTAAAATTGAAAGAAAAGCTAAAGCATAGATACCCTTTTGGCTGGATTGAGCCCACCAGCAACAAAAACCGATTAGACAAGAGTTGAAAGCCGCGCTCCAAAGGCTTTGAGCAGACTGGAAACCAGCGTTTTTTAAAAAGTCTTCCCCAGTTTTAATATCCAAGAGAGTAAATTCTTTTCGAAGCCAAGAGATATTGGAAAACCAATGAGCCCATATTCCAGTTAATCCCATCTGGGACGAATAAAAAATAGCCAACCCCAAAATTAAAAATAACAAGCTTAAACCTAATGGAATAATTTTCACTCGCCCTCCAACGGTTTTACTTTTCAACATTTCATTTAATCCCGAACCCGCCAGAAGAGACAAAAACAAAACAACAAAAATACTGTATTTGCAACTTCCGCGAAAACTTTGATATCCAGGCAGGTTGTTATAAAGAAAATGAAATAATGGAGTGTACTCCCCCAAGGAAAGAACAAAAGAGAACAACGTCATCATCCACCAAGAAATATCTTTCGATTTGATTTTTAATAATGAGTATAAAACAAGAAAAACGGTGCCCAATCCAATGAAGATCGAAACTTCCCACAAGTACCAACGACCCCAATAATGAGCGTCACCCGGCGGTCCAAAAAAATCAGGCATGAAAAGTGTCAGAAGATTTTCCGGCGGAAAAGAAAAAACTCCAGCGGTTTTAAAATCCATTCCATTTATTCGGCCGCATTCTTTCACCGCCTGAATTCCCGTCAATAACTGAGCCGCAGAAAAGCCGGCCGCACCCGAATAAACGATTAACATTCCAACCCAATTTTTTTTTTGTTGTGGTCCCCAAAAACCTAAAATTAACGAATAAAGTAAAACTAACAAAAAAGTGTAATAGACATATTGTGGGTGACCCGCCAATATTTGCATGGTTACCGCTAGCACTCCTATGAGGCACCATCGCAAGGAGAGTTGTTTCATCAGTTCTTCGGTAGTCCAAAAAATGAGCGGTATCCAAGCCATGGCACATACATTCGGCAGGTGGCCGGCAAAAAGATGTAAAAAAATGCAGCCATTAAATAAAGTGATGCAAGCAACTAAAAGGCCAGCTAAAGGATGAAAACGCTGGCTGGCCGCCCAACCATAACTAAAAATTCCCGTTATCAAAAAATGAAAGATAATTCCCCAATTGATAGCCGCTGCCAATGGAAGAAACAAAAAAATCAAGTTGGGAGGATAAAGAACTGCGGACTCAAACCCTCCTAAAAAAGGGGTGCCACAAAGATAATGGGGCGTCCAAAGCGGAATAATTCCCTGGCTAAGTTGATGAAAAGCAAACTGTCGCCAAGAAATAAAATGAAGATAAATATCCGCCCTTGAACTTGAAAGAACTGTTTGATTTGGATTTAGTAAAGTGTCGCCGAAAAGTAAAAAAACCAATGATATAAGGGCGAATAAAGCATGGCAATGGGAGAATTTTCGGCCAATCAATGCGGTCAATGTTTTGCCTCGCAAAGAAATTCAATTAAAGCGGGATCTAAAATTTCTTTATACTTTTATTAGGTTTCTATTGAAATGTTGAATAATGTCAGGCATTTTTAAAAGTCTAAATAATCTAACCCGTCCTTTTTCACCTTTGACAGGAGCGCATGTTTTGAATTCCAACGATTATATTACCCTCAACGGTCTCAAAATTAAATGCATCATCGGAATTTTCGAATGGGAGCGCCGTCGAAAACAAGATGTGGTTATTGATCTCAAATTTCCCTGTGATATTCAGCAAGCTTCAAAACATGATCGCATTCAAAACACGACCGATTATAAAAAAATAGCTAAAACAGTCATTTCATTTGTGGAGAAAAGTCGTTTTTTTTTGTTAGAAACTTTGGCTGAAAAAATCGCGGACCTATTGTTGGATCAATTTAGACTTTCTGAAGTATTTCTTTCCGTTTCGAAACCGGGAGCAATTCGAGGATCCAAAAGTGTTGGAGTTAACATCCAGAGGAGACTTCCAGTTTCGGAAGGAACTCTCGTCATTTTAAGTTTGGGATCAAATATTTATCCTTCTCGCCATTTAAATTTAGCTTTGAATGCGTTAAACGAAAAATACGAGTTGGTTAAAGTTTCTAGGGTTTACGAAACTTCTCCTGTTAAACTTAAAAAACAACCTCCCTTTTGGAATATGGTTGTAGCGATTCAAACCAATGACAACCCACTTGAGATACGAGAATGGTTAAAGGCATTAGAACGAAAAGCGGGACGAATCCCTCAAAAAAATCCCTATGGGCCAAGGACTCTGGATGTGGATTTAATTCTGTGGAAAAACCAAATAAAAAAAACATCGAAATTTACGATACCCCATTCGGACATTGCTACAAAAGCCTTCGTTTTGTTTCCCTTGGTTGAAATACTCCCGAATCTCAGACATCCAAAACTTAAGAAAACAATGATTGAAATAGCTTCCAGATTTAACAATATTCATCAAAAGATCAAACAATTGCCGAAAGACTCTCTTTTAAATTCAATCTGAAATAAAATATATTTAAAATGCTTTTTATTAGATAAAACGTCCTCCGTCCACATTTAATATTTGACCAGTAATAAAACTATTTTGAGTTAAAAAAAGAACCGCATTGGCAATATCTTCAGGGCGTCCGCCTTTTTTCAAAAGCGACTTTTTCAAAAGCTTTTCGCGCCGCTGTAACGAGTACTTCTCAGGAAACGAAATAACTCCGGGAGCAACAGCGTTCACACGCACCTCTGGTGCCCATTCCGCTGCGAGAAATTTAGTCAGAGTAATTACCCCCCCCCTTCGATAAACAATAAGCCGAATGGTTCTTCAAAAAAGGATGTTCTCCATATATATCCCCAATATTAACGACAGATCCTCCAACTTTCCTTAACCAAGGATAGGCCTCTTGACATAAAACGAATGGGGAAAATAAATTAATGTTAAAAATCTCCGTCCACCCTTTTAGAATGAACCTATGGGAATAGGGCGTAGGCTTAAATAGAGACGCGTTATTTACAATTAAGTCTAATCTCCCAAAAGTTTTAATAATTTTTTTAACAATTCTCTTAGTCTCTACCTGATTTTGAAGGTTCGCTTGTAAAACGACAATATCAGCCCCAGCACTTTTTAATTCCGCTTCAAGTTGTTGAGTCTTTTTAAGCGAACCTCCATAATGTAGAATCAATCGATAGTTCTTTTGGACGAGACGACGACTTATTTCGGCGCCAAGAGTACTGGCTCCGCCTGTCACTAAGGCCACAGGCCGGAAAGTTGAATCAAACGAAGACATAATTAAAATCCTTGTTAAATTGATACCACATCATTTTTGAGAACTTGAATCGGTTTTTGACTGCTGAATTACTTTAGCTATTTCCTTTTGAAATTCCCAATACCACGAATTTAGTTGAACAATTTTTGCAGTTGGATACAGATTAAAATATAGTTTTTGAGCCGATTCCCATAAAATTGATCCAGGTCCATTTTGCTTTAAATTATCTCGAAATTCCCTTAACAGAACTGGAGGACGGATCTCAAAAAAATCATTTAGAGCCTCATCCTGAAGCTCTTTGTTGCCTGCAAGTAAATCTAATATAAAAATGAGCTGCATAGCGGTCAGATAAATTTCTTTTGGATCAAATTTTTTTTTGAGTCGAAGTTTAAGTCCGTGGTTTAGTACAAATCGTCCAACTTGCGGAATACGAACTTCGTAAATTTGATCCAAATATTTTACTTCAACTGAATGAGGATTTTCCAAAAGAAGTTCTAAACCTTTATCAGGATTCGCCAACAATCCATTCGAGGTAGAAGATTGAGAGCTTCGAATTTGCGGAAACATAAAACAAAGCGACCCCAAATCTTCTCGATGATAAAGCAAAAAATTCGGCTTTCCTCTGTTTGTCTTTTCGGTTTTTTTTTGGAACCCCAACCTTAAAAGATGATCATGAATGTTTTGACTTTTTTTCCCAGCCCTCTCTAAACCAAAAATCGTGTCTTTAACCAGCAAAGATGGAATGGATTTTCCCAAAAGAGACCCATGATAAAGTTCTGAAGCCTTGCCTCCCAATAATACTAAAGACGGCAGAAAAGGTTTTAACCATGGGAGCCATGGAGTAATTGAAGCAAAAACCCGCAAAGAAATAATCCTTGGTAAATATAATTGTTAG
>Ga0206828_1019_pt1 | contig 32846 bp, 27 predicted proteins | sample Alteio_BWOrgCont_78_FD_152858 | JGI IMG/M metagenome (GOLD analysis project Ga0206828, IMG submission 152858) | Enriched cells from forest soil in Barre Woods Harvard Forest LTER site, Petersham, Massachusetts, United States -... | ecosystem: Environmental > Terrestrial > Soil > Temperate forest >... | reverse complement strand
GATGAGAATGAGCTTCGGAATATGTTATTTACGGCCATGGAACATAACGGCCCGATTGCCTTGCGTTATCCCCGGGGAAGCGGAGAAGGCGTAACGATTGAACCCGGTTTCAAAAAGCTGGAGATCGGCAAGGGCCAGTTATTGGACGAAGGAAAAGATTACGCTTTGATCGCGGTAGGCCGGATGGTCGGAGTGGCCAAAACCGTGCGGAACCTGCTGAAAAAAGAAGGTTTGGAAGGCACTGTGGCCAATATGCGGTTTGTGAAACCGCTGGATGAGAAACTGCTGGTTTCCATCGCCTTAAAAAATAAAGTGATCTTAACCCTGGAAGAAAACGTCGTCGCCGGCGGATTCGGAAGCGCCGTTTTGGAATGCCTGCAAAAAAACGGCATCAGCGACGCCGCGGTCAAGCAGATCGGAATTCCCGATCAGTTTATCGAGCACGGCAAACCCCAACTTCAGCGGGAACATTGCGGATTGGAACCTCAGCAGGTCGCCGCCGAAGTGAAAAAACTGATCGGCTCACAAAAATCAGCCGTTTTAGGGGTCGTCTCGTAAAATGCCCTTTTCGTTCAACCGGGGGCTTCTGAAGCTGATCCTGATCAATGGCCTTGTCCTGCTGGTCTTGGCGGGGATTTTCACTCTAGTCCGCCATGTCAGGGCCAATCGTCAGCCTGCCCTTAGCGAAAAAATACTTATCACTCCCGGCGCTTCCGACGAGCCGGAAACCGTCGTCGACAGTCCGGCTCCGGTGGAAACACCGGCGGAAACCATGATTCCCAAATCGGTGCTGGAAGCCAACGGTCCCACCAGTTTGCCCCAGTTCGTGGATTCCACGCCCCAAACCATCGAGGTCCAGCGTCTATTATCCAAGTCAGTGACGGTGACTCCTTACAAACTGGACGGAAGCGACAACTATTGGACGGTGGCCGATGATCACGGCATTTCGCTTTACACCCTGATCGGCGCCAATCCCACATTGCCCTTCAAGGCGCACTTGGGGCTGAATGTGATTTTGATCAACCGCAAGGGAGTTTTGCACACCGTTTATCCGGGAGAAACACTGGAAACGATCGCGGAGGGTTATCACACGGATCCGGGGGTCTTGAAAAAAGAAAATGTGATCCATTGGTGGCGGGGAATAAAACCGGGCGACGTTTTATTTATTCCCGACGTGAAGCCCATCCGCATGCTGAAGGAATGGCAGAATTATTTCAGCCAGCGGGGATTTTTTGGAGTGCCTTTCGCCCATTGGGGAGAAGCGGTTACCTCGGGCTTCGGATGGCGGCACGACCCCTTGACCGGCGTCAAACAAATCCATACTGGTATGGACTTTCGGGCCAAGGTGGGCGAATCGGTTTACGCTTCGGCCACCGGCAAGGTCATTTATGCCGGGGTCTTGGGCGGATACGGCATGCTGATCAAGATTCATCACAATAGGGAATACACGACCTATTACGGGCATCTATCCAAAATTTTGGTTCACCTGGGGCAAAAGGTAAAAAGGGGACAACTCATCGGCAAAACCGGCGCCACCGGCCATGTCACCGGGCCTCATTTGCATTTTGAGATCAGACGCTATGGGGTGCCCATTAATCCCCTGCCGTTGATTTAGGCCCCATCGACTTTTGCCCTGTTTCTATGAGGTTTTTGTCTTATTGATTTATGGTGTACAGAAAGGTAAGTTACTTAGCTAATGGATCCACGTTTTATAAAAGACCATGGGGTCGAAACCTATACTGGCAATGAGCTGATCCTCAAGGGCGGGTTGGAAGCTGGAATGGCTTTACTGACCGGCTATCCCGGATCACCTGTGGCCGATGTTTTTGAGGCCGCCGCCAACGCTACCCCCTATCTCAAAGAACACGGCATTTTGGCCCAAATCGCCAACAATGAGGCGCTTTCGGCCGCCAGGCTCAATGGCGCCCAAATGGCGGGCCTAAGGGCCATTACGGTGATGAAATCGGTGGGTTTTCATGTGGCCGCCGACGCTTTAATCGCCGCCAGCATGGCTAAAGAAAACCATCAGGGCGCCGGAGTGATCGTGATCGGGGACGACCCCTGGAGCGATACCACCCAAGTTCCCGTCGATTCTCGGAGGCTTTCGGACCATCTTTTTATCCCGGTTTTGGAACCCGCCACCTTTCAGGAAGTCAAAGACTGGATCAAGGTGGCTTTTGAGTTATCCGAGGAAGCCAATCTTTTTATCGCCTATCTGTTGATCACCTACACCGCCGAGGGCGGGGGAAGTGTGGAAGTTTATCCTAACCAGCCGCCGACGGGTTTCTCGACGATCAATAAAGCCACCATCGACAGCTCTACTTTTGACGTAAAGCATTCCATCGTTTTGCCGCCCCACACCGTACCGCTGGAAAAAGAAACCCTGGAAGTCAAGTTTCCCCAATTGCTCAAGTCAGTCCGACAAAAGGGAATCAACCAGGTATTGCCGGGCAAGAGCAAAAAGAATAAAGCGGGCTTTGCCTTTGTGACGGCGGGGGCTTCTTACACTTATTTGGAACAGACCCTCTCGGAATTTGAGATGAGCGGTAAGTTTCCGATTTTGAAATTGGGCATGACCTATCCGGTTGATCCGGAAGCCATTAAAGAAATACTGAAATATTCCAACACGCTCGTGGTAGTCGAGGAAAAACGCCGGTTTATTGAGTCCCAAGTCCGCAATATCGTCATGGACCTTTACCAAAGCGGCGAATTAAAAGAAATGCCGACCATTTGGGGCAAAACCTTCCCCGACGATTTAAAAGGTTTCCCCACTGATCAAGGGCTGAGCCCGGTGGTGGTGATGACCACCTTGGCGCCCCTCTTTGAGAAATTTGAGATTTCCACACCCAAAGTACAAAAAGAAATTCTATTCATTCAAAGTTTAAACGACATTCAGGTTTCCATCCCGAATCGCACACCTTCTTTCTGCCCGGGCTGTCCGCACCGGGATTCATCTTCCGTGTTTCTTCAGTTGGTGGCCGATTTAAAGGATCCCGAGTACATGAGGAAAAAGTACAAGGGAAAACCAATCGATATTCTTTTTCACGGCGATGCCGGCTGTTATGTGTTACTTTTCATGCCCCCCAACGGCCCCTTGATGCACAACTATATCGGCATGGGGTTGGGCGGCGGAACGGGCGCGGGGCTTTCGCCTTTTTCCACCAACAAGTCGGTCTGCTTCATCGGGGATTCCACCTTTTTCCATTCAGGTTTGGCCGAGATTTCGGATTCCATCAAAAATAACCAGGACGTTCTCTATGTGGTTTTGGACAACAAGACCACCGCCATGACCGGGCACCAACCCCATCCGGGTATGGAAAAAGACCTGATGGGCAACCCCACTTTCGGCCAGGACATTGAGAAGGTTTTGCAGGGCTTAACGAAGGGCGAGGACGTTTCCATTGCCCGGGTAAACCCCGAAAACCGGGATGATTACCGCAAAATGCTGGAAGAAATGATTTTGGAAGACGGCGTGAAATTCGTGGTAGCCGATAAAGAATGCGGCATCACCTATCACCGCCGGAAACGTAAAGAAATGAGCCGGGCCAAATCCAAGTTGGGTTATTTGCCCAAGCAAACCCGCATCAACGTCAACGATCACACCTGCGAAAACTGTTTGGAATGCACCCGCCTCACCGGATGTCCCGGATTGGCCATTGAAGAAACCCTTTACGGGCCGAAGATGTCCACCGATCTTTCCTACTGCGTGTCCGACATGGCCTGCGTGCGCATCAAGGCCTGCCCGGCTTTTGAGGAAATCACCATTGTCCGCACGCACAAACCCGCCGCTGTGTCCTTGCCCAACCCGGAACTTTTGCCGGTGCCCGAACCCCTCAAATTTGAGGGCGATTGGCGGGGTTATTTAGCCGGCGTGGGAGGAATGGGAATCGGGAGTTCTACCGCCGTTTTGGTCAGGGCGGCCTTGAAACACGGCTATCACGTGACTTTTTGCGATAAAAAGGGAATCGCCATCCGCAACGGCGGCGTTTATTCCCAGATTATTTTTTCCCATGAAAAGAAAGTAGTTTCCCCTCTAATGCCCCAGGGCAAGACCAACCTGCTCTTGGGATTGGATATTCTCGAAGCGGTCAGAGGCATCGACCCTCGTTTTAATTTCAGAGTCGGCTCGAAAGAATTCACCCATTCGGTCATCAATACCCATAAGACCGCCACTATTCTCACCCTCATGGGAAAAGACGATTTCAGCCCGGCCCAATTGAGCGAAGTTTTTAAGAAATACACCAAAAGTTACGTCGGGGCGGACATGAGCCAAATCGCCCAGGATTACTTGGGCAATAAAGTATTTGTGAACGTGATGCTCTTGGGTGTGGCTTTTCAAAAGGGACTCTTACCCCTGACCTTGAAAGAAATGGTGGAATCGATCGAGGAAAGTTTCGATCCCCGCGCTTCCAACTACAACGCCAAGGCCTTTCATTTGGGCCGGGACTTAGTCCTCCATCCCGAAAAATACCATACCGATATCCGCATTGGCTTCCAGGAAGTCATGGAGAAGAAAGCGAAGATTCTAGGCGGAAGCCGTTCCCGGAGTTATCTGGCCATGGCCGAGGAATTCTTAAAAGCTTGGGAGGGGGACGAGGACACCCGGCTTCAATTCATCAGCCGTCTTTACGATTTGATTGAGTTTGAGAACATCGCTTACGCCCGGAAATATTTTGACCGGGTCATGGCCACCTTGAAAAAAGACACGAAAATCGCCGATTTTGCCGCGACCAAAGCGGTGGTGAAATATTTGCACAAGGTCATGGAAATTAAAGATGAGGTCTATGTGGCCCATCTCTTGACCAGCCCCGAGAAATACGAACAGGACGCCAAACGCTACAAGGTGGACTTATCCAGCGGCGACCGGATCGAATACCGACACTTCAACCGCCCGGAGTTTAATGTTTTAGGCATGAAGATTGAGTTTGATATGAAGACCCGGGACTGGATGCTGAATCTCATGAAACATATGAAGTTTTTGCGCCTTTTAATGCCCCAATGGCACCAAAGGGAAAAGGCCTTCCGGCTTTGGTTCACTGGGTTGGTCGATCAATTTAATTTTAAAACCCCGGAAGAATATGACCGGTGGGTCAAGGTCTTGACCCTGCCCGAGGAAGTGAGGGGATACCGTAAAATTCGTTACCCCAAAATGGAAAAGGCCATGGACTTGGCCCCAAAAATTCTGACCGGGGAAGAATTACCGTCGGCCTTTACCCCGCACCGCCATCCCCGGGAGCTTTCCAAAGTTTAGCCGGCCGGGTTATCGCCCCCTTTCTTCCCTTGATTTTCACTTTATTTTTTCTTATTTTTACCTGGTGCGTCATTCAAAAGTTCGGTTCTGGACGGATAAAATCCCACCCAACACCAAAAATTTTATGTATGATGTCGCCTTCCTCAACACCCAAGGGCGTTGTCGAAGAATTAAAATTTTAGAAGAGTAGAGGTTTTACAGCATGGCACAAGGAACAGTAAAGTGGTTTAAGAATGAAAAAGGTTTTGGTTTCATTTCCCAGGACGGTGGTGAAGATGTATTTGTTCACTTCTCGGCCATTCAGTCCGATGGATTCAAGAGCCTGAACGAAGGCGATCGCGTGGAATTTGAAGTGGCCCGCGGCGACAAAGGCCTCAAAGCCGAAAACGTTCGCAAAATCTAATTCAGTTAGATTTTAAAAGCTTCTCAAAAGCCTCCGGTTTTCCGGGGGCTTTTTTTATTGACGGTTGAATTTAGCGGAGCGGGCTTATAACTTGAAGCGGTAATCCCAAGGGAGTAGGCTTTTTGAACCACTTCAAGTCCCATCATCGGCATTTCACGAAATCCCCGTCCGGTTGGCGTGAATGGATCCGCCGGTTTAACGAAAGCCGCCGTCGCCTCAGCCAGGGCCGGAAAAGGCTTTACGCCAGTTCCTTGGCCTTTAAAACCATTCTGGCGATCGTGCCCGCCTTGGCCATCATCATGGCGGTACTAGCCGCTGACGGTTTTACCCATCAGCGGGAGCGTCTTTTGGATCAAATCGTGGATGTCATTTATCCCGTTGATTCCACAACCCTCAGCTTGGACCCGGATGAGCAAAAAAACATCGAGGAATTGAATCAAATCGGGAAACAGCAAATCCGGCTTTCCGTCCAACGGTTCGCCGGCCACGCCGCCAAAGTGGGGCTATGGGGACTGGTGGCCTTTTTCGCCATCCTGTTATTCCTGATGCGGGATGTGGAGCATTCGTTCAATATTCTTTGGGGAATCGATCAAAAAAGACCCTGGTTAACCCAAGCCCTGCGTCATGGGATTTTTTTGATTGGGGCGCCTTTAATGGCTATCGCCTTCTTGAGCCTGGAAGAGTGGGTTCGTAGTGTCCATTTGTTCCACCCCGCGCTTCATAGTTGGATTTTTTCGGTGGCCTTGCCTTATGTTCTTTTAGGCCTGCTCTGCGCCTGGATGTTCATTTGGATTCCCAACGTGAAAGTGGAACACCGGTCGGCTCTTTTGGCCGGTTTCGTCACGGCCTTTTTAATTGAAACGGGGCGTCGGTGCATCACTTGGTACGCGGTTCATATTGTCAGTCAATCCCGCATTTACGGCGCGCTCTGGATTTTTCCCGTGATTTTGCTTTGGTTTTATCTTTCTTGGATCATTATTTTATTAGGCGCGGAAGTTACTTATATCTTCCAGGAACCATCCGTCAAAAAGGTTTAAAAAGCAGATAGGTTAATTTTGAATCGATTGACCCAGGGCTGTTAAACTAAGCCCATTCCATTTGAGAGGCCGGCTTGTTACGTCAAATTACGATTAAAAATTTTGCGATCGTGGATTCGGTAACCATGGAATTCGGCCCCGGATTCAATGTATTAACCGGCGAAACGGGAGCGGGCAAATCGCTGATTGTGGACGCCCTCTACTTTCTATTAGGCGACCGGATCGCCGCCGATATGCTGCGATCGGGCGAGGAAAGGGCGATGGCGGAGGCGCTATTTCAAGTTTCCGTTAAGAGTCCCGCGGCGAAAAAAATTTCCGAATGGGGTATCGAGACCCCGGGCGGCGAAATCCTGATTAAAAGGGAATTCAACCGCGCTTCGGGAAAAACCCGAAGTTTTTTAAACGGGGAAATGGCGACGGCCTCAATGATTGAGGAATTAAGCGAACTATTGATCGACATCCACGGCCAGCATGAGCACCAGGCGATCTTTAACGTCAGCCGCCACCGCCAATTGGTGGACGCTTTCGGGCATAACTCGTCGGGATTGGAAAAGGTCCAGAAAGCCTATCAGGTTTTAGCCGATTTATTGGCGGAACAAAAACGCTTAGGCGGGGACGCGAAAGCAATCGCCCGCCGCACCGACTTACTCAGCTTTCAAGTTCAGGAAATCAACGACGCGGGTATCGCAAATTTAAACGAGGAAGAACTGCTTCAAAAATTCCAGCTTTTCAAATATTCCGAAAAAATCGTAAAACAGTTAACGGAAGCTCAGCGATCGCTGGATGAAGAGGGAGAGGGAGGATCTACTGGTCTTTTTGGTACCGTGGTTTCCCGGCTACAGGATTCGGCCAAACTAGATCCTTCTTTGGAGAGTTTTTTAGCGGAGTCTAAAGCGCTTCAAGAAGGGTTGAATCAGCTTTCGTTTGATCTTTCCCGTAAATTGGAAAGCTACACTTTCAGTGAAAATGAATATCAGGAACTTTCCGACCGAATTGATGAATTAAACACCTTAAAAAAGAAATACGGTGATTCGGTTCCTGAAATTTTGAAATATCACGAAAGCATTGAAGAAGAATTAAAGACGTTATTAAGCCGGGAAGTCCGGCTCAAGACTATCGCTCAAGAAATTGAAGAGGCCGCTGGAAAATATCGTAAAGCGGCTCATGATTTAAGCCAAAACAGACTCAAAGTCGGCAAAAGTTTGGCTTTGCAGGTTCAGGAATCGCTTAAAGAATTGGGACTCTCCCATGCCCAATTGAATGTGGAAATAAAACCCGTAGAGGAATCGGATAGTCCTGTCATTGAAAATGGTATCCATCTACAAATCTCACCACTGGGTTGGGATCGGGTGGAGTTTCTTTTTTCCGCCAATCCGGGCGAACCCCTGCGTCCTTTGGCAAAAGTGGCTTCCGGTGGGGAAGCATCCCGGGTGATGCTGGGGTTGAAAACGATTTTGGCCGAGAGCGATGACGTTCCTACGCTCATTTTCGATGAAATCGACACTGGCGTTGGAGCGCGGACCGCTCCGGCTGTCGCCACTCTCCTCACTCATCTTTCCCGGTCGAAACAAGTTCTCTGTATTTCCCATTTAGCTCCCATCGCGGGATTGGGAGATTGGCATTTCCAGGTCGCCAAATCGATTCAAAATGGAAAAACTTCGGTCTCCGTCAACCGTTTAACGGAAAGCCAGCGCATTGAAGAGCTGGCTAAAATGCTGGGAGGGGAGCCGATTTCCGAAACTTCGATTTCCCATGCGAAAGAACTCTATGCTAGAATGCACGCCTCTAGCTAGGGCTGCCCCGCGGGGAAAGCGCTTCTTGAGTTTTAAAAAAATTTTGGAGGGCTGCGATTATGAAGCAACTGAACCGTTGGTTCTTGGGGGGATTAACTTTGGTGCTGGCTTTGAGCCTTTGCGCCGGACCGGCGAACGCCGCGTCGAAGAAGAAAAAGAAAAAAGAAGTCGTACATCATGTTCGGCATGAAATGATGGAATCGAGACTGGAACCCATTGCTGGCGGTAATATCAGCGGCCAACCGGGTTATTTCTATGCGCCTACGGCGGCCACACTGAACCAGGGGCAGATCATGGGAGCGGCCCACATTATGTTTGACACGGTAGGTAACGCGTTCCAGATTCCATTCGGGGCCACTTACGGAATCACGGATAAAATCCAAGTAAACGTGAACACAGCTTTTTACGCGGCCGGAGCCAGTGGATTGTACTACTTGAACTTCGGCGGAAAGTACGGGTTTGGAAACGTGTTGAAAAATTCCGACTCGACCTTGGATATCGCGGCGGGTGTTGATTTTGGAATCGGCCCCCTGACGGACTATGGCTACGGGACCAGTTCCTTTGGTTTTGACCCCTATGGTGTCGCCACCTTCACCTTTCCGGACGGCTTCCAATTAAACGGAAAATTGGGATTGTACGTCACCAGCTATTCCTACTCGTTTGAAGGTTATTCGGCTTCCTATAGTTACTCCTATTTTCAATTTGACCTGGGTGCGGCCTATCCTTTTGATAAGGATTTGACCGGTATCGCCGAATTGGCGACCAATGGAATTATCAATGGCGCCGTTGGAGGAACACCTTTGATTGTCGGTATCCGCACCGGGCATGACGTGCAATTCCAGGCCTTTGGCGGCATCGACCTCAATTACACGGCTGGCTTGCTCGTCGGCGGCGGTATTGTGTTAGTTTCTCAATAAGAAGAAAACAGCCTAAAAAGCTGGTTCCCCCTGGTTTGGGGAGCCAGCTTTTTTTATTATAAGGACTCCATGAATTCACTCGTTTATCGCCGGGCACGACCTTCGGACACCCGTTCGATCTTAAACTTAATTAATCATTATTCAGCCAAGGGCGTAATGTTGCCCAGATCCTTTTCCCAGGTGATTGAAAAAATTCGGGACTTTACGGTGGCGGTTGATGAAAATACGAAGGAATTGTCCATCAAAGGGGTCGTGGCGCTTCATGTGGTAGGGGAGGATCTGGCAGAAGTCCGTTCTTTGGCGGTTGACGAGCCCCTCGTGGGCAAGGGTATCGGGAAAAAATTGATCCAGTTCTGCGTGGATGACGCTAAAGAAATGCGACTCCAACGAATCTTCGCCCTAACCTATCAAATTGATTTTTTCTCGAAATTGGGTTTTGAAAAGGTGGAAAAATTGACCCTTCCTCAAAAAATTTGGGGCGACTGCGTTCATTGCGCTAAATTTTCAGATTGTGATGAAATCGCCGTGCTTCTAACCCTGGGGCCGCGATGACCGCTTCAGCCACCACGACCCATTCTTCCTCGCCTCGCGAGCCTATTACCAAACCGTCAATTTTGCGCAGAATGGCCAGTATTTATGTCGATATTCTGGTTTGCGCTTTCTTGGCTTGGGTGGTTTGTTTTACCTTTGGTTGGCAGGCCTATTGGAGCTCCGCCATTCTTTTCGTCGTGGTCGGTGAGTTGCTTTGGTGCCGGGACCGGCTTCATCCCACAGCGGGAGAATTTTGCGTCGGGATACGCTACCTCACGTCCTCTTCAACCCATGTGGTCGCGGATATTCAAATTATTCATCCAAAACTTAAATTAAATAATTACATACTCATAGCTGGCGTCATCGAACTGACCTTGGCTTTTCTTACCTTATCTGGTTGGACTTTTTTAAGTAAAGCGGTGCTTTTGGGATTTTCTTTCGGGCCGCCCTTTTCATTAATTTATTGGGTGATGGAAGGTCTGGCGTTCTTCGCTTGCAGCGCCTCATTGCTCAGCGGATCCAAAATCGCTCCTTGGTTAATTATTCCGATACACCTTTGGCTCACCTTCGATTTTTTTAAAAGCGCCGTTGTCTGGCGGGATATTTTAAAAAGTGATTTGTACTATGCGCCTTGGGTTTCCAACGCGCTGAGTTCAATAGCTGGAACCAACTATGCCTCTTTTGTGGATCTTTTCAGCCTTTGGAGTCTTTTTCTAGTCATGCTGGTGGTCTTATCTCGTCGGCACTGGGTAAATTAAGCCGCCCGAACCCAAACTTGGATTTTATCGAAAAATACCTATAATTCTTATCTTCGAACGACCGAGAAAGAGGAACGAATGGAAGCCTATAATTTCGCGGAAATTGAACCGCGTTGGAAAAAATATTGGAAAGACCATAATAGTTTTTATTGTGACCTTTCCAAACCCGCGAATAAATACTACACCCTGGTCATGTTTCCTTATCCTTCCGGCGATTTCCTTCACGCTGGTCACGGGCGCAATTACATCATTGGAGACGCGGTTTACCGCTATTTTAAAGCTCTCGGCCATAATGTCCTGAATCCGATGGGTTTCGACGCGTTTGGATTGCCGGCGGAGAATACCGCCATTAAAAAGGGGATTCATCCTGAAGATTGGACTCTTCAAAATATCGAGCGGATGAAGGGGCAGTTTTATGACTGGGGCATGGGTTACGATTGGGATAAGGAAGTCGTTTCCTGTCTGCCCGATTATTACCGCTGGACCCAATGGATTTTTCTGAAGCTTTATGAAAAAGGATTGGCTTATCGTAAAAAAGCCAATGTGAACTGGTGTCCTTCCTGCCTAACCGTTTTGGCCAATGAACAAGTCATTGACGGGCATTGTGAGCGTTGTGATTCCCTTGTCGAACAAAAAGACTTGGAACAATGGTTCTTCAAAATAACAGCCTATGCCGACCGTCTTTTGAACGACATCAACCGTTTGGAAAATTGGCCCGATCGGGTCAAAACCATGCAAAAAAACTGGATCGGGCGGAGCGAAGGAGCTTCGGTCGACTTTAAAGTAGAAGGTTTGGATACATCAATTACTGTGTTTACTACCCGTCCTGATACCCTTTTTGGGGCTACCTATATGGTTCTGGCCCCTGAACATCCATTGATTGAATCTTTAGTAAAGGGCACGTCCAAGGAAACAGAAATAAAAGATTTCGTGGAAGCAGCCAAGAAACTAACCAACGTTGACCGAATGGGTGAATCGGGCGAAAAACAGGGCTTGGATACGGGACGCCGTGCCATCAATCCGGTCAATGGGAAGCCGATCCCGGTCTTTATCGCCAATTATGTTTTGATGAACTATGGAACAGGAGCCATTATGGCCGTTCCAGCCCATGATACCCGAGATTTTGCCTTTGCCCAAAAATATAACATTCCGATGATTCGGGTAATTCAAAATCCTGAAGAAAATAATGAACAACCTTTAACTGACGCCTATACCGAGGATGGTCTTCTGATTCATTCCGAATTCTTGAACGGATTAAAAGTGGAAGAAGCCAAGCGAAAAATGATCGATTGGCTGGATCAAAAAGGAATTGGTAAAAGTTCAGTCACTTATCGTTTGCGGGATTGGTTGATCTCCCGTCAGCGTTATTGGGGCGCGCCCATTCCCATGATTTATTGCGAAAAATGTGGCTGGGTTCCAGTGCCTGAAAAGGATTTGCCAGTTCGACTGCCGCGTGACGTTGAATTTAAACCGACTGGTGAATCGCCGCTCAAAAGTGTTTCCTCATTCGTGAATACGACTTGTCCCAACTGCGGCGAAGCCGCTCAGCGCGAAACCGACACCATGGACACTTTTGTGGATTCGAGTTGGTATTTTTTAAGATATGTTTCGTCCAAAAACGATCAAGCGGCCTTTGACAGCTCGAAGGTTAATCAATGGCTTCCGGTGGATCAATATATCGGCGGAGTCGAGCACGCGATTTTGCATCTGTTGTATTCACGCTTTATCACTAAAGTTCTAAAAGATTTGGGCTTTATTAATTTTGATGAACCTTTCGCGCGGCTTTTCACCCAGGGGATGATCACTAAAGGCGGGGTGAAAATGTCCAAAAGCAAAGGCAATTCAGTCCAGCCGGATGAACTCATTCAAAAATACGGAGCTGATACTTTCCGGCTTTATACTTTGTTTATTGCACCACCTGAGAGGGACGCCGAATGGGATGATCGGGCAGTAGATGGTTCATTTCGCTTTTTAAACCGAGTTTGGCGAATTTTTCAAGAACTCCTGGAAAGGCCTGATTTTCAGGTAAATGAAAGTATCCAAACCGGAATCGAGGAAGACAAAGAAGTCCGGCGAAAAACTCACCAAACAATTCAAAAAGTAACTCAGGATATGACTGGTGGGTTTAAATTTAATACGGCCATTAGTGCCATGATGGAAATGGTTAACTTACTCTATACTTACAAAGAGAATCCTAAAGCAAAAACACCCATTTTACGGGAATCACTTATAGCCCTGATTCGACTATTGGGTCCATTTACGCCTCATATCGCTGAGGAGATGTGGAAACGCTTTGGAACGGAAAAAAGTCTTTTGGAATCCGGTTGGCCTCAATATGATTCCGCTTGGTTGGTAGCGGATGTGGTTGAAGTGGCCGTACAAATCAACGGCAAGGTCAAGACGAGAGTAAGCGTTCCCGTTGGATTAGACGAAACGGCGGTGAAACCGTTGCTAATGGAGGATGAAAAGGTAAAACAGTTGGTCCCGCCTGAAAAAATACAAAAACTAATTTGGGTTAAAGACAAATTAGCCAATTTCATCATCAAAGGCTAAACATGAAATTAAAATTTTTAACCATCTTATCGGCCGTTGTATTTCTATCGAGCTGCGCGCCGGCGGTTCTTATCGTTCCTTCTTATGTAAAAAGCGTGGGAGTCAATTTGTTTAACAATAAAACTAGTTATTATGGTTTGGAAACACTTTTTACCAATCAGTTGATTCAGGATTTTCAAATTGACGGCCGGCTGCCTATTGAAAATCCGAATAACGCTGATCTGGTCGTTAACGTCACCATCGAAAAATATATCGAAACACCTGTTTTGGTTGATCCAGCTAGAAATTTTGTTGATCAATACCGTATTGATGTGACTTATGATTTAAGCGCGATTGACAAACAAGAAAACAGGACGTTAGTTGAAGATAAGAACAAAATTCACAGTTATTTTTATTACACTCCACAATATGTGGGCGCCGTAAATCAAACTGATCAACAAGCTCAAGCCCAATTGGCGGATGACTTAGGACGTTCCATTGTCCGGCGTGTCCTGGAAGGAAATTAATGAAATCGAAAAAATTTATCCGATGGGCTATGACTTTGGGATTTTTATTATGGGCCGATTTTTCCCACGCGGATCTTCAGTGGATCACTGGCAGCGTGCCTAAAAACGCCACCGATAATAGTAATCCGGCGGTTGTGAAAGACGCGCCATCCCAATCCGTATCGCTTTCTTCCATTGGGTCCCAAGACATCATTGTCAGTCATATGATTACCTGCACTAAAATCATTAATGATTATCCGAATGACAGCGTTAATTATTTTTATCTCAATAAGAACGATCAGATCTGTTATTACTTTTACTTTTTAATCAAGCCTTCGAGCCGAATTCACACGACCACCATGGAATGCTATAACCCTTCGGGCATTCGGATCGCCAAATATGACCAAGAATTCAGGGTGAGTTTCGTAGACCGTCTTCTCACGATCCAAAATGAGACCTATCAATGGTTCCTGGCGACAATGACATTGGGAATGGACCATATGCGTGCCGAATATGGACAAACCGGGTTGCCCAAAGATGTTGGGCTTTATGCTATCAGGACCAGTGTGGATGGGGAATTAGTCGGAATCACGTTCTTTTATGTTAAACCCCAGCCTACGGAGCCTCCATCACCCTCGGCTACCGCGCCGCCTTCGCCGGCTTCTGACTTGAACGCCTTGCCCCTGAACACGCCGGCCTCCACCCAGCCGATTCCCAACAACATTCCCTAAGGAAAAGCATGTACTTTGACGAGTTCATTCAGCGATTAAAGAAGGATGATTGGCCTTCTATCATTCTTCTTTTTGGGGATTCGGAAAGTGTAATTTCTGAAGGTTATCAATTTTTAAAAGAAGAATTTAAACGCAAAAAAAAAGACGGAGACATTCAAGTTTTTGAGAGCGGCGAACAGGGATTAACCTCGCTTTTAGCCTCTGCTCAAACGACCTCCTTTTTTTCGACCACCCAGCTTTTGATTCTACGAAATGCTGAAAAAAATCTGGGAGGACGGTCGGACGCGGCCGCGACTCAGCTTCTTGACTATTTTGACAATCCTAATCCGGATTCCACCTTAGTTTTTTTGGCCAACGGTCTTCGTAAAAACGCGAAAATTGTTACTCATCTTGAAAAAAGGGGATGGGTAGTTCAATGTTCTGACATGCCCGAATGGAAGATGACCGCTTGGATCCGCCAACAGGCAAAACAAATCGGTTTGGATCTGAGCGAAGATGGATGTCAGGCACTAATTCAAAAAACCGGTCCGGATATCGCTTACCTACAACGAGCCTTGGAACATCTATCCATTTATCTTTATCCACAGAAAACAGCCACTACCGCCGAAATTCACGCGCTCCCGATCCCGGGCGCGGAAGCGGAAGTATATCCTTTTTTAGATGCGGTGGGTCTTCGGCAAACTGAAAAAGCGCTTGGTTACTTTAATAATATGGCTTCTGGTTCTGAAAACGGAGTGGTTTTTTTGCTCTATCAACGCATTCGGGAATTATTAAGTATCGCTGTCGGACGAGACGAAGGTTTGAATCAATCCGATTTGGTCCAGAGGTTAGGACTTCATCCATTTCGGATTAAAAACTTATGGGAACAAGCTCAAAAATTTTCCGCAGAAGAACTCAAGAAAGCCCTTAAGGATTTGATCCATGTTCAGGCAGGGTTAGTCACCGGAAGACTCGGCAAAAACACGCTTCCGTCTCTATTGCAATGGTGGATTCTAAAGTGGGGAAAGAATCCGTTGGCCGCCTACGCGGCCCCCCGGTCGTTGATTTGAGAGGATTATTTACTTTTGAATTTGGTATGAACGAAAGACGAAAGTCTGGAAACATTGCGAGCGGCGGTTTTTTGTTTCAAAATGCCATGAGAGCTGGCTGTATCCAATACCTTCATGGCAGTTTTCAGTTTTTGGGCAGCTTCCTCAGCTGTTTTGGACGTACGAACCGCCTTGATTGCAGTACGAATCTTATTTTTTTCGGCCGAATTACGCGCAGTACGACGCTTAGTTCGGCGAACATCTTTAATCGAAGATTTAATAATCGGCATTTAGATCTTTCCTCCAAGCCTAATAATGACAAATGGACGCATATCCTAATGGATGGACGAGGACCTGTCAAGAATGGTTAACCCTCTGGTCCAACCCCCGACCCCGGCGGGATCAACGACACAAGGTCTTGGAAAACATTTTCGAATGGTTTCCATAGCCACCAGTATCAGCCGAGTTACCGGATTTGTTCGGGACATGATGAATGCGGCTATCTTTGGTGCCGGTACGGTGTCGGACGCTTATTTTTCCGCCCTGCGAATTCCAAGCCTCCTTCGAGACTTATTTGCTGAAGGGGCCCTTTCCTCGGCTTTTGTTCCAACCTTATCAAAAAGCCTTCAAAAAGAAGATATCAAAGAAACCTGGGAACTTATTTCACAAGTTTTCACTTTTTTGCTTTTGTCGACGGGATTGGTCGTCGGAGTAGGAATATGGCTTTCACCTTGGATGGTTAAGTTAATCGCCCCTGGCTTTTTAAGCGACCAAATGAAATTTGAACTTACCGTAAAACTAACCCGTATTCTTTTTCCCGTACTTTTATTCGTTTCCATGGCCGCATTCTGGATGGGGTGTTTAAACGCCCATAACAAATTTTCCATTTCTGCCTTCGCTCCCGTGGCGATGAATTTAATTCTGATAGGAACTGGCGCTTTCATCCTAATTTTTGAACCGATAGGCCAAGACTCAAATTTAAAAAATATCTATATTTGGACTTGGGCGACGACTTTCGGGATGGCTTTTCAGTGGCTTTTTCAGATTCCGTCGGCTTGGAATTTAGGCGGTAAAATTCGTCTGTCTTGGCCTCCCAAACATCCGGGTTTTTTTGAGATACTTACCTTAATGGCTCCGGCGATTTTTAGTTTATCAGTGACTCAAGTTGATTTGATGTTAAATCAAATTTTCGCTTCCTTTCTTCCGACAGGAAGCGTGAGTTGTCTAAATTATGGAAACCGCTTAATGCAATTACCTTACGGAGTTTTTGGTGTCTCCATTGCAACGGTTATTTATCCTCTCATTTCGCGTCAAGCTGCGGCTCAAGACCGGACCGCCTATCAAGAAACTTTGAGTCGTGCATTGGAAGCTTCTATTTTTATTACATTACCTTGCACCTTAGGCCTTTGGCTGATAAGCCTACCCGTTTGTCGCTTAGCCTTTGAGTATGGTCAGTTTTCACCCGAATCGACTCATTTGGTCGCTCAGGCCACTTGTATGTATATTTTGGGTATGTTCGCTCAAACGGGAATCAAAATTTTGACACAGGCCTTCTATCCGATTCGTAAACCCCAATGGGCATTTTGGGCTGCTTTAATCAACATGGTCACGACCGCCTTATTAAATTTAGCGGCGCTTCTTTTATTGAAAGATAATCATCTCAAGTTTTTAGCATTTCCCTTGGCTACCAGTGTGGGAGCCATTGCAAATTTTTTGATTCTTTATATCGGTTTAGAAAAATATCAAGTTCGATTTGATCTCTCAGGCATTTCAAAAGAAAGTCTTAAAGTGATCGCAGCGACGTTGATCATGGGGGTCTTTACTTGGGCTACTCTTTATTTTTTAGAACTTAAAACTTTCCCCGGAATGAAGATTGTCGCTGTTTTCGGACCAATTACGGTGGGAGCAATCACCTATTTCTTTGCGGCAAAATTCGTTGGGTGTGAAAGTTTGTCTTGGATTATTTCAAAGAAAAGAAATGGAAATGGTTGAAACCTTGAGATTTACGACAATTATGGGCATTTCGCAAGCTTTGAAGCTTTGATAAAATACCTGTTCAACCCCATTTCACCACAACGAGGAATCCATGCTACAGGGTAATATCGATAAGTATAAGCTCCTGGAAATAAAGGGAAGCGGTACTTTCGGAACTGTCTGGCTGGCGGAAGATACTTGGATCGGCAAACGAGTGGCCATCAAAATTCCTCATAACCAAAAAGAAGAATTTACGACTCTTTTGGCCGAACCCAAGCTTCTCGCCTCATTAGATCATTCCAATATTGTTCAAATTCTCACTGTAGATAAGGCCGAAAATATATTTTTCATGGTAATGGAATATGTGGACGGCAAAAATCTATCGCAACTAATGCAGGAAACAGCGTTAACTTTAAAAGAAGTCGTCGATATTATCGTTCAGATATTGACAGGCCTGCAATACGCTCACGAAAAAAATATAATTCACCGGGATTTAAAACCCGGAAATATTCTTTTAACTTCCGATCGTAAAGTTAAAATCACCGATTTTGGAACGGCTACTTTAGTTCAAGCGGGGAAAAATGGCTCAGGTATTGGCGGAACTCTTTACTATATGGCAAAGGAACAGGTTCTCGGTCATCCTATACCCCCATCGGATGTTTACTCGGTCGGCGTTATTTTGTACGAAATGGTAACAGGACAATTACCCTTTTCAGATGATGTACCAATGGTCGTTTTAAATAAAATCTTAAAAGATGATCCAATTCCACCCCGAAAAATAAATCCCAGTGTCCCTCCCGAACTTGAAATGATCATTTTAAAAGCCCTCCAAAGGGATACTCCTAAAAGATTTTTGTCGGCTTCTGAAATGCGGGGCGCATTGGAGCAAATACCTTCTTCATTATTGACTGTTGCGGTTACCCCAGGGCAAAGCCAGGAAATTTTAACCCACACGCTTGTTCAAGAAGATAAGAAACAGGTCATAAAGGAAGTAGGGGACATTAACTCTCTTCGTTATCAGGGGTATCATTACAAATTAATTAGGACTATTGGCTCCAGAGGTAAGGAAGATGGAAACTTTATCTCCCCGATTTCAGTGGCAGTTGACGCCCAAAAAAGAATTTATGTTTGTGATTCCTTAAAATGCAATATACAGGTATTTGATTTTGAGGGAAAATATTTGTATTCCGTGGGTCGATTTGGAAAGGATTCTCCTGATATCAAAGAAGTAACCTTTCTAATGCCGGTTTCCATTGTACTCGATCAAGCGGGCAACTTAGTGGCGTTGGACGCGAAAACCTGTTCGGTTCAGGTTATCGGTAAAAATGGGAAAGTAATCACCAAATTTGGTGAACCAGCTTCACCGACAACAGGAAAAATCGAAATCGGCACAGGCGGATTTTTTCATCCTCAATCAATCGCTTTAGATAGTAAAGACAACATTTATGTCGCCGATACAGGTAATCACCGAATTCGGGTATTTAATCCCGCAGGAAAAGTGGTAAATAAATTCGGTATCCAAGGCGCACGATTAGGCGAATTCAATAACCCCACTGGTATTACGATCGACAATGGTTCCAATTTATTAATTGTTGATGAGAAAAACTATCGGGTTCAGATTTTTACTTCTCGGGGTGTTTTCAAAAATAAATTTGGAAAACGAGGAACAGGAAGGGGCGAGTTTTCGAATCCCATCGGAATTATGACCGATTCCAAAAGAAATATTTTTATCACGGATCGAGATTTGAGAATTCAGATTTTTGATTCAGAAGGCTATTATTTGACGGAATTTGGCATGCCTTCTGGTAATTATAAAACCGCGCCAAAATATTATGGACTAACCATAGATAGTGAAAATAACCTGTATGTGACTGATATTGCCAACTGTTCTTTACTGATTTATGCTTTAAAGAAATGAGATACTGATGAGTTCTGTTCCACCAGCGTCCGCCTCCGAGCCATCTTCGTCTAATCGAATTGTGCTGACTCCGCCGAAGGCCGCAGGAAAACCTCAAATAACAGTTACGATTCTCGCTGGTCCCGAACAAGGACAAGTCCACAAGATTAACCGACCGACAACAACTGTCGGTCGTTCGAACACCTGCGAAGTCGTTTTAACGGACCCTTTAATTTCTAGACAACATTGTCAAATCCTTCTGGGCATGGGCGGCGTCATGCTTCGTGATTTAGGAAGTACCAATGGAACATTTTTAAATGGAACCCGTATTATTGAAAGCGCCATTCGAAATCAAGATGTGATTTCGGTTGGAAATACACGCCTTCGATTCGCTGTCGAAATAACCAAAGAAACCGGCGATTCAAAAACGCCGAAAATTGACGAACTTGCCCATAAAAAACTTTTAACCCTTTACGAGGTCGGAAACATTGTCAATTCGGTTTTAGAGTTAAAAACTCTTTTAAATATCATTATGACCATGGCCATCAGGGTAATGCAGGCCAATCGTGGTTTTCTGTTAGTTCGGGAGCCAAATGGCGAATTAAAACCAGTGGCTACGCATGCGCTTACTGCGCTTGAGGCTCAAGCCCCTTATAGCCAAACAATTGTTGATACAGTACTGAAAGAGCGGGTTCCGGTTTTAGTTTTGGACGCATTACACGATGTCCGTTTTGGTAATCGGGAAAGCCTAAAATCCTTGCCACTTTCTTCGGTCATTTGTGTTCCCATTTGGGAACGGGATAATATTGTCGGTGTCATTTATGTGGATAAGGCTGAAGGAACTAGCACGTTTAATGAAGAGGATATGTATTTTTTATCGGCTTTTGCTAACCAAGCCGCAGTTGCGATCACGAACGCCAGGCTTTTTGATGATGTCCGTCGGGAAGAGCGGTTACGGACATCGCTACAACGATATCTTTCTCCTAACATCGTGGAAGAAATGGTTCAAAAAAGCTCGACTGGCTTTTCATTAGGTGGCGAAAAAAAGAAAATATCCGTTTTATTCTGCGATATTCGTGGTTTTACCACGCTCACGGAAAAGGAGCCTGTCGAAACTATTGTCAATCTTCTCAATGAGTACTTCAGCGTCATGTCCGATGTAATATTCACCAACCACGGAACTTTGGATAAATTTATTGGAGACGCTATCATGGCTATTTATGGGGCTCCCATCGATTTATCTGACGGCGCTTTCCAATGTGTAAAAACGGCTATCGAAATGAAAGTTCGTCTTCATCAACTCAATGAAAAATGGAAATTAGAAAAAAGGCCAACAATTCAAGTCGGCTATGGCATCAACACTGGCGAGGCCATCGTAGGAAATATCGGCAGTGAACGTCGAATGGAATATACAGCCATTGGCGACATGGTAAATGTGGCCGCCCGAGTTGAAGGGGAAACGGAAGGGGATGAAATTTTTATAACTGAAAGCACATTTCTGGAATTGGGTAATCGCATTCTTGTGAAAAAAATGTCAGCCACTAAACTGAAAGGGAAGAGTTCAAAAATTCAGATTTACCAAGTTTTAGGATTAAATTCGGGTTCTTAATATCATGTTCTACCATTGCTTGATATTTCTTCTTTTGGGAGTTTTTTTCATTTGGAAATCAAGTATTAATTCTGAGAATAAAATAATTTAAAAGGGCGATGTGTGGAAATCATTAAACTATTATCTTCTAAAGTCATCAATCAAATTGCCGCCGGTGAGGTTGTTGAACGTCCTGCTTCTGTTGTCAAAGAATTAGTGGAGAATGCTCTTGATGCCAAGGCGTCCTTTATTGAAATTAATATTCTTGATGGCGGAACCAAACTAATAAAAGTGGCAGATAACGGGAAGGGAATGACACCGGAAGACGCCCAGCTAGCCGTTCAGAAACATACAACCAGTAAGATATCTGTAGTCGAAGACCTTTCTAATTTGAATTCTTTCGGTTTTCGAGGCGAAGCACTTTCCAGTATTGCATCAGTCTCTCAGTTCGAGCTGTCTAGCCGAATAACCGAATCTCTATCTGGAATTTCAGTAGAAATAAAAGGGGGGGAGAAACCAAAAATAATTGAAATTGGACGCCCACCGGGAACAACGCTATCCGTTTCTAATCTATTTTTTAATACACCAGCTCGTCTTAAGTTTATGAAAAAGAAGTCGACAGAGGAACATCATATTCTGTTAGTTGTGACTACCTATGCAATGGCTTTTCCCGAAATCGGTTTTAAGTTAGTAATGGATGACCGTGAAGTGATTAACGCGCCGACAGGTAATTTTGAAACCCGTCTTTCCCATCTTTGGGGACGCGACCTTTCTCGAAATCTGCTTCCGTTAAATTGGGGAACTGGTCACATAAAAATTCATGGCGTTGTCAGTGCACCAACCATTACCAGGCCGACTAGAGAAAATATGTTTTATTTTGTCAACAAACGATGGATTTCCAACCCTTCCTTGGGTCACGCCGTCATGACGGCTTACCACACGCTTTTACCAACACGTCGTTTTCCAACAGTCGCTCTTTTTTTAGAAATTCCACCAAATCTGGTAGATGTTAATGTTCACCCCACCAAAAAAGAAGTCAAATTCGCCAATGATCGTGAAATATACGATTCAATAGTTCGAGCCATTCGCGAAAGCCTTTTATCTGCAACCGGAAGTGAATCTGCCGTATCCTCAAATCAAGCAACAAATGTTGAAGACATTAAATCCGACTCCCCAGCAAACCTCATTTATTCCTCCCAACCTTCTAACAGTAATTTTGCCATCAATGAAAATAATCAAAACTTTGAAAAAACATCTTCGGAAACTATTTCTTATAAAAAATCTTCAAAACAAACATACCTTATTAGTTCAACTGAACATTCTTCATTTGAACAATTTGGGTTGGGAAAGGGGACGTTACAGGCTCGCCGAATTGATTCAGAAATTCCACTTTATAACTTTAGCCAACTATTTAATACATTCATTGTCTTTCAATCCGATTCCGAAATGTTTATCGCGGATCAACATACGGTTCACGAAAGATTAAATTATGAACGATTAATGCGTGCGGTTCGTGAAAAGACTTTAGAAGTTCAATCTTTTTTGGTGCCTCAAACAATCGAATTGAGCACAAAAGAAGCCCAGGTATTAAAAAACAACTTTGAAACACTAATGGAATTAGGGGTTGAAATTGCCCCATTTGGAGGAAATACTTTTTTAATTCGAAGCGTTCCATCGGATATTGCAGGAAAAAATGTTGGGTTACTTTTAAAAGACATTTTGGATGAAATTTCTTCGCAAGAAGTTACAGCAACAACCGGCCCCAATCGCATCCAACAGATCCGAGAAAGAACCGCAACCTTTCTATCCTGTCGAAGTGCTGTAATGGCCGGTGATCGGCTTACTGAAGAACAAATGCGCGGACTTATCGAACAAATGCGAAAGTCTAATCTTCCTTTCACATGTCCTCACGGCCGTCCTACAATTCTGGCTATTTCATTATCAGAACTTTATCGGAGATTTGATCGTCATTGAGCTCAGGAAATCTGAATAAAATCCACCCTAAATACCCCGTTTTAGTTGGACCCACTGGGGTTGGGAAATCAGAAATCGCTTTTCGTCTGGCTAAGGTTTTAGAGGCCGAAATTCTTTCGGTGGATGCTTATCAAGTTTATCGCGATATACCCATTGGAACGGCTCAACCTCCAATCGAATGGCAACATCAAATAACTCATCATTTAGTAGGTTGTCGAGAATCTAATGAAAATTGGAGTGCAGTTGAATTTGCCAAAGAAGCTTCAAAAATAATATCTAGCTCAAAATCAGCTAAAAAACAATTAGTTATAGTAGGCGGGTCTGGATTTTATCTGAAATCCTTAATAAACGGAATTCCTGACGGGGTTGCCCCCTCAAAAGAAATACGCGATTTTGTATCTACCGAAGTCGAAAAACTTGGGAATGAGAAATCGTACGCTTGGTTAAAAGAAAAGGATCTTCATGCGGTGCAAAGAATCCACGTCAATGATCGGTTTAGAATTGGTCGAGCCTTAGAAAAGTATTTTTCTCCATTTCTGCCTATAAAAAATATTCCTTTTTCGACAAATGAAATTAATCGTAATTTTTTATTTTTCGGCTTTGAGCGTTCAAGAGAAAATTTAGATAAAATTTTAAAATTACGAATCGACGATATGTGGTCAGGCGGTCTAATGGAAGAAACTCAAAGATTGAGGGAAAGCACAAACTTAAAATGTTCCATTTGGAAAGCGATCGGTTATCAAGAAATGCTCTCATTTTCAAACCAAGAAATTTCCGAAATTGAGGCAAAAGCAACTATATTTCGGCGAACACGACAATATGCCAAACGTCAATGGACCTGGTTTAAACATCACCACTCTATCGAATGGATTAATCTCGATCGATTTTCCGATATTGAAGAGGTGGTCCTAAAAATTAAAAATGCAATCTCAGTTTAATAAAGGAATGAAAATGTTGAATATACGAATTCGTGTTGCTGGTATACTAATGAAAGAAGATGAAATTTTGCTGGTACGGCACGAAAAAAACAAAAATAGTTATTGGTTACTACCGGGTGGTGGAGTCGAATTCGGGGAAACAGCTGCGGACGCCTTGATTCGCGAATTTCAAGAAGAGGTTGGCCTCGCAATTCAAATTAAATCTCTAGTCCTTGTCCATGATTCGATTCCTCCTGACAAGCATCGACAGGTATTAAATCTTTATTACTTGGTGACATCATTGAATTTTGATTTAAATGTAACTCCCGACGCGGTGTTACGAGATGCTGGGTTTTATCCTCTTCCTAAATTTAAAGAAATGAGGATAAACCCGGATGTGAAAAATGAAATTTTTGAAGGGATTGAAACAGATTGGAAATTGGGAAGTCGCTATTTGGGGAATCGATGGAAAGATTAATTTTGAGCCCGTTTCTTAAAATGGACCTTATTGCATAGGCTCTATTTGTCTGATAACATAACTTTCTTATGAAATCATTGCAACTTAGTTCCAGCTCTCAAAATAAAACATTTTTTTATGTTTTGATAGGTTTGGGAATGTTTTTTATTGTCAGCATCATTTTCCTGGTCTTTTGTCTACAAAGAATCGTTGGTCATTCATCCGGACTTTTAGTTGATTCAAATGAGATTACTTTAATTGAAATCGAAGGACCGATTGATCAAAGTGACGATATTGTTCGAAGAATCAAACATTTTGAAAAAAGCGCCTCTAAAGCTCTACTGATACGTCTCAATAGTCCTGGCGGGGCCGTTGCGCCTTCACAGGAAATATATGCCGAACTATTGAGAACACATGAGGATAAAAAAATTGTGGTGGCGAGTATGTCAAGCTTAGCTGCATCTGGAGCTTATTACATCGCTTCCGCGGCGGATAAAATTATTGCCGATCCCGGAACATTAACCGGCTCGATTGGTGTCATTGCGGAATTTCCTGATGCATCAAATCTGCTGGAAAAAGTTGGTGTTAAATTTCAAACTATTAAAAGTGGGAAATTCAAGGATACCGGAACATTTGATCGTGCCATGACTCCAGAAGAGAGAACTTATCTTCAGGAAACCATCAATGACGTTTTTCAACAATTTGTTCAATCCGTGCTTGATTCTCGAAGAAAAATTTTTGCGGAAAAATTAGCCCAAAATTTAAATGTCGATCCTACTTCTTTGACCGACACACAAATAAGGAATTACATTCTTCAATACGCCGATGGCAGAGTTCTTACTGGGAAAAGAGCAGTAGACTTAGGTTTTGTGGATCAACTGGGGAATTACGAAGATGCAATAAATGAGACGGCTCAATTGGCGGGTATAAAAGGCGAGCCAATTGTTAACAATGACCAATCAATAAAATTAAATCAGTTTTTAAACAGTATTTTACCTTTTTCATTTTTAACAAAACAAATTTGTGGTTTTGAACTAGAATATAGAACTTTTTAACTCATTGTTTCGCAGAAAATTCGGAGGAAAAAGTGGCGGATACTTCTAATAATCCATCGGTTGTAACTAATTCAGTTCCTTTATCTGATAATCACCTCACGCCAAATGACGATTTAACTTCAAGAACGCATAAAACTTCAAAGATCTCATGGCAATCGCTTTTCGGAATTTTATCAACAACGACATGGGCAATTTTGGGACTTTTTTTAATACTATGTGGAATAATTATTAAATTACGACCTTTTCATTTATTTTTAGTTTTACCCTCATGGATAACAAGTCCCTCGTATCTCATATCGGGAATTGGACTTCTCTTTATTGCGCATTCCAGAAATTTAGTTAGTGCCATATATTCACAGGAATTTCGAAAAAACCAACAATTCCCGCATGCCTGGAAAATTTCACTGATAAGCACTCAAGGTTTTTTCTTTTATGTTACTGGTTATTACGCCATTGGGGTTGGCGTGCATTTTTGGCCTAAAATAGAAAATTTGGCCGCACTCACGACTTATTTTATCATTTTTCTTTGTTATCTGCTTTGGTATCTTATTTCCCATTTCAAAAATCGTTTTCAAACACTCGCAGGTTTTCGAATAGCTTTCCTCTCTTTGGCTTTATCTCTTTTGGCCGCAATAGCAATATCCCAGTTTTTCTTTATTGGCATTGTCCTCGGTTTGCTTGCCACAATTACTGCGGTTTCATGTGTGACCATCGTTCCGTTTTCATCTCAAGAAGGACGTCTTTGGATTCGTGTCCTTTGCTTGATTGGAACAATTGCATTATTAATTCCCGTTGTATATGACGTCATTCCAAATAAAAATTCTCAGGTCAATTTAGTTTCTTTAAATCCAGTGGTTAAAGGCTTAATTGGCTCAATAAGCGATTTAACCTACTCACCAGATCAAACAAAAATGGCTTTTGTTCAAAAAGCGGATCATATGTTTTTACAAATTATTGATTCAGAAAATAATACCGTGTCTGCGTTTAAAATAAATGCCGATAATGCGACATTTAAGCCAGTTTTTGTAGATGGAGGAAAATCGATAATTTTCGATAGCGTGACAAATGGTTTAAGAAATCTCAAATTATTTGATCTTTCAAATTTGTCTCAAAAGAATTTAACTGAAAATGGGGTTGAAAAAATCGAAAATGCTGCCTGTTGGTCTGAAGATAATCATCAATTTCTATATGTCTCAAAATTTGAAAGCGGTTACGCGTTAGTTTCACTTTTAATTCCCAAAAACAAAAAGAGCATTTTATTTTCCTCCGATCAACCTATTTCTTCTCCAGCATGGGTTTTGGGATCTTCAAACATTGTTTATATTTCGGGGTCAAATGAATCTTCCGCAATTCATACTTATAACACTTCTACAAAAGAAAATCGCTCCCTGATTCTTCTGGGAATCCCACACGAAAAGACAGCTTTGTTAAGTGATAAAAAAAGGCAAGATTTTGTCGTGCTTAAAGTCATACCTTCTCCTGATGGTTTTCGCTACCTCTTTGTTCTCAAAAAGGAAAATATAACTAGTCTTTGGACAGTTCTCCCGGATGGTTCTCGCGAAAACAAAATTTACGAAAGTAGATCAGAAATTGGAACCATAGCATGGATGCCAGACAGTCAAAAAATAATTTTCGAAGAAACTGGAGGAGATTTCTCGTTTACTGGCAGTTTCAGAAAAATCAAACTGCTCAATACCAATTTGTTAACAGCGCAAAATCTTATTCCACCTCAAATTTCATGCTGGAGTCCCGCACCGTCACCTAATGGCGCAAACATTGCTTTTATTGGTCCACAGAATTTATGGTATCCATCGGAAGGTTATTCGGGCGTTTGGATTGAAGCTATTCGCTAAAAATCGAAATATATTTTTTCAAAAAAATCTGTTCTCGTTTGGTTTGTTGGAATTACAGTTGTTCAATTTTTATTTACACTTATAATATTTAAGATTAAAACAATTAACGGGAGAAACCTCTTGAAAAGCGTTTTGTATCTTTTACCTTTTTTCCTCCTTAGTTTCGCTACATCTCTATTAGCTGATGATCCAACGCCTGATTTTTATTTTACTCATTATGAAATTACGGACTTAGATTTTATCCGCCAATATTATTATCAAATCGAAAATGGACGAATGATCCAGTTTGATGGTCGTTTTTCTTCTTACGCTTGGGAAAAACCATTTGAATATAGAGAAAAATTGAGGTCCATAGGATTAAACGCAAGCCAATACAACGTTTTAAAATTTACAATCAAAGAAAACGATGATGTTCATTATTCTTTTCCAATTATGCTTTTTGCCACACAAGCTGGTGATTTGAACGAACTTACCAGCCTTTCTCCAGAAGACCATATTGCTGTTTACGGAAAATTTTTTAATCTTGAAAATTCTGAATATGCTATTGAGGTTCATATCATTGAAACTATTAAAAAAGGAGGACACGACAGAGAAATGTTACTCGATTCGAGAATTCCTCCTACTCCAACACCAACTGAAACAGTAACGCCCACACCGGGGCCTAATCTCTTTGATCGTTTAAAAATTTTGGTAAATCCACCTACCGAACAGCCAACCGGTACTACAACTCCTTCAAATTAGAGGTGACAAAGAAGACTTAAAATTTATTTATAGTGTTGTCTACTACTCAATCCCTTATGTGTGATCTCCGGTTTTCGTCTCTGTCACTAACACCAACTATTTTAAAAAGGGAGTTTTCCCGCCGAAATATCAATATTGTTTATTAATTCTGATGTAAATATGTTTCAACTTACCGAAACAATTGAAGTTTCAGTTATAAAACTTCTATAATTTAAGTTATAGAAGTTTTATATGAAAGATAATGATGGATAACACCAAAAACAAATCTATTATTTTCAATCGCCCAGACGATTTACGATTAATTGAACCCTATTCTGGATTTTTGGCAGTTTGTAAATCAACTCACACCGCCTCCAATTATCATCAAGATTTAAGGGTATTAAACCAATTCTTAAATGATGAAAAAATACCGAATCCAATCAAAATGCAACCGGCAACTTTAGCAAAATTTGTGGGCCATTTGACAAAACCTGGAACAACTCCATCTGGAAAACCCAGAGGAGCTTATTCTACGCGTACATTAAGACGAATCTTAGCAACCATAAAATCCTTCTATCGTTATTTGGCCGCAACCCAACAGATTTTTAATGATCCTACGATTGTTTTTCACACCCTCAATATACGTAGTCCCCAACGCAATCCTCGACCTCTTTCTCCAACGGTTCGCGAAAGTTTACTTAGGACACTTAGAATTTCAACTTCGGACGACCTGAAAATAAGCTTGGTGGTTCGTTTAGGTTACGAAAGTGGCTTACGTGTTTCTGAAATCGCACATTTAACCTGGTCAAATATTAATCTAAATCAACACCAACTTACTGTCATTGGAAAAGGCGATAAAGAACGAATAGTTCCTATGACGACTCAGGTTCATAGCCTTTTAAATCAATTAAACATACAATCAAAAACAAAGTTGATAAATCTATCACCTTATGTTTTCCAAAGCCCGCGTGATCCCCAAAAGCCAATTCATCCTCATTTCTTGGAAAATTGGGTAAAAAAAGCAGCTCACTGGGCAGACTTAGAAAACGCGAACAATATAACGGTTCATATATTAAGGCACACATTTGGAACCCAACTTGCAGAATCAGGAGCTAGTGTATATGAAATCCGGGATCTTATGGGGCATTCGAGTATTGTAGTCAGTGAAAACTATATAAAACTCGCATCTCAAAAAACACGCGATGCACATCAAAAGGCTTTCGGAAACCAAAGCAAAACATATCCGCTAGATATGAAACACAATTATATAAATCCACATCATAATCTTTTAAAAGAATTTAGACTTCAACTTTATTCGAAAGAACCGTTTTGAAATTCTCTAAAAGAATACCTGCTAACTTATTTCAAAATTTATTGACCGTAGCTATTAATTCAACTGATAAAAACTCTTATATAAATTTAACTGATTCCAATCCAACTCTAAGTGGGTTTGAATATCCCAATAATTTTCACTGGAAATTACAAAATAAAATAACTTTAAATTATGATCCATCCCCATTCGGAAGTGATCGTGCAAGAAAAGCGATTGCTCGTTATTTAAACCTTCAAGGCCAAAATGTGAATTGGAATCAAATTGTAATTACTTCTGGAACAAGTGAAGCCTACTCATATCTATTTAAACTTTTAGTTAATCCAGGTGAATCTGTTTTAGTTCCAAATCCTGGATACCCACTCTTAGATCATTTGGTTGAACTTGAGGGTTCAACCCCAGTTTTTTACTCTTTGGATTCATCGCAGGCATGGTCCGTGAATCTCGATCATATTAGGGCCGCACCTTCGAATACAAAAGCTATTGTTACGATAAATCCTCACAACCCGACAGGATACAATCTTCTTACAGATGATAAAAACAATAGGGCATTAGAAAATATAATCTTGAACAAGAATATGGCATTGATATCCGATGAAGTGTTTGAAAACTATGTATATGAACCCACCTTACCGAAAATTAAATTGAACTCTGAAATCTTTACCTTTAGATTAGGTGGGCTATCGAAATCTATTGGAATGCCCTATTTTAAACTCTCTTGGATAATTGTAGAATGCCCTCCTTCGAATTTTAACCAGTGCATGGAAAGACTCGAATTGATCAACGATTGTTATTTATCCGTCAACACACCGACACAATTGGTTTTGGAAAAATTACTATCATTTGCACCTTATTTCCAAAAACAGGTACGGAATCGTATACTTAAGAATATATCCATACTGGGATCTTCAATCGCTTCCCTTTTGCCGCGACTAAAATTATGGCCTTCTGAAGGGGGATGGTACGGGTTAATCGAGGTAAATCCATCGACCACAAATCAAGAAACAGAAAAAGACGAAAACCTGGTAATCAAAATCTTAAACGAAGAAAAAGTATTAGTCCATCCAGGAAGTTTGTATGATTTTAGTCTCGATAAAATATTTTTAGTAGTGAGTCTTTTACCAGAAAGCAATATATTTGCCGAAGGAATAAACCGATTAAAAAACTATTTTATGAAGAATTAATACTGTTAGGAATTTGTGTTTAAACGCATTTGAGCTTCTTTTCCCCAATTCGAATTTGGATATTTTTCATTAACTTCCTTTAATTCATCATTTGATTTACCATTGTTTTTCATTTTAAAGTAAAGATCAGAAAGATCAAGTTTGACTTCGGGAGTTAAAAAGCTATTTGGATTTTCTTTTAAAAACAACTCCCCAACTTGTGCAGCTTGACTCCATTGACTTTGTGCAATAAGACTTAACATTTTTCCCAATCCCGCTTCCTCGGCTAATGGTGTTCCCCGAAGATCCAATACTGATGAATCAAAACTACTATAGGCTTCGGGATATTGACCCATAAAATATTGACACTTCCCCACATAATACTTAGCCATTTTGGCAGAATATGTGCCAGGATAATCACTGACAATCCGCTGAAATGTTTGTAAACATTGTTGATATTTTTCTGCGGTATTTTTAAAAGGACCATTTACAGGGTCAACATCCGATCGCAAGTAATATTGTCCTAAACTTAGAGCACCCGACGCGTCTTTTTCACTTTGTGTTTGACTATGAATGTAATAAGGAAGTCCAATTGAAATTAAAAGAATAATAATGCCAGTAACCGCAAGAGCCTCCTGGTGAGCTTTTGCCCATTCAACCACTCTCTTCAGAAATAGTTTTTCTTGTAAAATAGGACTTGAATCACCCCAATTGACAGTCATGCTCATGTCTCCAAACTTTGAAGAAATTTTAAAAAACAAAGTGAGCCGCAACTTGATGGTACCCTCGACGCGAATCGAACGCGTGACCTACCCTTTAGGAAAGGGTCGCTCTATCCAACTGAGCTACGAGGGCCTTCATTCCACACCCTCTTAATGTTAATTATTAATCTGACAAGGTCAGTAACTTATTACCGAAAAGATAGGCACACTTCTCAATTTTTGTCTACCATTTAAAAAAGAAAGCTCAATCAAAAAAGCAGCTTCTTCAACTTTAGCACCAGCACGCTCTACTAGGTTGACAGTAGCAGCGGCCGTCCCACCAGTTGCCAAAACATCATCTAAAATTATAACCTTTTTATTTTCGAATTCAAAGGCATCTGAGTGTATCTGAAGCGTATCTTTTCCATATTCCAAGTCATAAGTCTCTTCAATAGTGTTCCATGGTAATTTCCCCGGCTTTCTCACAGGAACAAATGGAACCCCTAATTTAGTAGCGAGTGCTCCCCCTAAAATGAATCCCCGAGATTCAATTGCCACCACAGCTCCCAGTTTTCTCGTTTCATATCGTTTTGCAAAGTGATCAATAGCATATTGAAAAGCATTTGGATTTTTTAAAAGCGGTGTTATGTCTTTAAAAACAATACCCTTTTTCGGAAAATCTGAAACTTCTCGCACAAAAGCTTTCAAGTCTATCATTTAAACCTGTCCCAAATTTTTGAAATTAAATTTTCAAATATTTTAAATAATCCTGTAGGTTTACATTACACAAATTCAAACAAAAGATCACGATATTCTTGATGATTAATTCGCATAAGTGATCTTATTTTTTGAAGGGCTTTTTCCTCAATCTGACGAATTCGCTCCCGGGTCACGCCCAAACTCAGTCCCGTTTGTTCAAGAGTTTTGGGCAACTCCTCGTCAAATCCAAATCTCATCGAAATAACTTTTTGTTCTTTTTCAGTTAATGTCGAAATAAGTAACCTTAACTTTTCAGTGCGCAACTTTAAAAAAACATCTAACGCCGGGCTAGTTATATTCTTGTCTTCAATAAAATCAACAATTGACTTAGTGTTAAATTCATCGCCAACTGGAACATCAAGAGAAATACTTCTTTGCGACAAACGTTGCAACTTATGAATTTTTTCTAATTTCAACTTTGTCGCTTTTGCAATTTCTACTTGACTAGGATCTCTTCCTAAGGCATTCGAAAGTTGCCTTGCAACCCTTTCCATTCGACCAATATCCTCGGAAACATGCACCGGCACCCGAACTGTACGTGATTGATTTGAAAGCGCTCTTGTTATAGATTGTCTTATCCACCAAGTAGCGTAAGTACTAAATTTAAACCCTCTTCTCCAAGAAAATTTTTCACTTGCTTTTATTAATCCCAGATTTCCTTCTTCGATAAGGTCTTGGAATGCAAGACCTTGATTGACATATTTCTTTGCTACTTTAATGACCAATCTTAAGTTTGCCGCAATCAATGCCTGTTTAGCTTTTAAGTCGCCATTTTCTATTCGTTTAGCTAATTCTACTTCTTCAGGCCCCGTTAATAATTTAACTTTCGATATTTCCTTGAAATAAAGTTTTAAACTATCCGTAGTGACATGCTCTATTGACTTGACTGGATAAAGATAGACGTTTTGTAAATACGATTTAGACGAATCTTTTGTGTTAAATATAGCTTCCGAAACCTTTTTCAAGGTTGC
>Ga0206828_1018_pt1 | contig 33355 bp, 34 predicted proteins | sample Alteio_BWOrgCont_78_FD_152858 | JGI IMG/M metagenome (GOLD analysis project Ga0206828, IMG submission 152858) | Enriched cells from forest soil in Barre Woods Harvard Forest LTER site, Petersham, Massachusetts, United States -... | ecosystem: Environmental > Terrestrial > Soil > Temperate forest >... | reverse complement strand
CTGTCCGCTGTTGACGATGTCCTTAAGTGAACGGTCCTGGTTCAGGTAAATGGGCAGACCCGTATCAACCCATGCCACCTTTTCGTGGACCAGGTTTTTGACTCTCGAAAGCCTGTCGATCAGCGGTGAGCCTGTGTTGCCGGCCGCGTCTCCCACGAAGCTGTTCATAAACGAAGGGTCGCTATCCACCAGATTTCGCAACCGGCTCCGGTAATACATCACCGCGTCGCCCCAGCTTTTATAAAGCGTAAAGGCGGTCAGGGGCGCCAGGTCCTGGGCGGCGGGCTGATAAGTTTCAAAGGGGATAGGGTCCAGGATTCCGTTAACCGTCAAGCGGGTCACTTTTTGGGAATTAGTGTCTTGACTATCCTCAGTGATTTGCAGATTGTCCGGCAGGCGCTGGCGAACCGCGTAAAGGGGAATATTTTTGGGGGCCTTAAGGGTCAGGCTTTTTTTAATCGAGGGCAGGTAGTCGTTCCATAACAGGGCGAAGCTGGGCTCGGCGGGAACGGGCCGGGGATGTTCGCTGTCAAAGTGGATGTTCTTGTCGGCCAGGAGGTCGACATTCCTGGTTTCGAGGGTGTATTTGATTTCCAATGCCTCTCCGGCGTTCAGGTCGGGCAGGCGGGCTGTCTGGATTTTAGTCAGGGTGTCGGGCAGGTTGGGGCCGGGAGTGGCCCAGGTTAAATCCAGCTTCCGGGGGTCTTTCACAAATTTACCTTTGTCGTTTAGGCCGTAAATCTGCAGAGTTTGCAGGGTAAAGGTTTGGGAATCCTGGTTGATGGTGGCGAGGGGGGCAAGGGGACGGTCCGGCTTGACCCGGGTGGCCCAAATTTGGTGCACGGTGATTTTGAGGCTCTTATCCATACTCCAGGCGGCCTCGGTTTCATCCAATACATGGATGGCTTTGGGCGCGTCCGGGGCCTGAAACTGGCTGGCGGCCTGGGCCAGAAGATTGTCCACTTCGGATAAGACGGCGGGAGTGGGCGTGGGTTTGTTTTCCGCAAGGACGATGGAAGCATGGAAAGCGGGCAAAGTTAAAAGCGAAAAAGTGAAAAGAATTTTTTTGAGGGAGTTTCGGTGTGCGGTGGGTGAATCATTATTTTGACCAGCCATATTAATTTTTGTTTCCGGCGGTTTTGAGCAGGTGGACAGCTTCTTTCATGTCGGGCGCTTTGAAGATGGCGGTCGCCACGACCAATAAATTAGCGCCAAGGACCACCGCAAGGAACGGGACGTAACCATGACCCTGGATAAAGAAGGCAACCTGACCTGCTCGGTGGATATTGAAACCTTCGGCGCCGCGGACCTGGCTTTACGGCAGTTTTTCAGGGCGGTGGATGACGACCAGCGCAAAAACCTGGTGGCCGCGGGACTGGCCAAACGGTTTCCTGGAGCGCTTTTGACCGACTACACCTTCGGTAATTACGAGGACCTGACCCAGCCCTTGTCCGTCAGTTACACTTTTCAGGTTCCCCATTACGCCCAGTTCAACAAAAAAGGCATGGCCTTTTATCCATTGGTTTTCGAGGACGTAGAGGACTTTTTTGAGAACCTGAGAAACGACCGCAAGACACCTGTGGTGGTTCCGCAGAATTTCAACTCCATCAGCCGGGTGGTGGTAAAACTGCCGAGGGGCTACCGGCCCGGCGAACTACCTAAGGACACTACCCTGACCAGTGAAGTGGCCGAATTTTTAGCGACCGCGCGGATTGATTTCGGGACTCTTTCGTATGAACGCTATTTGGGATTAAAGAAACGCGTGATCGACCCTGGCAAAAACTACCAGGACCTCTTGAGTTTTTACCAGTCGGTCTTGAATGAGGACCGGGTTCCCTTTAAAGCAGTAAAAAAGTAATTCCATAAAAAAAAGGACCGACGCAAAAACGCCGGTCCTTTTCTCGTCTAAACTTATCAATTTAACTTTTAATGCCTTGGCTCCGACGGTTTATTAAACCGGTTCGGACGACCACTTCCACCCGCGGGGCGGAAAGGTTTACGGTCGCCGAAAGACTTACGCTCGCCAAATGGCTTCCTGTCGCCAAAGGACTTCCGTTCCCCAAAAGGCTTAGAACCCCCAGTTCGGGGGCGGTCACCAAAAGACTTCCGATCTCCGAAGGGTTTCCTGTCGCCGAAAGCGGGGCGGTCCCCAAAGGATTTACGCTCACCAAAGGGTTTGAAACCTCCAGTTCGGGGGCGGTCACCAAATGGCTTCCGATCTCCGAAGGGACGGTCTCCAAAGGACTTTCGCTCACCAAAAGGTTTTCCAAAAGGCTTGGAACCCCCAGTTCGGGGACGGTCGCCGAAGGGTTTGCGTTCCCCAAACGAACTGTCCGTACTGCCGTAAGATTTACGCGCGCCGAAAGGCTTGCGATCCCCAAAGGACTTTCTGTCGCTGAAATGCTTCCGCTCGCCAAAGGGTTTCCTGTCGCCGAAGGCTGAACGGCTCCGATTTTGGCTTTCACTATTACCGTCGATCTCGCCGCCTTGGGAACGTTCCCGGGGCGCGAAATCCTTACGAAAGCCACGGTCCGAACGATCACCAAAAGGCTTGCCACCCCGGCCCTGACGGGCCCCGAAGGGCCGATTATCCGGCTTTGGCGCTCCCACCCGGCCCCAAGGCGTTTCCATGGGATTGGCCGAAGGTTTCGGTTCATGATGAGCGTGTTTTTCAATTTGATCAAAGGAAGGCTGGCGGTCTTCAAAATCGGGGACTTCTAACCCTTCATTCGACGGTGCAGCGCCATCAGCTTTTGCCAAACGTTGCTGATGCCCCTCCGATCGGCGTTGATGCCGTCCGCCGGGATGGCGCTGCTTGGGTTCGTTGGCATCATGGCGGTGACGCGAACCCCCTTCTGGGGAAAAATCTTCCCTTTCACGATGCTCAAAGGCGCGCGGTTCACGCGGAACATGTTCCCGGTGATCCCGTGGCTGGTGCTCCCGGGGCCCGCGATGCTCGCGGAATTCCCGGTGTTCCCGGGGCTGGCGTTCACGGCCTTGAAAGGCCGGGCGCTCATGACGCGGCGCCCCGCCCTCGGGGCGGTGGCCCTGTTCGGGCCTGAAACTGTTCACCCGGACCGGCGCCTCACTGCGTGGAGCCATAAAACCAGGATGAGCGGACTTTTTAACCTTTACGGAATCTTTCGCCGTGCCCAAGAGGCGCAAAATACGCTCCCACAGGCTGCGGTCTTCCGGAGTGAGAAGGCAGATGGAATTACCTTCCGCTCCCGCGCGGGCCGTGCGCCCGATACGGTGAATATAATCTTCCGGGTTTTTCGGCAGGTCATAGTTGATGACATGGGCGATATGGTGGATATCTAAACCCCGGGCGGCGATGTCGGTGGCCACCAGAATGAGGAACCTTCCCTCGCGGAACTGGTCGATGGCCTGACGGCGCTGGGACTGGGTGCGGCCCCCGTGAATGCGGGTCACTTTTAAACCAGCTTCTTTCAGGCGATCGTTAATGCGGTCCACCCGGATCTGGGTGCGGGCGAAAATGAGAATCGATCCCTGGCGTTCCTTGAGTTCGCCCATGAGCTGGTCAAACTTCCTGGACTCGGTGGTATAAACCACTTCCTGGACGATCTTTTCCACCGGCTTGGTGGTGGCCCCGATGGTGATGCGCACCGGGTTTTTGAGATAACTATTGGCCATGCGCTGGATGTCCGACGGAAAGGTCGCGGAAAACAAAAGGGTTTGGCGCGTCGGCGGCAGTTTTTTGCGGATTTCCTCCAACTGGGGGGCGAACCCCATGTCCAGCATGCGGTCCGCCTCGTCCAGAACTAGAAAGCCCGCCGCGGACAAAATCAGCGATCCTCGGTTCAAATGGTCGATGATGCGGCCCGGCGTTCCGATAATCAGCCGGGGCTTGCGCTTCAGGGCCATGAACTGCGCCTGCATGTTGGCCCCGCCGATGAGCAGCACCGAGCCGCCCAGGGGATGATTGCCTGACAATTTGCGCAGCACTTCCAAAACCTGCACCGCCAGTTCGCGGGTCGGCGTCATGATGATGGCCGTTTTGTCCTTGTTGTTTTCCAGGTAGGTCAAAAGCGGAATGCCAAAGGCTCCCGTTTTACCCGTTCCGGTCTGGGCCGAGGCGATAACGTCCTTGCCTTCCAGCGCCGGGGGGATGGCCTGCGCCTGGACCGGCGTGGGCTTCATAAAATTGATTTGCTTCAGGTTTTTTCCCAAAAATTCGGGCAGACTCAGTTCTTCAAAACTTTCCATGATTCACCTTTAGTTAAATTGATTTTCCGCGAAGAATTGTCACAACCGCAAAGTATCCAATGTAAAAATAATTGAAACTTCGTCCCGTTGCGCCTTCTTGGCAAATCGTCTTTAACTGGCAACGGATAAATTCAGGGAAATAAGGGTGGGAAGCACGGACAGAGTGCGAACCCCGACTTTCAACCGGGGACCCGCCGTGTACTAGACCCAGACACATCCTGGGTGAAGTAGCGACCTATGTGAGGTCGTATCTTGGCACAAATTTCTTGGCTGACAACAGGACATACCATAGCTGAAAATCGGTGGGTTTAGGGGGGAAATCTTATTGAAACTCGGCTCCCATACACCAAAGAACCCGCTTTTATTCAGGGAGTCGTTGAATCGGAGTCCGATGTCGCCGATGAAAAGCTTTTCAAAACCTCGTCGGTGATGTCCACCGAGTTATTGGCGGTAACCGTGTCGTTTTCATCTAAAACCAGGTCGTAGCCGTCTTTTTCGGCGACCGTCGCCACAACGGCTTTAATTTTTCCAACGATCTCCTGAATCATTTCCTGCTGTTTTTCAACGAGTTCGTTTTCAATCGTGGTCTTTTCATCCTGGAAATTCTGGGCTTCGTCCTGGAATGCTTTCTCTTTGGCCGATTTTTGTTCCGAAGTCAGGGTGTCTTTAGACAACTCATCCTGAAGTTTTTTCAGGCTTTTTTCCGAATCCGCCAGGTCTTTTTTCCGCTGCAGGGTCAGGTTGTCCAGTTTTTTCTGGGCACCGGCCGTTTCAGGATAGGCTTTAAAAAGTTTCTGCATGTCGACGGTGGCCATTGTGAAATCCTTCGCCATGGCCGTCGAGGCCATCAACAAACAGCACAACCCGATAAGTAATCGCATAGAAATCCTTGTGAAAAATGATGAAGATTCTAACACCGCAAAATTGATAAGAACAATAAAATGATTCATAAAAAGAACGATTCCAAAAGGATGGCAGCCTCACCCTCCTATTGCAATCCCGCAAAAACTGGACTAATTTAACCCATGCCTGCCAAACGGATTTTCTTGTTACTATTGGTAACTTTTTGGGTCGCCGAGCCCTTTTTAAGCTTGGTCGCCCTCCACACCCATCTCCAGCACCGATTTTGTTCCAATGCCGCTATGGACGAAATGGGCTCCGAACCCTGCTGTTCCATCAACTCAAATCACCTTTGCAGCCAGCGTCTCTCGGGTCTCTATTCCGCGGGCTGTACGCCGGATAGCGCCCGAAACCTGTTTTTCGCGCAGGGAGCCGTTAAATTCCTGCCTCCATCCCAGCCTTTATTGTTTCGGATGGATTTAAAACAGGCCGTCGCGCTTCTTTCCAGTTATTTGCCTGTCCCATCCACCGATGTCATCTCTCCTCCTCCTGAATTAGATCATTTCGCTTAATTGATGAAATGTCGCGTCGCACCTCTTGCGGGGTAAGCGACTATTCCAATTATCAGGAGATAGAAATGTCTAAAGCATTGAATTCATTTTGGCTTTTGACCCTGTCGTTCCTTTTATTGTTCATGCCGAGTTTATCGCAAGCCTGTTCCGTCTGCGGCTGCGGCGATCCCCTGGCTTCCTCGGGAAGCGCCCACCCCATGGCCGGTTCGGTTCGGTTGGATTTTGAGGAGGTTTATCTCACCGCCTCCGCCATAAGCGATGCTCCTGGCTCAAACCAATGGGAATCGCTGCGCCAAACCAATTTAAACACCACTTTGAGTTACGCTCCCAGCGATGACATCTCACTGATTGTGATGGTGCCAATCGTTCAAAAATATTGGTCGCTGGATGAGGGGCCCAACAACGAAGATGCCACTTTAGCGGGCCAGAGCATCGCCGATACCGGTACGCCTTTTGGGATAGGTGATATCAATATTGGTGCTCGCTACTTTTTTTGGCAAGAAACCGACTTCCAGACGAAACAACACCAGGCCTTGGCTATTTCCTTCGGCTCTTACCTGCCGACCGGCGCGACAAATATTGTCTCCGGTATCACAGGAGACCCTATTGATACCCATGCCCAATTGGGCACGGGCGCCTTCGGGCTTTATGCCGGCTTGCTGTACAACCATGTTTGGGACGGTTTTACTTTAAGCGTGAACGCGAACGTGGTTTACCACACGCAGGCTCTCACCAACGATCCCACATCGCCGGTTTATGAATACACTTTCGGCACTTCTTATACCGGTGGGATATCGGGCCAATTAAAGATAGATGATCCCTTGGCGGTGGCCTTGGCGGTGGAAGGCCGGTATACGGACCCCGATACCGAACCCAATCCTAACGACAGTAACAGTGATGGAAGCACGGCGGCCGGACAGCCTACTTGGAACACGCCCAACACCGGCGGCACGGTCATCGATCTTTCGCCTGCGGTTTACTGGAACGCCACAGGAACCGCGGTGCTTTATGGTAAGGTTCAAATCCCTACCATCACCAATTTTATTGGGCAACAAACTCTGGGCCCCACTTATATTTTTGGAACCCAGTTTTTAATCAATTAAGCCGTTTCTTGTTTAAAAGCCGCATGGATTCATTTCCATGCGGCTTTCTTTTTAAAGCTCTTGTGCGATAATTCGATACCTGCACAGCAAAACTCTTAAGGAGCTTTATGCGGACTTATCCCCCAATTTTCGCCTTCCCGCTTTTGTTGATAGCCGTCATGGGTTTGACCTCTTTTGCTTTAGCCGACAACCTTCCCATCGACTTTCACCAAACCGTACTGCCTATTCTAAAGGACAGTTGTTTTGCCTGCCATGTGGCCGGCGCGGACACCGCCTACGCCAGTAAGGACCCCGCTGTGGAAAAGATGATCAAAAGAGAATCACTCAATGGCGTGAATGACTTCCCCATGAGCGATCAATTTCCTTTCGCGGATAAAGACCCCGCCACCAAACAATTAGAGCATTTGGAAAAGGAACTGAGCCGTAGTTTCATGCCTCCCCACGCCCAGGATAAATTGGGGTTAGGCCTGTCCCTTTCGGACAAAAACCGGCAGGTTCTTTTGGAGTGGGTCGCCCAGGAACAGAAAAAAGCGAAATAGAAGCTGTGCCTTTCACGTTTCGTCCTAAGAGTTCAAATATTTTTTTGTTATAGTACGCCGTCTTCAAAAGCACCGGGGAATCACTGTGGCCAAGATGAAAAAACAAAAGGGAAAAATCAAAAACGCCCTTCTTTTTATCTTCATCACGGTTCTTCTGGATATTCTGGCCCTCGGCCTGATTATTCCCATCCTGCCCAAACTGATCCTCAACTTTATGGGCGGCAACAGCATGAACGCCGCTCAAATGGTGGGCCTTTTCGGAACAATCTGGGCCTTGATGCAGTTTTTCGCATCGCCCATTATCGGCTCCCTATCCGACCGCTTTGGCCGCCGGCCCGTCATTTTGCTCTCGAACTTGGGTACGGGCATCGACTATATCGTCATGGCCCTGGCACCGACGATTGGCTGGCTGTTCGGAGGCCGGATTGTTTCAGGTATCACCACTTCCAGCATTTCCACCGCCTTCGCTTACATCGCCGATTCCACCACGCCAGAAAAACGTGCGGCGGGTTTCGGGCTCATCGGCGCGGCTTTCAGCGTGGGTTTTGTGCTGGGACCCACTTTAGGCGGCATCCTGGGCGGCGTTGATCCCCGGCTGCCCTTTTGGGTGGCGGCGGGCTTGAGCATCGCCAACTTTTTTTACGGACTTCTGGTATTGCCTGAATCCCTGCCCCCGGCCCGCAGGACCGGCTTTAGCTGGAAAAAAGCCAATCCGGTGGGTTCCTTGGTGTTGCTCCAATCCCACAAGGAATTATTCGGCCTGGCGGGCATCTACTTCACCAATATGCTGGCCCATGTGGTTCTCTCCAGTGTTTTCGTGCTTTACGCCCTTTACCGCTATCACTGGGACGAACAAGCGGTCGGTTATTCGCTGGCGGTAGTAGGTATCTGTACCGGCATTGTCCAGGGTGGGCTAATTAGGCCCTTCATCAAACGTTTCGGCGAGCGCGTCGCCCTTTTAACGGGCCTCCTGTTTGGGGTAGTTGGTTTCGCCGGATTCGGTTGGGCTCCCACTGGCTTATTGTTTTTACTGGCCATTCCCTTTATGGCCCTCTGGGGATTAGCCAACGCCGCCGCCCAAAGCCTTATGACCAAACACGTCAGCCACAAGGAACAAGGCCAGCTTCAGGGCGCCAATGGAAGCCTGAGGGCCATCGCGGAGTTTATAGGACCCGGCCTTTTTACCCTGATATACGCCTTTTCCATCAACCCCGGTCATACCTGGCAATTGCCCGGCGCGCCTTTCTTCCTGGCCGCGCTGTTCATGGTTTTGAACGGGCTTTTGACTCTTTTCGTCTTAAAAAGCGAATGCCGTTAGCCTTTTCTTTTAACCCCGATCCGCCTAAAATCATCCCTCTTTTCACCCAACGATAAATAGGACCGTCATGTTTGAGAATTTAACCGACCGAATCCAGAAGGTTTTCAAAAACCTCCGGGGCCAGGGAAAAATCACCGAAGCCAATATCGAGGAAGCCCTTCAAGAGGTCCGTCTGGCGCTTTTGGAAGCGGACGTGAACCTTGAAACCGTCAAAACCTTTCTCGAAAAAGTAAAAGTCAAAGCATTGGGAAAAGAAGTGGCTCTCAGCCTGACCCCTGGCCAGGTGATGATCAAGATTGTCCACGAAGAGCTGATCCAGCTTTTGACTCCCAAAGATAAAAGCGGAAACAAACTCAAATTCGCTCCGGCCCCGCCGACCTTAATTTTGCTCGCCGGATTACAGGGAACAGGTAAAACGACTACCGCCGCCAAGCTAGCCCTTTGGCTTAAAAAGGACGGCCGCAAACCGGGCCTGGTCGCCGCCGATCTGGTGCGCCCCGCCGCCATTGACCAACTGGCGGCTTTGGCGAAAGAAATCCAGGTGCCGGTCTTTAAGCCTGAGAACGGCGAGAAGGCTTTGGAGGTTTGCGTGAGGGCCGTCAAAACCGCCTTGCAAAACGACTGCAACATTTTGATCTTGGATACGGCGGGCCGCCTTCAGATTGACGAAGCGATGATGAATGAGATTTCGGAGATTCAAAAGAAACTCAAACCCACCAATATCATGCTTGTGGTCGACGCCATGACCGGCCAAAACGCCGTCAATGTGGCCACCGCTTTCCACGCCAAACTGCCGCTTACCGGATTAATGCTGACCAAGGCGGACGGTGATTCCCGCGGCGGCGCCATTTTTTCGATCACTTCGGTTACGGGCGTTCCGATTCAGTTCGTCGGGGTAAGCGAAAAAATGGAAGGCCTGGAAGCTTTCTATCCGGACCGCATGGCGTCCCGTATTTTAGGCATGGGCGATATGCTGACGCTCATTGAGAAAGCCGAGGAAGCGGCGCGCCAGAGCGTCATGACCCAAAAACTGACCAAAGCTTCGGACTTTAACCTGGATAACATGCTGGAGCAGATCCGGCAATTGACGAAAATGGGCTCGATGGACGAGATTATTTCCATGCTTCCCGGCGACCACGCCCAGAAGAAACAAATGATGGCCCAGGCCCCGGATGCTAAAAAAATCAAGCGCATGGAAGCCATTCTGCTTTCCATGACCCAAAAAGAACGCAAATTCCCGCAAATTTTGGACGGTTCGCGCCGCCGCCGCATCGCCCAGGGCAGCGGCACCAGGCCCGATGAGGTGAATACCCTTTTGAAGCAGTATGACATGATGAAAAAGGTCGTCAAAAAGGGAGGCATGACTGAGAAGGCTGCGAACCTCATGGGAGGCATGAAAGGATTTCCGCCTAGCGGCGGTTTCCACGGAGGTCCGGGCGGCTTTCCGGGTCTGCCCCGTTAGTCTCTGTTGTACGCATTGACCTCATAAAAGAAACAGCGATACAATGAGCCTCGTTTTACCCATCCCAGTTATCAGACGGTACCCATGGCGCTTTTCGGCAGCAAAGACGACAAAAAAAGGGAACTCCTAGAGTCCGCCCAAAAATTTGCCCAGCAGGGCGACAGCGCCCGCGCGTTCAAGGAACTGCAAAAAGCCCTCGAAGTCGACCCAAACTATAAAGAAGCCTATTGGGCCATTGGCTTTCTCCATTCCGACTTGGGCCAATATGAAGATGCCATTCAGAGTTTTAAAAAAGCCATCGCCATCGATAAAAACTCTCCTGAAGCCTGGAACAATCTGGGGTTAACCCTGGCCCGCTGCGAGCGGTACGCCGAAGCGGTGAAAACTTTTGAAGACGCCATCGCCATTAACCCCAAAAACGCCACTTTTCATAATAACTTGGGAAACGTTTATTTCGCGGAAGGCCAATATGTGAAGGCCATGCAGGTTTTCCAAACCGCCATTAAGCTTGACCCTTCCTACGCCGAATCTTACCACCGGTTAGGTATCGACAAAGAAGCGGTAGGCAATATGGAAGTGGCCCTGAAGCGACTGGAAGAAGCCGCCAAAACCGGCAAGAACAAAGCCAAAAACGCCTTTGATATGGGTTCACTTTACGCCAAACAAGACCTGCTGGATAAGGCCATCAAGGCTTTTCAGGAAGCTATCAAGATTGACCCCCGCTTCGAGGTGGCCTATATGGCCCTGGGGTTCGCTTATGAGAAAAACGCCGACTTAAGAAGCGCTCTGGAAACTTTTTCCATGGTGCTCACCCTTAATCCCCAAAGCGCAAAAGTGCACAATACGATGGGGCTCATTTACGACAAGCTCCGCCTTTATAAGCAGGCGATTAACGAATACCGGATTGCCATTAAACTGGAGCCCAACTATGCGAACGCCCATTTTATTTTGGGCCAGGTTTATGAAAACAAGGGAAACGCCGAAAAAGCCATCGCCGAATATGAAAAATTTATCCGTATCCATGAAACCGGCGCCATGGTGGAGGAGGCGACATCCCGCTTTGCCCGGCTCAAAAATATTTCTATCGAGGAAGTAACCGCCCTCCTGAATATCAAAAAACAGGACGCGCCCGCCGAGTCCCAGGCAGCCGCTCCCGCCGCGACCTCTCACGCCGCTGCCCAAGCCAGCGGCGTGAAAATGACTGATCCGAAAGAATATTTGCGCCAGGTTTTGGCCAAGGCGAAAGCCGCCAAGGCGGGAGGGACCGCTCCGACAGCTTCCGCGACACCCGCCGTTCCTCCAGTGCCCGCCGCGCCTATTGCTCCCGCGATCGCTCAAGCCGCACCCGCGCCCAAAACCGCTGTGGCACCGCCCATGCTGGCGGTTAAACCAGCCGTCCCCAGCGTCCCTGTTCCGGCACCAGCACCTGTTCCGCCTCCAATCCCCAAAGCGGCGGCTCCTTCAGCCCCGCCTGTTGCGGCAACTCCCGCTCCTGTTATAGAACCTGCCCCACCGGTTCATGAAGCCGAACCCGTCGCGCCCCATTTTGAGACAGTTCCAGTTCACATCGAAGAAGAAGCCTCCATACCCGTTTTCAGCTTCGACCAGCCTTTGCCCGCCTCCGCTTTGGACGGTTTCATGCTGGACGAAACCGAGGCTTTAAACGCTATTACCCAGTTCGATACCACTTCGGTTGAGGCTGAGTCGGATATTTTGGAAGCGGTGGAAGTTCTCAGCGCGCCCATAACCGCCTCCGCTATCGAAGAGCCCATTGTGCTTCCGCCTATCCCCATGCCCGCCATATCGCTGATTCCTGAGACTCCAATGCCTGTTCCCGCCGCGCCGGCTCCGGCAGAGCCGCCCCTTACCGCTCCCGCCCCACCGGTTTCGGCTCCGCCAGCGCAAGCCAAACCCCAAAACAAAATCAAACACGGCTTCGATTTTTAAATGGGGCTTTAAAACCTCTTTAGCATCTCCTCCCTTTGTCGAAAATAATTTCCATTTTTGTATTGTTTCTTTCAGAGACCTTCATAGAATTTACTCTTGAAACGATTCTTCCAAGGAGCTTCCCCATGCCAGACGTCAGTTACTTAGCCAAATACGCGCCTTTTAAAACTTTCGACGGTAACGACCTAGGATCCCTGGGATCCGTGGGCGAGGAAAAATCCTTCCAAAAAGACGAACTGATCTTCGACGAGGATTCCAAAGGCGACAGCATGTATGTGATTAAAAGCGGCGGCGTGAAGATTCAGAAGAAAGTAAAAAATCAGGAAAACACCATCGCGGTTTTAAATCCAGGCGAGTTTTTCGGCGAAATGGCCCTGCTGGACGGCCAACCTCGTTCCGCGGCGGTCCGCGCTACGACAGACTCGACCGTCTTTATGATCTCTTTGGAGGGATATCAAACCCTCCGCAAAGACAGCCCTCATACGGCTTTAAAACTGATGGATATTATTATTAAGGTCTTGTCCAACCGGCTGCGCCAAGCCAACAAAAACCTGGAAGTCATCAGTTTCTGGATTGAATAACAACCGTCCGAAAAAAGATGACACTGCCCTCCAAAAATAAAAAAGCCTCGAATGGGGATTCGAGGCTTCAAAGAGGGGGGGATCCCCTCAGTGCCCAACCGTGAGGCTGGAACACAAAAATCAGTTGTTTTGATTCTGTTTGTTGGCCAATTCCTCGGCGCGCTGTTTGCGTCGGGTTTCGCGGTCCAAATCGGACTGCAAAGCTCCCACGATATTGCCTACTCGGGCTTGGATGCCTTTCAAAGCCTTTTCCCTGCCCCCGCCCAGATCCGCAACCACAACCTCGCCGAAATGATTCACCTGGGTCTTCGCGTAAAACTTGCCCTGTTTCTCATACAGCTCAATTTCAAAATCTTTTTCGTGGATGCTGATTTTCACCTTTTCGCTCGATGGCATTGGTTACACCTTTAATGAAGTAGTTCTGTCGGGGTCGGTATAATAACCGGCCCTTTCTCCCTTTTTCAAGGGAAACCCCTACCCCGTTTGCTACGGTACCATATTCGCTTGATTCTTGCCAAAGTCCTTGAATAATATTCCCAAAAATCAGTTAAATTTCACGGTTTGGATTGGGAAAAAGCATGCTCGCCAACATTCGTAGCGCCGCCCTTTTAGGTATCGATGCTTATCCGGTGGAATGCGAGGTCGACATCTGTCCAGGTCTGCCTACCTTTCAAACCGTTGGATTACCCGATGCGGCAGTCAAGGAATCCAAAGACCGTGTAAAAAGCGCCATTACCAATTCCCAATTTACCTTCCCGGTTCAGCGTATTACGGTCAATTTGGCCCCGGCCGACACCAAAAAAGAGGGTCCCTCTTTTGACCTACCCATGGCCGTCGGCATTCTGGTAGCTTCGGGCAAACTGCCCGCCAAAGCAGTAGAAGGCTTCTGGATGGTCGGCGAACTAGCGTTAGACGGTAAAATCAGGCCAATTCGGGGGACTTTATCCATTGCTCTAACCGCTCGAGATCATCAAGTAGCCGGTCTTTTAGTACCCATTGAAAACGCGAAGGAAGCGGCAGTAGTCCAAGAAGTTCCCATTTATCCCGTCAAAAATCTCCGGGAAGCTTTTGAATTTCTCACTGGCGTAAAAACTTTGAGGCGGATGGTCGTCAATATCGAAGAAGAGTTTCAGCAGCATTCCACTTATAAATTGGATTTTTCCGATGTCAAGGGGCAGGAAAACGCCAAAAGAGCCCTGGAAATCGGTGCGGCCGGAGGCCACAACATCCTTTTGGTCGGTCCTCCTGGCTCAGGAAAGTCCATGCTCACCAAGCGGCTTCCAACGATATTGCCTTCCCTTTCCCTGGAAGAAGCTATCCAAACCACTAAAATTCACTCGATTGCCGGAACTCTGGGAAAACGAAAAGCCCTTATGGCCACCCGTGCTTTCCGCTCCCCCCATCACACGGTTTCAGACGCGGGTCTCATTGGCGGCGGCACCATCCCCAAACCTGGCGAAGTGAGTTTGGCGCATAATGGCGTTCTTTTTTTGGATGAATTTCCGGAATTTAATAAAAATGTTTTGGAAGTTCTTCGACAACCTTTAGAAGACGGTATGGTAACTATATCCCGGGTACAGTCTACCCTCACTTTCCCAGCTCAATTCATGCTGGCGGCGGCCATGAACCCCTGCCCCTGCGGTTATTACACGGATTCGTCCCGGGAATGTACCTGTTCGCCCCATCAAATCCAAAAATACCTTGGCAAAATATCGGGCCCTCTTTTGGACCGGATCGACCTGCATATTGAGGTTCCGGCTCTCAAATGGAAGGAAATTTCCGATACCGAACCGTCCGAACCCTCCAGCGCCATTCGGGAACGCATCAGCCAAGCCCGCGCCCTTCAACAAAAGCGCTTTATTGAAGAGGGCATTCATTGCAACGCCCAAATGAATACAGCCCAATTAAGAAAATACTGCCCGTTAGACGAGCCTTCGCAAGCCTTGCTGAAAACAGCCATGGAAAAATTTGGCCTTTCGGCCAGGGCTTATGACCGGATTCTCAAAGTAGCCCGAACTATCGCCGACTTGGATCGTGATGAAAACCTAAAACCGTCTTATATCGCCGAAGCGATCCAATACCGCAATATGGATCGCAGCGTCTGGCGGAACTGATTTAACCTCAAATTAACCGCTCTTTCACAAAGATTCGGCTGGCAGGGTTTATGTTGTCCTTCCGAGAGAAAAATTCTTTTGGAGGAAGCCCCTGCGTATCGCCTACTTTACCGAAAGTCTTCCTCCCCTCACCGACGGCGTGGCCCGCACTTTCACCCGTTTGGCTGAAACCCTCAACCAACAACAGATTGATTTTCGAATTATTTCCCCATGCCTTCCCACCGAACTGGAACCTTGGCGCGGCCGGGTTATTCCCGTCCCATCCGTCGGCTTTCCCCTTTACCGATATTATCGTGTCGGCCTGCCGCCGGTGTTAAAGCTGGAAAAAATCCTGAACGAATTCAAACCGGATTTGATTCACGTCTCCGCGCCCACGCCCATCTCTATTTACGGCCAGAATTATGCCGCCCGGCACCGATTGCCTTCTGTCGCCGGTTATCACACCCATTTCGTGGATTACTTCCCCTATTATGGTTTGAATTGGGCCATCGGTCTGGGCTGGAATTACATGAAATGGTTTCACAACCGGAGCCGGTTCACTTTCGCCCCGACCCCCGGCGCTGCTTCCGAACTGATCGCCAGGGGATTCCGGGGAGTTCAACTTTGGCCCAGGGGCATTGACCGGCAAAAATTCTCGCCTTCCCGGCGGGACGAAAACTGGCGCCATGATCAAGGCCTGGAAAAAGAACCTCTGCTTCTTTTTGTGGGCCGTTTGGTCGCTGAAAAAAACCTATCCGAATTGGCTGAAGCGGCCCAAAGACTCCGGTACAAAGGTTATGCTTTCAAGCTTGGCTTTGCGGGCGAAGGCCCCTATGGCAAAACATTAAGAGAAAAATTTCCAAAGGATTTGTTCTTCGGTTTTATCAAGGGCGATGAACTATCAAAGGTTTACGCTTCGTCCGATTTTTTTGTTTTCCCCTCAACTACTGAAACTTTCGGTAATGTGGTTTTGGAAGCTTTCGCCTCGGGTTTGCCCGTGGTTGGAGCCAAAAAAGGCGGTTCTGCCGATCTCATTCAACATCAACGGAATGGCTTATTGGCCAAACCCTGTGATGCGGCGGATTTGGCCCGTCAGATCGAATGGATTCTTAACCACCCCGAAGGAGCCAAGCGTTTGCGCGAAAAAGCTTTGGAAACAGCCGAACAGTACAACTGGCCCGCGATTAACGGACAGCTTATTGCCAGATATGAATCGCTGATCCAGAATCAAGAAAAACATAAAATCGAAACAACCTTATCGAATATCCAGACGAAAAAACATAGAAAATCATTCCTTGTCCGCGTCCAAAAATCCTTGAGTTCATCCTAACAACAAAGGGTTTATTCCCGTCCGAAGCCGTTCCCGCTTAAAATAACGCCGATGAAAAAATCGCTCTTTACCTTGTTTCTAATCTTCGGTTTCACCGTCCACGCGAAGGCGGACAACGGGGAAATCCCCAATTTCAGTTTGATGTTTCATACCGGCGTGGAAGAAACCAACGGTTTTATTTCCGGGGATCAGCCTGCTGCCGAACTGGGCATTTGGGCGGGTGTCGGCATTTCGAACCGGTTTGATGGGTTTTTTGGCGTGGATTATTACACCATGCCCAATGCGCCTCTCACGCTTAACGGACCCGCCACTTCCCTCCTCCCCGGCTATAACAATCCAGGTACCTTTGTGGTCCAACCCACGGATGATGTCGCCCTGTCCGTGAATACCAGATGGTATCCTTTCAATGATAAATGGGATTACATCCACCGACGTTATAACACTTCCATTTATTTGCTCGGTGGCATGGGTATCGATCTGCTGGTAGACCCGCCACCGCCCACCTCAGGCTCCGCCCCCGAGGAATTCCCTATTCTCACCAACAACTATGAAATTTTATTCGGCATGAATTTCGGGGCCGGCATCGATTTCCCCCTGGATAACGGACAGGAAGTCTCTTTTTATACCGAGGGCTTGGATCACCTGATTTTCTGGCAAGGCTTGACACAGGTTTTTGACGGCCGATTCGGAATACGATTTATGCTCGACACAGCCCATGTGGATCCGTTTCGGTAGGACCCGCTTAAATGACGGATTATGGGAATGATCGCTCCACGGGACTCAGGTGTTTTTCAAAACGATGTAAAAAATAAATTCAAACCTTCCAACACCGCAAAAAAATGGTAAACTTAAAAATCTAAAAAGTTTATCGGTGCCCCATACCCACATTAAATCCATTTCAAACGAGGCTGGTTTTGTCCATATTATCAGGAACATACAACCCCACCGATGAATGGCTTAAAGAACATCTCTCGGGCTGGGTGGAAAAATACGAGGACGGAAAGGTCATTGCCACTATTCGGGCCCACTACCGGATCATCAATTCACCCGAGGATAAAAAAATACTTGAGCATGAGTATTATGCCGGAACCACCAAAAAACATTTTTCCAAAAAAGCCAAGGAAGCCATCTTTTACAAGGCCATTTACAAGGACATTTTCAACTCCCACTTGTCCCTGCTGACTCAAAGCATGCCTCAGTCGGACGTCCTGATGGAAATCATGCTTCATTTCCCCAATTATCAAAGCGAATTAATGTTTCTCGCCAAAGTAACCAAGGTGGATTCGGACAGCGAATTGGGCCGCGACGTTTACTACGCCCGCCTTCAAGCCCTGGCGGTAAATCAAAAAACCATTTCCAAAATGATCCATACTATGAGTGGTCAAAAGGCTTAGATGTCCGTCGTCATCAAGTTTCATGTTCGGATTGATATAATGGTTCATAGGAGTTTTTGAACCTAGTGAGGTTTTTCAACGCCATGAATCCTTTTGAAAAATCCGGCTCGATCTTTTGGCTGGTTGCAGTTCCGGCCGTCATAACGGCTATAGTCGTCAGCTGTTCCAATAACAGTCCTTCCGGTCCGCCTACCTTCATCACCCAACCGATTATTTTCACGGCCACTCCGACTCCCACCAATTTGGGCGGATTCACCTCCACACCCACCATTACGTCGACGCCGTATTACAGCCCCACTTCGACTCCCACCCAATCGCTCGCTTCATTCACCACCATTGGCAGTTCCATATATTTCTATAATCCCGCCGGAATCAAATACATGACCGGTGGACCTGAACTTTGGATGATTGATAACGGCAACCGCAATCTTCAGGAATGGACAACCCTTGGCGCGGGTCCTGGAATTGTTACCAATAGTTATGGATCGCCAGCCACCAGCTTTTCGAAACCCTGGGGTCTGACAATCGATCCCGCTTCCTCCAATATTTATGTCGCCGACTCAAGCAACAATCAAATTGTGGTGTTAAACCCCAGCGGTTCCTACTTGAACGTCTTTGGTTCAACTCAGTTTGGGACCGGAAACGGCGCGGTTGGTGTGGGCGTGAACTTGAGCGGAACAACTGTTTTTGCCCTGGATAAAACAGCTGGGTTGATTTACCCCTATTCCATTGGCGGCAGTCACACCAACCCCACTTACACTTACCTAACCTCCAACTATGGCGGCGGCATGGGCCTCAACGGTCCTCAAAACTTGTACTTGGACGCGGCCAATACCATCTATGTGGCCGACGGAGCGAATCACCGGGTTCTGCTTATGACTTCCTCTGGAGTTTCCGCCACGTCCATCACCACTTCGACTTTTTCAAACTTTACGCCGGTTGACATCACGGTGGACGGTTCCGGCAATGTGTACGTGGTCGACACAGGAAACGCTCAAGTGGAGCGTTTTAACTCCGCCGGAACCTTAACCGGCCAATTCGGAAAAGGCATTTTGAACATGCCCGAAGGCATTACGATGGATGCCGCGGGCAACTTTTACGTGACGGACTCGAACGCCGAAAAAATTTACGGTTTTCATTAACCGTGTTTTAAGGTTTATTCGTCTCTCTTCCAGCCTTAGAATTAAGCCGATTCGTCAACGTTTACTCCAGAAATCGTCAAATATCCTTTGTTTTTCAATTTAAATGGGTTAAATCAAGTCAGCGTGAACTTATGTCCGGCGATTCCTGTATTATGACTTTTCCAGAATCGATGCTTCCATCAGACCGGTTTGGTGCAGTTAAATTTTTAGAAAAAAAGTCGAGGTTTCAAACAATGCCGCAAGGAACTGTGAAGTGGTTTAAAAATGAAAAAGGATTTGGTTTTATCTCCCAGGACGGCGGTGAAGACGTATTTGTTCACCATTCGGCCATTCAAGCTGAAGGCTATAAGTCGTTGAACGAAGGGGACCGCGTGGAATTTGAAATTGCTCGCGGAGACAAAGGTCTCAAAGCTGAAAACGTCGTCAAGATCTAAACATCTTTTCGAAACCCACCCCCCTCGGCGCAAGCCGCGGGGGGTTTTTTATTTCAGGTTCTTTTTCACCCGATTAACGCGCCCCCACCAAAGACAAGGATGAAATCGTATCCCCCATCCCCACAAGAGTTACGGGCTTTTCAATGAGAATCGTGGGAACGGCGATCACTCGGAATCCGGCGGTCCGGGCTATACCGGTGCTTTCAAAATCCTGAACACCATAAGTTTTCGATAGATAATCTGAAAGTGCGTTTAATTCCTTGATCGAATGCTCGGCGATCTCCCGGCCATTGGCCCAAAGCAAATTTTCCTCTTTTTCAAGGCTGCCCGTACCGGCTTTAGCTGCGGCCAAAGTGGCGGCGAAAACCATGCCGTCGCGAATGCTCTGGTCGCCTTGTTGCCAATCGTCTTTTGCCAAGGTCAGGTAAAGGCCGAACATATGCAGCTGCACCCGCCCGGGACGTAATTTTTCAAAAATTTTGAGCAGGCCCTTAAAAAGGGCGACACTGTGCAGCAAATGAGCGCATTCATTCGATAATGCTTCTTCGCCCATAGCAGCTAAAATCTCGACTTCTTCCTGCTCATTGCAACCCAGGCTATCGGCCATCGGCGCGAGTTTTTCGACAAGTGCTTTTCGGATAGTAATATCCTGGGTTGAAGCAAACTCCAGATGCACCTTGCAGCCCGAATGAGCCTTTTTCCAGGCTTCCAAATCTCCCCAGCTTTCCTCAATACGCTGAAGCCCCGATCCGCCGCCCTGCATCGGCTCGCTGAGCAATTGGTAGCCGCTGAGCAAAATGTACTCCAGTGGGTTGGCTGGGTTTCGCATGGCTTTATTGAAACCTTCGTCAATATGCAGCCCAAAATTAAGCGGATCATAGGTGGCAATAAAGCGGTTGGACTTGGGACAGGTATAAGTCGTCCCGCCAAGAGTTAATTGGGCGCCCTTGTCAAATTCAAGAATCCAATGGATCAATGGCAGATCGCTAGGCCGGTTAATCGACGCCGCGCGGGCCAGCCGCCCTTCTTGATCCGCACTCAATAAATTCGGACGGTCCAAGAAAAGAGCGGCTTGGCCGGCTGGCAGTGAGGCACAATGCACATAGGTGTTTTGAGCGCCGCAAACCGTCATTACGTTGGCAATAATGCCACCCTGGCCGCCCATCTGGTTGCGATCCTGTCCCAGATGATCACGCATCCACAAAAAGGTCTCGGCGTTGAAAACTATCCATTCCTGGGCTACACCTTTGGTAAAACAGGCCACCAAACCACGAAGCACATCTCCTGGTTCGGTTATTTTTTTATCTCCGGCCTTCAACAGCCGTTTTTCGTCTATTTTCAACTCAGTCATCCATCGCATCAGCATTTCGGGCTTTATCTTCAACACCGCATCAATATTGGCATTGAAAACCGAAGCCACACCGTTGACCTGCTTCATCTTTTCCAACTGGCCCGGCGCGACGGAATAATGTTTTTTCCAGACTGACTTGAGATCCATCTACATTCCTTTCATGGTCAAATTCACCGAAAATTAAGCGAAACTTAGCAAACAAACAATCTTAAAACCTTTCCGCTTTATTTAAGCCCGTTTTCATCCGGAATGGAGGTTTCACCACTTTGGGTTGACTCGTTGGACATCGATTCTTTGAGATTTTCCATATTCTGAACAGCGGTGGCATCCCCCCGAACCGCCGCCTTTTCATACCACTTGAGGGCCTTATCATTATCGCGAGCCACCCCGTGACCATTTTCATAACAATAGCCGATACAATTGTCAGCCAGCGCGTTGCCTTGTTTAGCTGCTTTTAAATACCAATTCATGGCTTCTTGATAATCTTGGGGAAGGCCCAATCCCATGTCGTAGAACAATCCAACGCTGCATTGGGCGGCCGCGTCTCCCTGAGCGGCGGCTTTTAAATCCCATTTCAAAGCTTCACTATAGTCTTTTGGCACTCCCTGGCCGTTCATATAAAGAGCGGCGATATTTTTTTCGGCTTGAACATTACCCTGAGCCGCCGCTTTTTGATACTGCTGCATGGCTTTTGCGTAATCTTGATTTCCTTGTTCTGAAGTTCCGGCGGACAACCCCGGATGAACGTTTGGTCCGCCGCCCGCTCCAGTACCCGAGCCGGGAGGACCGGGAAGATTTAAATCTAAAATACCGGACTGACTGGGAGCCTCATCGGCCTCTTTCCCAACTCCAACCGTCGGTACCACCGTCTTTTGTGAACTTTCTTCTCTTAGAGTTTGATCTTTTTCATGCGATTTAAGGGCCTTCTTCCGATCCGCCATCAACGCCAATTCACCTTTGAGGCGCTCGTAATTTTTAATCCCAAATTCATTCTTTTGCACCGCCGCTTTCCAGTACCAATCCAGGGCTTTATGCAAATTCAAGTCGACTCCGAAACCCTTCTCATAAAGAACGCCTATATTATTTTCCGCGGGAGCGTTTCCGCCGTCGGCGGCTTTTCGGTACCATTTCATGGCTTCCTTGTAGTTTTGGGTCACACCCTGCCCATAAGCGTACAAAACGCCGATATTGTATTCGGCAATCGCGTTAGCCGCTATATACCATTTCATGGCGTCGGAATAATCGCCGGTGTTATAGGCCTTAAAACCGTTTTTTAGCGCCGTAGAGCCGGCGCTCGCCTGAGCCCAAGCGGAGGAAAAACACCCCACTCCTCCAAAAAACAGCAACCCGGTCCACAACAATACGTTTTTCAAGAATGTTTACCCCCTTCCGTCATTTTTAATCGTTTTAAAGATAACAAGACAAAGACAGGCATTTCGGCCGCCTGGTATTTTATACCATGACTTAATCAATCGAATCTTTTTCCTTATGAGCGCACAAATAAACGGTTTTCACACCTTATATTTTCGAATCAATTACTGAAAATTCTAAATAATAAAAAAGGGACTACCTTTTCGGGAGTCCCTTTTTTAAACGATTCTATTTTACTTTCCGGCTGTCGGAGTTATAGCAGCAGTCTTCAAATGCCGTGTTTTTTTCCTCTCAATCCGCTTCACTGAAAATCCTGTTTTGGCTTTTTTCGGGCCTTTTTTCTTGGTCATAATCCCTCCGGTTATTTCTCGCAACTGATCCCAACAACCCGTTCATCCTAGAAGCCATCGATGAGAATAGATAGCATCGGGTGAAATATATGCCATTCTAGTGAATCGATTTCGACTTCATGCTGATGCCTTGGACTGTTATCCTATGTGCATGAACACCTACGACGTCATTGTTTTGGGCGGCGGAGCAGCGGGCCTGATGTGCGCTTCGGTCGCCGCTTCCCGCGGGCGGAAAGTCCTGGTTCTCGAACAAGGCTATCGGCCCGGACCCAAGATTCTGGTTTCGGGCGGCGGTCGTTGCAACTTCACCAATCTTTACGCGAAACCTTCCAATTACATCTCGTCAAATCCCGGTTTCGTCAATGAGCCCCTTTCCCGCTTTCAACCAAAGGATTTCATCGCTCTGGTTAAGGCGCAATCCATCCCTTATCACGAAAAAAAAGACGGCCAGTTATTTTGCGACAAAAGCGCCAAAGAAATTATCAAGCTCCTGGTCTCGCGCGCCGAGTTGAACGACGTGGAACTTTTGCTGAATCAAAAAATCCGCCAAGTCACGCGTTCGAACTCGGTCTTTATCGTTCAGGTTGAGGACTCGTCTTATTCGGCTCCCCGATTGGTAGTGGCTACGGGCGGTTTATCCTGGCCCCAATTAGGCGCAACCGACCTGGGTTTTAAAATAGCCCAACAGTTCGGCCTCAAGGTGATCGAACCGGCTCCCGCTTTGGTCGGCCTGCTTTTTCCGTCCAGAGAAATGTCCCGCTTTAGGGACTTGGCGGGCATTCACCTGAGAGTGGGCGTTTCTTGCGGCCAATGGAGCATGATGGAAGACATTATGATTACCCATAAGGGACTGAGCGGCCCGGTCATACTGAACGCCTCATTGTTTTGGGAGCCGGGACGCGAGATCATCGTGAATTGGGTACCCGAACTGACGGTGGAATCGACCTTTCAACAATTGAAAAAAGACAAAGCTGCCGGGGGACGAGGACAATTTCGCACCTGGTTTTCCGAGCGCATACCCCGTCGTCTGGCGGAACGCATCGCCTGGAACGCCGAAGCCAGGGGATCTTGGGCCGAACTGTCGGACGAACGGTTGTTGGCTCTCGCCTCGGATATCCACGCATACCGGTTTGTCCCCGCCGATACCTTCGGATACCGCATGGCCGAAGTAATGAAGGGCGGGGTGGACACCCGGGAGTTTTCACCCAAAACCATGGAATGTCTTAAAATACCGGGCCTTTTTTTCATCGGCGAAATTTTGGATGTAACGGGACAATTGGGCGGCTTTAATTTTCAATGGGCCTGGTCTTCCGGCTGGACGGCCGGACAATCGGTCTAAAGTCGTTTCCGGATGATTATTTAAAACTCGGTCGTGAAATAAAAAAGCCATCCCATTTAAAATAAAAGGGATGGCTTTTGACAGCTAAAAATTACTGGCCTTCGCAAATCCGCAATTGATCCAAAGCCGCGTCAATCGCTTGGATGGCATCACCTTTGTGCCCATGGAAATCATCACGCGCTTTCCAAAGGGTATGTTTGGCGTTTTGTAGCTGCTTGGCCGCCTTCCAAATCATAGGCGTGTGATGGCTTGGCCCGCCGTTAAAATCAAAATGGGCCTGGTCATCTGCGCCGATATTAACCGTCAAATCAAATCCTGCCATTGCCGCCATCGGCATGGCCAATAAGCTCAGTACAGCCGCACCCATTACCAACTTTCTCAAATTCATGAAAGCCTCCAGATAAAGTTTTACTTCATTCAACTCCGGCCGATTGTTTCCGCAGCCATTATTTGGACGCCTTTTAACCCTGATTAGTTGCATCAACCGCAGGATAAAATATTCACAAAACAAGCCCGATTTGGCCGTTTAGACGCTTTTTTCATCAGATAAAAATTTACGAATTATTCACAAAGGACAAATTTCTCACTATTTCCTTTGCCCCGCTTCCACCGCCGATTTTATCCGCGCCGGACCGGCTCAAAACAGAGCCCGGTCATTTGACCGTTCCTATTTTTAAAACATTCCGTCCCTATTCGGTGAATCTTTCGGTATAGACTGCGCGCAATCCCACAGTTCCACAATCTTACCCTTTTCAAATCTTAATAAATGGATCGTCGCCAGTTCCAATTCGCCCGGTTTTAACACCAGATAAGAATGGACCGAAACCAAATCGCCGTCCCCCAAAACATGCTTCACCATAAAATTTTTATGTGGAAACTGGGCGTCATTTTCAATCATGCCTTTTTTCAAACCCTCAAATCCAGCCGGGCAAAAAGGATTGTGATGTTTGCCGCCCATATCCACGTATTTTTCAAAAGCTTCTTCGATATCGCTCGCCACTACCATCCGCAAAAATTCCACCGCATCTTTCTTATAATCGCTCATTTGGCACCCCTATACGCCTTTTCAAGTGTTTCGATATCCATCTTGTCTATTTTCATCATGGCCTCCATTACACCCTGGGATTTTTTCGGATTTTTCGGATTTGGATCGCTGACTAGTTTGAGGAAGATCGATGGAACGATCTGCCATGACAGTCCGTATTGGTCTTCAAGCCATCCACATCGGCCTTTTTTCCCGCCTTTAGAAAGCTTCTCCCAAAACATATCGATTTCCTTTTGCGTGACGCAATCGATAAAGAACGAGAAAGCCGGCGAGAAGAAAAATTGTGGGCCACCATTCAAAGCGGTAAATTTTTGGCCCGCCAGTTGAAATGACACCACCATAACTTTTCCCTCGGGGCCGGGTCCCGCCTTGCCATACCGGATCACCTTTAGAATTTTCGAGTTCTTGAATAGTGAAACATAAAATTTTGCCGCTTCTTCCGCTTGGTTATTAAACCAAAGAAAGGGCGTAATTTTCTGGGTATGGACACCTTTTACCGCTATTTTCATTTTCATCAGTTATCCCCAATCGTTTGCGTTTACTTAAATTTGACCTAAATATTCCTCAAGATTGGCCAAGGTCATACTAAAGCCCTGTTTGGCGCCCTCCAGGAAAGGTTCGCCTCCCGGATTTACTTTCAACACTTTCATTTCTAGGATTAATTCGGTCTCGGCGCCTTTATCCACCAACAAAATGGTCTGCCGGATCGTAAAAAATGGATTTCCCTGTTTATCTGGAACTGAGCTTTCAATTACCACTTTGGAAGGCGGTTCTACCTCCCGATAAATGGCCTGACAATCATGCTCCGCGCCTTCCGGGGACCGGAACAAATAGTTCCATTTCCCCCCCGGACGAAGGTCCACTTCGCACCGAGGCATGGTAAATGGCTTCGGCGCCCACCAATGAACCAGATGTTCCGACTCAGTAAAAACCTCAAAAACCTTCTGCCGGGGAGCCTTTAACACGCGTTTAAACAAAAGATCTTTCGAATGTTTTTTATTCTCAAAGCTTCCCAATTCGATAGTCATGCATTCCTCCTCAAGCGATTTCCAAAAGATAACCGTCCAATTGATCGAAAGTACCAGTCCAACCACCCGTCATACTCTGCATGCCACCCTCAAAAGTAGCGATTTCTTCCGCCGAAGCGTTAATGGGAATCCGGGTGAGCGTAAGCTCGGTTTTGCCTGCTTTTTCTTCGAGAATAACCGTGGTCAACATTTCCAGGGGCCAGGTAGGACTCATGGGATGGCGGGTTAACCCGCCTTTTTTATCTGAAAAGGAATTAACGTAAACCAGTTTTTCCGGCTGGGTAATTTCACGGAACACCCATTTCCCCCACATTTCACGGCCGTCGGAGGTGGCCATGCAGGTATGCAAAAAACCGCCGGGACGCAAATCCATCTTCACACTTTTAACCGATACGCCTTTAGGTCCAAACCATTGGGCGATGCGGTTCGGCTCGGTCCAGGCTTTAAAAACCAGTTCCCGGGGCGAGTCAAAAACACGGGTAATCACAAACTCTTTAGAGAAACCCTTTTCCATTTGTTCCGCCAGGCGTCCCAGCGTTTGCTTTCCGCCTTCAACCGCTCCGTAGGTCTTGATCACGTATTGCAAAGCTTCCGCCGTGTCGAATGCGTTGATCAGTTTAATTTTGGTTTTGCCGTTCAAATCTTCAAAAGTCTAGGTAGAACGGAAACGCACGCCCGAGTCCCCGGCTTTACCGCCGCTGAGTTCATAAATAATTTTTTGATGCTTTACCACCTCGACAAAAACACTTTGGTTGGGGTAATCCACGCCGATGGGTCCATGCATGGTAAGGCGCCATGTCCCCCCTGGTTTGACATCCATTTCATGAATGGTCGTGCTAAAACCCTTGGGTCCCCACCATTTCACCACCTGCTTGGGGTCCACCCAAGCGTTCCAAACCAATTCCCGGAGTGCGTCCACCACACGGGTAATGATCATTTCCTTTTCCAAAACCGTCGCTTCGGATTTATTTTTCTCGGCCATGTTTCTTGTCCTTTTTTTGGATTTCCTTCAAATAATCGTCCAAGCGGTCGAAACTTTCTTCCCAGAATTGACGGTAATCCTCCATCCAGGCCGAAGCTTCTTTTAGCGGTGCCGCCTTCAAATGGCAGGGGCGCCATTGAGCGGTGCGGCTTCGGGCGATAAGCCCGCCCCGCTCCAAAACCTTGAGGTGCTTTGTGATGGCTGGAAGACTCATATCAAAGGGTTTGGCCAGTTCCTGGACTGAAGCCTCCCCCATGCTTAAGCGGGCCAGCATGGCCCTTCTGGTCGGGTCCGCCAGGGCTGAAAAAGTACTGCTAAGTTGATCGGTCGGCATATCGTATTTAACCCCTTGGTTAAATACTAGTCCAAGAGATTTTTTTGTCAACCGCTTTTATAAAATCAAGTGGATGTTATTAAACTATGTGCCAGCGGGAAAAACTAATCGAGGATTATCGGCCCTTTAATTTGTATTCCTCAAAAATCCTTGTCTTCATTTTTAGAGACTGGTCATATTGATCCATAATTCGAACCACAACCTTTCCCCGTTCGTTTAACACCTCTAAGGCTCCGCGCCTTTCGACCAGTTCCCTAATGTCGCTCCACAAGAGAAAAGATCTTTTTCCAAAACCATTGATTTGGGCTATTCCTTCTCGGCTCATTTCAATTTCGCCCTTTTGAATTTTGTAGCGGACGAAAACCAAAATCTGCTGAACCGCTAAAAAAATGACGGCGACCCCAACAAAAGACAGGGTAAAAGGTAAATGACCCGTGCTCATCCAGGCTCTTCCAAAATTGCTTCCCAGAATAAAAAGAATAACAAATAAGAAAAATAACCTGGTTGCCATCGAATAATCGTTTTTCAAACGCCGATAGGGAAAAGTCTCCGTTTCGTGTTCGTGTTTTCTTTCAATGATAATCTTTTCGCCGCACAGGCGAATGATGATGTTTTGATGATCCAATTCGATGTTGCCGGGTTTATAGGTTTTTCTGGGTCCCGAAAAAAGTTCATCCACCGAATCAGGAAAATAAAAAACACCTATCAACCCGCGGGAAGCGATCCAGGAAATGAAAAAACCGGCCGCCATTCCATACTCGGGCAACCGCCGATAGTCACCGCGGTTGGCCATGACCAGATCCGCGGGTGATTGAAAATTAAAGGGATTGTGTGTCAAAAGACAAAGAACGTATTCGCCGATACCAAAACCAACGCCGACACCGATGACCAAAAGGGCTAAAACCATCACGTAAGACAATATTTTTCCTAGAACACTTAACTCATTTTGTTTCACGCATATCCCCCACCACCTGAAATACGGCTCTTTATCCAATCCGTGTTCAAACTATATCAGTTATCGCACTCTCAATACCCCTTCCCTTCATCTACATGCTATTTTCAAAGGTTTAAGTAAGATAAAATAGGGATCTATCATTCCAGCGCGGGGAGCGGTTATGAACATGTTTCTTAAGTTAGTTCTCATTTTTTTTGTCCTCTTCGGCTCCTTCGTTATCGCGATCGGGTTCGTTCTCCCCAAACGGTGGCAGGTGTCCCGTTCCATCATTATCCATCAGCGGCCCCGGGTCATTTATCCCTTGGTGGCGGATTTCAAACAGGGATGGCCCAAATGGAGCGCTTTTGATAATGAAGACCCTACCATTCAATACAGCTATTCGGGCCCCAGCCTGGGCTCCGGTGCTTCACGGTCCTGGATTTCGTCCAAAATGGGTAATGGTTTTCAAACTGTCACGGCCGCCGACCCTGCTTCCGGCATTCAATTTGAATTAAAAATGGAAAAAACAAATTTTAAACTCAACGGAAAGATTAGCTTTGAATCGGCTGGCAAGGACACCAAAGTTACCTGGACGGATTGGGGCGACTCGGGGAACAATCTATTCTTTCGCTATATGTCGACCATGATGGACAGAATGATGGGGAAGGCTTTTGAGCAAAGCTTGGAGAATTTAAAGGAAAAATCGGAAAAAACGGCCAACCGTTAAAACGAATAGAGCTCGAATTGTCGAGAGAAAAAACCGAAGTCCGTTGGCCGAAGCGGTTTTGACTTCAACCAACGGTTAGCGCGAAAAGTTTAAATATTGCGATGATAACCCGGCTGAGTTAACGCTTTCAACCCTTCCAGGCTATCCTGAAAATTGCCGCCGGCAACTTTATTCATGTGCGCCGCGTCCGTATCCATGAACAGATGCATTATCTTGGTAGAAAAATCATTTTCACCCTTTAAATCCCACCCCACATAAGTTGAGCTGGGTGGACTGTCCTGGACGACGAAATATACCATATCAGTTTCATGGAACGGCTTCAGAAACTCTACTTTAACCGTAATGTGATCGTTCTTTTGGCTGTCCACAATGGTCATCGTTCCTTCACCGACCTTGCCGTTACCGGCCCAATGATAAACCGCTCCAGTTCCCGAATCAGGCCCTTCATAGGTTCGTTTTATATCGGGATCCAAACCCTCCCAAGCGGACCATTTTGGCCAGTTTTGAAAATTGTTAACTTCAGGGAAAACCTTGTCCACTGGAGCCGTAATAATGATGGCCCGCGAAACATCGTATTTGTCTGGCTGAAAAGCGGCGAAAACCAAAACCAAAAAAACTGCGGCCACGGCGCCCGCGACCACTTTCACCGGCATTCCCATCTTCATTTTTTTGAGCTGGTTTATTTGCGGCTTCAATATCTGAGTTAAAGTTTTGTTTTTCATATTCCACCGTTTCAACAAAATGTACTTCTGAGCGTTAAATTTTACCCAAAATCGCTGGTATTAGGAACTAAATTACTGATTTTTCAACGCTTTTACCAAGCCTTGGTTTAATGACGGATATGGTCATAAACCTATATTTTTTCCCCAGTCTCCAAATTTTACCCAAAATTAAAGTTGTATTGATGAAAAACCCTTTGTTGGGGAACTAACATCTTTCGAGATAATCCAAAACGATTCAATGATGAAATAAAAAGGAACCCATATGAACCTCACTGAAAAAGCGGAAATCATTCAATGGCCCGAGACTCATTATATCTTCATTGAAAAAGTCGGACCTTTCGACCAAACGGCTCCCGCAGCCTGGAACCACCTTCATCAACTTGTTCCCGAAATTTCAGAAAACAACCACATCACGGGATACACGAGCCTTTATAAGGTCAAGTCGCAAATCTACCGCGCCGGTGTGGCCCTATCGGCCCTTCCCCAGCAATTGCCCGACGGCATGGCCTACGTCAAATTTAAGGGCGGCAAATACGGCAAATTTATTTTAACGGGATCTTATTCGGACCTGCCCTCGGCCTGCGGCCGTGTGTTTGAGATCGTGAAAGAGGATAAAATCCAGATGCGGGACGATTTCTGTATCGAGAACTACACCACCGATCCCAGTAAAACGCCAGACGACAAGAACGTCACCGAAATACTGATACCCGTGGCCTAGAAGAAAACCGTAGTCTTCTCCAGAGGAAGATAAACACCTTCCACCCGTTTCAAGTCCCGGTTCCGGCCGTCCAGATCCATACCATATCCGTAAAGCCAGCAGTCCCTGAAACCCTTTTGAGCCAGGCTTTGAGGGTCCAGGTTCAGTTCCAACCCCAAAAAGTCAACGTGAACGCTTTGGCCTGGCAGGGCCTGAATTCCAAACTTGCGTATCAACACCGCCGTCCGGACTTCCTCAATGCCTTTCTCCAACAACTGGCCCTTGAGCTTTTGGAGAGTTTTGCCCGAATCCACCAGGTCATCCACGATCAAAACCGAGTGGAGGCATAAGGCCTCCCAGTCCAGTGAACCTTCTATTTTCCTGTCCGCCAACAGGGCCTGGCCGTCCGTTCCCCGTACCCGGATTTCAAAAATCTTGATTCGAAGACCCGGCGCCATTTTTTGAAGACGGCCGGTCAAATCTACGGTCAAGGTCCTGGCGCCTTCCAAAACGGAAACCAGATTCAACACATTCGTCTTATTCTCCCCCAGCCAAACCTCAATCGAACGGGCCATTTGTTCGATGGCCGATTGAATTTGCGGTTCGGTGAAAAACACTTCTTGAATCGGTTGGGACATAAGTTAAATCCTCAAAAGTTCGCCCTAAACCGGCGCCCGCAGGGGGAAAAGCCTTTATTTTAAACGTGAAAGAGGCTCTTTTTTTTCAACCCATCGGAAACTCCAATGATCATAAAACAAAATTTCCTAGTACAATAACTATATCGTTCATCCTATTTCACTGGCCGCCCTCGAGAAACTCAACTTCAAGCCGCGCGCTTGTCCAATTTTAAATAGCCGGGTTCATCCGGCGGGAATGTTTTTGTGAGCACCAAATTTACCAATCAACCATCGGCCGGTCATCCACCCAAAAACAACGAACTTTCTGTCGAAATCGTCGGCGAACAACAATTGCTCTTTATCGAGTTTTCGGAAGGCGAATTGTCCGCTAAAGTCACCATTCTTCCCCCCGCCACCGCAGACGACACATTCGTGACCCTCAACGACCTGAACAACGCTATCGCCAAATATAACGTGGTTTACGGCGTCGACCACCGTGTTTTGGCAGAAGTATCGGCAAAAATCGTTCAATACGCCGCCGCGAAAAATTTGACCGAAATGATTGATGCGGACTTCGCTTTCGGTCTGCCTCCCGTCCCATCCCAGGACGCCAAAATCGAGTGTTTTTATAAAAACGAGAAAGACCCTGATTCTTCCTTCGAAGAGGGTCCGCCCCAGGATGAATTCGGCCGGGTGGATCACCGGGCCGGCCGAAAGATCGACAATGTCATCCGAGGAAGCCTGCTCGTCCGCCGGACGCCCCCCACTCCGGGCACGCCGGGAAAAAGCGTGACCGGACGGGACATTCTCCCCGCTCCCGGCAAGGACATTAACCTCATACTGGGCAAGGATGTGGTGGTTCATCCAGAAAAACCCAACGAATTCTACGCTGACGCCGACGGCCACGTGGTAATTAAAGATGGCCGAATTTCCATCCAACCCGTTTACGAAATCCATGGTGATTTGGATCTATCGATCGGCAATATCATGTTTTATGGAACGGTTATCGTTTATGGCGACGTCAAAGACGGCTTCAAAATTCACGCGGGCGAGGACCTGATTATCCGGGGCGTGCTGGAAGGGGCCGAGGTGAAAGCTGAGGGCAATCTCACCGTTCTCGGCGGCGTCACGGGCAACGACAAGGCCCACATCGTTTGCAAGGGCGACGCCCTGCTCAAATATATCCAAAACGCCACCGTGGAAGTCGGCGGTAATTTGAACGTCATCCAATCCATCACCCATTCCAAGGTCAGCTGCGATCACACCGTTACCGTATCCGGCCAAAAGGGACTGATCATCGGCGGCCAGGTCGTCGCGCGCCGGGCCGTCACCGCCGCCGTATTCGGGTCCAGCTTCGGCACCCTGACCGAACTGATCGTGGGCGAGCAAATTGACCTCAGGGAACAGATTCTAAACGTCGAGGACCGGCTCAAGGCGATTGACCTGCAACTGGACAAAACCAGGAAGGCTCTGGCTTATTTAAAGGAAATGTACGCCCGGCTGGGCGGCAACCTGCCCGAGGACAAGAAGAAAATTTACACCTCCCTTTCCCGTTCCTTTATCAAGTACACCTCCGAATCCAAAATCCTCTCGGAAAAAAGACGCGAACTGGAAATCAAGCAGAAGGAATTCATGGAGGAAAAACCCATACCCCGCGTCAACTGTTCCTACATGATTTATCCCGGCGTCCGGGTCACCATCAACCGCGCTTATATCGCCTTCTCGGAAGAACAAAAGCTTTGTTCCCTGACCGAATTCGAGGGCCAGATCCGGGTGGGTGCTTTCAGAGTTAAGTACTAAGCCCTCGTTGGAGCATTTGGTCTTTAAAAGAATCAAAATGAAAGCTCCCGTATCATTTTGAGAAGCGAGATCATTCCATCGAAACCCTTTTCCCTTAGGAAAACACGGTTTTAAAGAATCCCCTTTTGATCTTCAGTGGCACCTTCCTTGCTTGATTATTTCGTGATGTTCAGCGATATAAAAATCAAACCTTTCAAGGAGTCGTTATGACATTTTTCAGAAATTGTTTGATGAGCGCTTTGGTTCTTTTAATATCTCAAGCGGTTTGGGCGGATACGGCTCCCGATGCCCCCGTCCGGGATTCCATCTTCGTCAATATCGGCGGTACCACTCCCTTTGACCCGTCCGGTTTCGCTTCCAACCAAACCGTGGGGTATAACGCTGGGGTTGGTTTTGGCTTCGGGCTTTCCAAGCTTTTTCAGCTGGTTTTAGACGCCAACGCCGACAACTTTCCACTGAACAATAACGGCGGCGCTTACAACGGCGATTCCGGCGGAAACGTCCGCATCGGAACTTTTCTAGCCAATATCCGGTTCCGGTTCCTCGCTGAAGACAACCCCGTCGTTCCTTATCTGATCGCCGGTATGGGCGCGGCCACCGTCAACCAGGACGCCATTACCAACGGCGGCGGCGCGGTCGTCAGCCCCGCCAGCACCACGACCAACTTTGCGGGGCGGCTGGGCATTGGCATGGATATCCGGTTAAGCGAGATGACAGCCCTTTTCGTGGAATCCAATGGATACGGTATCGCCAGCAGTAATGGTTCCGCGAACATCCGGTACAATTCGTTCCGGCTCGGCGCCAAGTTTAATCTTTAAATATCCGGTCCGTCAAAAAGCGGGATCAACCTCAAGCCTCAGGGAATTTTAGCTCTTTTTGGCTTTATCGCTTTTCATCTTTTTTCTTTCGGATTCAGCTGACCTTCGCCCTTTTCAATCAGGTTCTTCAGGCTTTCCTTGATATAAGAACCCCATGTATTGGAACAGTCGTTGAAACATTGATGTTTGGACAATAATCCCTGGCGGGTAAAGACTCTTCGGTTTTGCCGTCCTTTTTGGAAAGTTCAAAAATAATTA